>Ga0209992_10003384_pt1 | contig 13466 bp, 12 predicted proteins | sample 2SBtaG_2_FD_182564 | JGI IMG/M metagenome (GOLD analysis project Ga0209992, IMG submission 182564) | Deep subsurface microbial communities from Kolumbo volcano to uncover new lineages of life (NeLLi) - 2SBTROV12_ACTIVE470 metaG (SPAdes)... | ecosystem: Environmental > Aquatic > Marine >... | reverse complement strand
AAGATATTGCCAAACTATCAAAACAACATCGACAATCTTATTAGCAGTACTATTGATGGGTCGCCATTTGCCACAGGAGTTGTTAAATTTATGACAGGCAGAACTGATTGGGAAGGGTCTGCACAAACACTTCTTGATCTGCTCGAAAGCGATTACATAGACATCAAAATAACCAGTAAGAAGAACTGGATACAAACCCCTAAAAAAGTCATGAGCGAGCTTAGACGCCATTCACCTGCTTTTAAAACTGTTGGTATTGATGTAAAAACAAAACGAGAATCTAGTGGTAATGTTATCACCATCACTAGACTAGACAACTACCACAATCTTAAAATCGCTTCATAAAAGATATTTAGGTTAATTTATCTACATTTACTACATCTACCGCATCAAGGTGTGGCAAACACCTTTAAATAATGTAGCACCATCAGGCTAGCTACATACCAATAACACTGGTACATATTGCTTATGTATTTAATGTAGCAAATGCAGGTTATTTACCAAGAAAACCTTTATCTAAAGTAGATAAAAATAGAAACAAAAGTTACTTACTAGACACAACAAAAAATGGATTTAGTAATGACTCTTTAGTATTGTAGCGTAGCTCTTGCCCAGTATTAATATCAACAACCCTACCTCCAGACGAGTTTACCACTGCATGTGCTGCTGCCGTATCCCACTCTGAAGTTAATCCCAATCTTGGATAGATATGGGCGGCACCCTCTGCCACTAAACAAAGTTTTATAGAGCTTCCCATCGATAAAATATTGATCTCACCTTCAAGCTTATCTACGTATGATCTAAACTCATCAGATTGGTGCGACCTACTGCCAACCACGTTCCATGCTTTATTAGCTTGATGCTTAATAGATCTAATTCCAGCCCTGCCTTTAGGTGTGATCTTTATTGCTAATTTGTTAATCTCGCCCACCCATGTGGTATTCAAAACAGGCGCATAAACAACACCTAGAACTGGAGCGTTATCTCTAATTAATGCAATGTTAACTGTGAATTCACCATTTTTTTTAATAAATTCTTTTGTTCCATCTAAAGGATCAATAAGCCAATACTCTTGCCAACTCTTTCTTTCTTGCCAGGCAATATTTATAGATTCTTCAGACAAAATTGGAATATTTGGCATTAACAACTAAAGAGTTAACTAATAGAATTGACAGTAGAATATATTTCATTTATAAAAACTCATGTTAACTTGAGTATTCTTTACCAGATAAATCCTAAACTTTTTATACAGGCCTTTATTCACTTGAAGGTCCAAACTCCAAAATTCATCAAGATCTACACCTTTGGCTGTCAACCCTTCTATATCATACATAGCTCTACCCAAGCAAATAACAGGTGTTTCGTGATATAGGGATGACAATCCAACAGTGCTATTAATTGTTATCGTGCCAATAGCATTCTTCAGTAGTGTCGGCAAATGAACATCATGAACAACTTTCACTCTGTTAGCAATATTTAGATCTTGCGATAAATCAGCAATAAACTTAGAGTAGTCAATTCGACCCCTATCCATTGGATGGTGTTTAATAACAATACTTTTACCTTTTGGCGCATTCTTGGAAAATGACAAAAGGACATGTTTAATAAACACTTCAATAGAGTCAAAATCACTATGGATTTTCAATTGAAAATCATCACGAGTCTGTAACGGGACAAAATAATACTTCTGTGATAAATCGCCACTAATTCGGTTAATGACATTAGCCTGCGTTAAAAGATATTTAAACTTACGCACAAAACTCTTTACACCAACAAAAGTCTGCTTAATTACAGAAAAGTTTCTATGGTGCTTGTATTGAGGATATTGCCACCGGAAAACACTAGATACAAAGTAGTAAATCATTGCCTGTAGCGCCATATTTGGGTAGCTATTACCAAGATTGGCTGCATTCTCTTCCAGATTTTTAAAATCATTCAGCTTCAAACTTTCATAAAAATCTTTCTCTCGAGATAGTGCGCTATTTGTATTAACACCATATTTTTCAACTGTTAAATAATTTGGACGAATATAGCCTTCTTCAAATACATAAACAATAACACCTAAATTACGAGCGATATAGATCGCCTGCTGGTTATAAAAACGACAATCACCAAACAAAAATACAATGTCTATTGAATTTGATCGAATAAATTTTTCAAAATAGTTGGCCCAATTATTCTGAGTATCTTTATAGGCATGGTAGTTATTCTTAATAGAATAAAATTCATCCCCCTTATTAAAGCCTATATGAAACACCCTATTATCTTTTGAGAAGCCTAGTTGAAGTTTTTTAAAAAAACCACCCATCGGCCCTTGTAAAAACACAATGTTTTTACCCTTTACATGGCCCAAAATATCTCGTAATTTTTCCATTAAAACCAACTCAAAATCTTTTGCAACCTTCTACTGATAAAACTATGCAAGTTATGCTGTGTGCGATATAAAAAACTACTATTCATCCTATCTCGTTGCTGTTTTAATCTATCAATCAATAATTCTGCAGAGCAATAATGACCAGAGCTTGGATCAATGTATCTTGGGTATAAAATTAGAGCTCCAGCAACTAGCTCCGGTAAGGAGAGCCTTCTAGTCCTTCTTTCACAATTAATTTTATCTTTAGTTAACCCCCATCCAGCATAAAACGGCATGCCATAAGTAACCACCACCTTGTCTTGAAGTAGCGCTTCAAACCCAACCAACGAGGTCATTGTATGCACTTCATCAACTTTTGATATCAGTTCACTAATACCAACGTCAACTAAACACAAATCACTGTATAGATCAATATCAGCACCACTCACCTCGCCCACACGATTACCACTAACAACGTCAGGATGTGGTTTATAAACAATTACTGCGTCAGAGTTTTCAGCTCGAACTTGTTTTAGTAATGACAGGTTGGTCATAGAATTTGCACCCAACTTTATTGAGGCATCGTCCTCAACCTGCCCGACTACTAAAATTGATTTTTTCCCGCTAGGGATATTGATAGATGCGTCAATCGAATTGTTATATTTTGAAATACCTGAATCGACAATTGCCTTTATTAGTTGAGTGGCTTCATTAATAATATGAGAATCAAATTGAGTAGAGTTTAATATTTCCTCCAACCTACTTGGCTGATCCTTATCAAAATAGATACCTACATCATCGAATACCAAAGAATATGGGCGTGTTAAATCCGACCCAAGTCCAATAGAACGAATAAAACCATCTTCTACTCTAATAATCTTTATATTATTACCTTGGGCAAACTTTTCAACTTCTGGATACTTACCTGCACCCCAACTATAGATTTCACAATTTTTATCCATCCCTTTGCGAATAGCTAGATTCACATGTGATGAAAATATTGGATTAATAAAATTTATATTTTTATTGTTAAATTGTTTTAGGAATGGTGCAACAAATCCATGCTTCCATCTCGAAAATCCAAACAAAAATATCTTCTTATTTGACTTCCTTTCAAACTCTCGATACCTAACAATGGTTTTGATCGTATCAATAATATCACTTGGTTTTTGAGTGTATGGGTTGAAGTACTTAGCATACAAAATATAACTCGCTGCAAATACCTCCTCAACACTTAGCTTGCGTTTGCGCCTCTCGCACTGAACTCTGTCATCTGTTAAACCCCATCCCCCATAAAACGGCATGCCAAAACATACACACTCACACCCTACTATTAACGCCTCAAAGCCCATCTGAGAGGTTTTGGTATACACTTTAGAGAAGTGTTTTAAAAGTGAAATAGGATTGACATCATTAACAATTATTTTGCATTTTGTTTTCACTGATTCAATATCTATATCTGAATCCTTTCTACCATTTAATACATCAGGATGCACTTTTAAATAAATCTCAGCGTTAGGATTTTCATCAATTGCAGTATCAATTATTTCATTCGTATTAAACTGCCCTACCAGCCCATACTCAAGAGACAAATCCCCTTTGGTTTGGGCGATGATTAATACTTTATTACTTGTGGCATCTGAAAAATAATCATCATCAATATTTGGTGCATGGTTGTATTTACTAACCTGATATTTCTTAATGAAATCAATCGCCAACTCTGATTTTTTTAATAAATCAGAGTTGGATTGAAAATCATAATTGTTTAGTAAATTTTCAAGTTTTGAGGTTGTTGTTGCATCATAATAAATACCAATATCATCTTCTACTACAGAAAATGGTTTCGAATCTCCAAGGCCAGTTGAACGTATAAATCCATCCTCTTGCAACAAGAAGGTCTTACCGAGTGCCCTAGATTTCAATACCACCCTCTTTCCTGAAGGTTTCCTGCCCCAGCCAACAAGAGTTACTTTCGACATATCTTATATCTCATTTAGATTACATAAAGTTAATGCTATTAAAATCTGCTTAAATATAAAAATTTAACAGTATCAAAAAATTTAAAAAAATAAGACCTGAGTTTTTTCTTTAAATAAAAAGTTTTGTATAAATAATGATATTTAAAATAAAATACCTTTAACGCATCATTTTTTTTTGAAATTGTTTGTTGACATGCGCACAATGAGAAAATATTGAAATATTTTTCTGCAACTTCCCTGTAAGTTAGCAATTTTGGAAAAAAAAGGTCGCAGGGATCATAGGGTTGCGCGCCTTTTATAAGACGCGCATCATCTTTAGCATTACCTGTCAATATAGTTATAAGATTACTATCTTTATAATCATTCACCATACCCACTGAAGTTGAAAACACCGGTGTATTGCTAGCCAATGCTTCAGGCAATGACGCCGGCCCACCTTCAAAATTACTCGTAATCAATAAACAGCTTAATCTTTTATACAATCTGCCAAATAGCCAATATGGAAGATATTCATATACCTCAACCTCAAATCCAATCTCAATCAATTTGTTGGCTAATTTTTTTCTATTCCTGCCTACTAAAATAAACTTATAATCACTCTCTGGAAGATGAGCTGCAATATTGATCAAATGCACTTCACCCTTAACCAAACGAGGATAAAAGTGAGATATAAAGCCGATAGTCTTTTTATTTTTCTGTATTTTATGCTTGAAAAAAAATACGTCAGAATTATAGCCATGAGGAATTACAGTTGTATTAGTAATTCCGTAAGCTCTCAGAATATCTTGTTGCGCGCTATTCAAACAAATAATTAAATCTGCCTCTAAGTATCTTGGTATGAATTTTGAAATAACTAATGAATCATCTACATCTAATAGATCATGATGGACAGTAACCACACAAGGAGGTCTTAATCTAACCTCTAGATGTGGCCTGAAATAGTAATATACATCAGCATTATTTACTGGTGCAATAGTTTTGATGCACTTAATATTTTCTTGGCCCAAGTATTTAATAAGACTATCAAATATAGGACTTGTTACATTGTTAGACATAACAAAATTAATTGTTAAAGCGTTTTTTTCAAAAAACATACTTGTTGAACCTTAGTGCAATAATAGCAAATATACTTAATGCCACTTCATTAAAGGAAAATATAAATTTACCTATCTGCACTTTCCACCATAGTGTTTAAATCAGATAATTCATATCTAGTTATAAGGGTATTTAAATTATTCATATTATCTGAAACAACAAGGCCTTTTACTCTAATGAATTTCATGTTTAATTCATCTATTTGAAAATAATTGTAACCCAGGCCAGAAATCATTTCTTGAATTTTGGCAATTTCAGCGCCCTCAAGCAGCTCAACCAATAAAGTTGGTTGATATGCCCTAATAGTATTTATCATGCCCTCTATCACTAAGTGCTCAGCTCCTTCAGCATCAATTTTTACTAAACCAACATTTTCAAACTTATAGTCATCAATAGAAACAGCTTGTACCATCTTTTTTGCACAAATATTTTCGATATTTTTATTCATTATGCTTGAACCGGAAACTAAGATTGAATCACCAGAATAAGTATTCAGCTCAATCTTTCCTTTCTTACTCGAGACAGCAACATTGTATAACGTCATATTTCCGAAATCATTCACATTTTTATTAATAATAAGTCTTGTAAACACTCTATCAAGCGCTTCAAATGCATGTATTTTTGCCTTATGGTTGGCCTTGCAAGATACTAGTGAATAAATGCCAGAATATGATCCGATGTCTAAAATACATGGCGACACTTTAGAAATTAAACTCCAAATAGTTAAACTTAGTGGTTCATAGGCATTATCCCCATTCCAAAAAAAATTTTGAGCCACAAAATCATCATTATTACTGAACATATACACGGGTATGTTGTTTACAGTTGTCTCAATGTACCCGTAATATGGTGCTTTTTTTGATAAATCATGAATTGATATGTCAAAAAAACCTCTAAAGTTATTTCTAGTTTTTTTAAGTTGCTCAGCCCTTTGATTGTTTTTTTCGATTGCATTCATTACTACGTTCCTTTATAAATTTACTACAGGTTTTTTTCAAGATTAAAAAATGGTAAATACGGATAAATAAGAGAATTTTTTGAGCAGTTGTATAAATTAACACCTCTGTCTATTAATTGTAGATACGCTCCTCTTACATTGTGAATTTGTATAGAGGTGAGCTCATCGTACTCTTGGGGTATAACTTCATTGTAAAATCTTGGATTGATACCACTATACTTCAAGTCCATTCCTAAAATATATATGTTCTTAGCACCCAAATATGATGCTAGTTGAATAGCAAGCATAGATGTGGTCGCTCCAAAATAATAACCTTTTTTTAAGTCAAAACTAAATCCATTTTTTCCAATTGTTTGAACATAATAAGTATCATTTTTTAATTTATCGTCATAATCTTTTAGTAAAGACTTGAAAACTCTCTTTGTAGACGGATGTAGCATTTCTGTCGCCATTTTTCTTTTAATAGGGTGTTTAAGAAATCTTTGATCACTAACAACATAATAATTGGAGATGAACCCAAACTCCTTCTCAAGCAAAGGATTTGCATTCATACCTATTGTAACTTCTCCCTTTAATTTGGACAAATCAAACTCTTTAATACTAGGAGCATTTGCCAAAATATAAATATCTTTTCCAGACTCTACCCCTCTTAATTGTTTTATTTTTTTAATCATCTAAAATCACTCTGTTATAAATATCCTCGTAATGCGTAATAAGTTTTTCTGGCAATAAGTTTTTCTCAAAATAAACATTGCTTTGACTTTGAAGGAATCTAATCTTTTTATGATCGAGAACTAACTCCATAAATCTTTCTTTGAAGTTATCCAAGCTAGTTTTAAAGAAAGGCGTGTCAATATCCTTTTTAACAACACTCTTTAACATTAAATCGCTAAAAAAATCAGAATTATTAATTACTACATTTCCAGCGCACAGACCTTCCAAACTTACCTGATGAAAGGCTCCCGTTATAATTTCATCAATTGTAATATGGCTTTTTTTTCGTATCTGAAATAGATCATAAGGTGTATACCCATGTGCAACGATAAGGCTTATCAGACCCAACTGCTCCATTGACTGGAGTGTTCTTTCAAGTAACGGGGCTGTTTTGTCATTCCACCTTCCTCCTGTTCTTGAGTGAGACGGGCTAAAAAGAACAATAGGCACCTCCGTTTCTTTTAAAAGTTTTAAACTAGGCTTTTCTAATATTAAATTAGGAACAATAGTATAATCAGGATACAACCTTGGCTGATATTGTGAAATAACACACTTTTCATCAAACGTTATCCTTCCCCCACTACTTGCGTATTTAGTGAATACAGGCCCCTCTCTCAATGGCGAATGCGCCTGATAAACAAATTTAACATCTGATTTAGAATTATTAAATACAATTTCCTCTTGATCATTATTTAAAAAATTATGTACGAAAATGATATCGGCATTTCTTATTATTTGAATGCAAAACTCTTTCGCTTTATTAAATAACAATATACGAGAAGAAAAAATCCCTTGTAGCTTTCCAGGGTAGTCATTAAACACAATTACATCAGAATGATAATTTGTATATAAATTTGTACATTCACTAATTTTTCTCGGAGAGTCTACCAGTGGCGTCGGGGATATGTGTAATACCTTATATTGCTTCATAATAAACACCATCTTTAAGAGAAAGTAGAAGTAAATTTTTTATCTTTTTTTGATCGGATTTGGCATTAAAAATTCTATCTTTATAAAGCGAATATACGTTTTCCCTAAGATATAGATCAACCACTTCTGTCTCATTATCTTCAATCAATTCTTCAAAAGTTTGATAAGTAGAAATGTTGCTTGTTATTCTAATAAGGCCATGAATATGATTTTGTGAATTATAAAAATCTATATTAGAAAGATTGTCTTGAGATGAGACAATTGGAAGCAAAAGATTTAAATCTTTTTTATATGAACAATCAATTGAAGCTATTTTAATAGCATCTAAAAAGGATTTTTTATTGCTAAATCCAACAATCCTAGGAACATTGTTGAATGTCATGTAATTTAAATTTTTATTCACTATCAGAACATCTATAAAATCCTTGTAAGCACTCATAAAATTCAAAGAATTTTCATTTGAAATAACACAAATAAACTTTATATTTGAGGAAGTATTTTTAATTAAAATAGATTCTATTGATGTTGGATTTACCTCAATAAGACTCCGAAACATATTAAATTTATTTGACCTTAAGCCAACACTATGCAAAAAAAACTCATTAATTTTCTTCTTAGAAAATCGTTGATTTTGCATACTATAGCCGGTATCAAGCACATAAAGGGATTTATCTTTAAAAGCAATAAAGTCTCTATTTTTAAGAAGTTCAGAAAGAAAAGGTTTGTGAACAAGAAATTCTTTAACACCACAAACAAATAAAGTGGAAAATCCTAATGACTGATTTATCACTTTCTTATCACGCAAACTAATATTAACTAGCCCATCTTCAAGTCTAATTGTTCCAAAAATAATTGGTTGCCTTTCAATTAATGCTGCTTGCTGTAGTTTGCTATTAGGCGCATTATTAATTTTCCTCTGATCATTAGAAGAGTTATCGAATGGGTTATTTCTTCGAAAAGAACCTATCTTAGAATCAGCAATAAACAAACCTGGATTCTTAATTAGTTTTTTAAATTTTCTTATAAATCTCATAACAATTCATGTTTCAAAAAAATACTCTATGTTGGGCTTAATTTAAAGCTAACTACCTACGCTAAAGTCCGATCAAAACACCAGCGCTCACTGCAATCTGATACAGAATTTGCGTGATGTCTTTAGTTATTTGTAAGTTCTTGCTGTCGACTTTTCCAAGCACTAAAATAGAATCACCCGGGTTTATTTCGACATTGGTATTAGCAAATAGAGAGTTGTTGTATGTCTTTACTTCTCCATTCTGTCTAATGATTAATATATTTTCTTCATCTGCACGGCTAGTCAATCCGCCACATTTTTCAATATAGTTATTAACTGAAATCCCTTTAACAAAAGTCAAGGCGGATGGAATTTTTACTTGCCCTTCTACAGTGATTACGTGACTTTTCTTGGGGATATGAATTACATCGCCATCTTCAAGAATGAATTTAGATAGGTCGCTGTTTGTATTAATGACCACACGCCCTTTGGGCTGGACATCTTTAGCTCTATCGATAAAATCTAACACCAGTTTTGCCTCTTGCTTCCTGATGATGGATTCATCTGTTGTTGCAGAGCTTGCTGTTAGCATTGACTCTTCTAACTCTTTGAGACTTGATGTGATTAAGTTTTTTTGTAATTTTGCAATGCTTTGTCTAAAAACATGCACTTGGCTATTTGCAGACAGCTCTGTAAATTGAACCCTATTCAATATATCTTTAAATGAACTCTTTCTATTAACTACATAATTAGAAGAGCCGGCATGCTCACCGCTAATTGTGACATGGATATTCTTTTGATTATTATTGGATATAAATTCAATCTGATCTTTTGATAAAATTTTTACATTAGCATTAGATAAGCTATAGGTAAAAACCTCACTTTTAGAGTTGTCAAACCTTCTAATTAACACATCAGTAGCGGAAGGATTTGGCAGTGCCACTTTAATAACATTTGCAAGTGTTGTGCTATTTTTATTAAGCTCTATTAACCCAATATTTGCAGCTTCACCATTTATGTTGATGTAATTATTTTTATAACCAATATTAATAACATCGCCAGCTTTAAACGGGAACAACTCTAACTTACCAGATAGTAGATAATTATATAAATCTAATGATTTAATGGTTTTTCCATGACGAAGGATATTGATATTTCTGTATGATCCAATTTGACTAATACCTTTTGCTTTATCAATAAATTGTAAGACTGAATCCGAAGGCAGGCCTTCGTACAGTCCAGGTTGCTTGGCTGCACCGCTAACAAAAACCGTTACTGGCTGATAAGTCTGTAAATTAGCATACACATATACATTATCTTTATAGAATTGGCCAATGGCATCTTGCAGCACTTTAGTGACCTGGCTATTTTTTTTACCAAGTAAATTGATCGCTCCTATCTTAGGAATAAATATATTACCTTGCTTGTCAACTACTAGCTCCTGCTCTGCCTCAAACGCTCCCCAAATCTTTAAGTTGATTTTGTCATTAACATTAATAACATAATTAGGGTTGTAGCCTGTTTGTGTAATGTTTGCAAAGCTGCCATTAAACAGGTTTGAACCAAATACTAAATTACTGCTTTTAGTGGCTTTGCTAATAGCACCTTCAGAAACCTCAATAGAGCTTGCAACACTAGGTGATGAGAAAACAAGAAAAATTGATAATAGGATAATATTCTTCATTGGTGATCCTTAATAATATTAATAATGAGTCGTAAAATTCCGTATAACAAGCCCAACACAAGCAAAATTGTGAATATAGACCTTAACTTCCTTGGCTGAGAATGATTGTGAGCCAAAGTTGGCTGCGTAATAATTAACATCACTTTGCTTTGTTTGTATATTTCAACCTTTGCACTCTGTACTTGGAGTAATGTTTGCTTATATAACTCTTGATGCATTTCAACTTTTGTTTTAAGCTGCGAATATTCAAATATATTCTTATTTGATTGCTCTGACTTTCCGCCATCTATTTGCTTAGTTAGTTTGCTGATTAGACTTTCTGAAAAACTTATCTCTTGTTTGAGTTTTTTAACCTCATACGACTGTTCAGTTTGATATTGGCTAATAGAGTGCAACTTGTCTTTCTTTTTGAGTAATTCATACTTCTCACTAGATAATGCTTCTTTTATATTTGGACTGGATTTGAATAAAAAATCTAGATCTTTGTAACGCATTAAGAAATCTAAGTGCTTCTTTGCTAACAATGCATTGTATTTATTGAGCTGTTCTTCTGCTTCATTAATTAAAAAACTGGTTACTTTCTGTGCAATCACAGGATCAGTGTGCAAAAAACCAACCGTCATGATTGAAGATATATCATCAAAATTTAAAATGATGCGCTCATTAAACAACGACAAATAATCCTCACTTGTATTCCAAGAATACAATCGTTGAAGAAAATCTTGAGAAGAGCTTGAATAGTGCTTAGCCAACTCAAACTCTTTATCTATCTTATTAAAAGCCTCGGCTGAAGATAGATAAGCCTTAACCACCATTGCATCCTGAGCATTACCTCCTGAATCGCCTGATATCATTGACAATAAAGTAGGTGTTTGCGCTTCTCTACTGATATTCTTAATTAAAATCGAACTACTTGACTCAAACAAATGTGTTTGCAAAAACAGAACATAAAAGCTAGCAAAAGCAATTAGAGTTATAAAGAATAATTGAATATTTTTAATCTTCATAATTAATGCTCCTGGTAAGCTTTAATTGCTTTTTCAACATTATCAAAATATGTCAAATGACCGTCATGCAAATAAATAGCAACATCGCAAAGATCAATAAGAGTCTGCATTGAGTGACTTACTAGAATGACATGACTATGCTCAATCTTGTTCATTAATGCTGCTCTTGATTTTTTTTTGAAATTTTTATCACCCACTGATAGCGATTCATCAATCAGTAGATAGTCAAAATCAAAGAATAAACTCAAGCCAAAACCAAGCCTTGATCTCATACCGCTTGAATAGGACTTTATTGGCATATCAAAATAATCACCAAGTTCGCTAAAATCCTCTACAAAACTAATTGCTCTAGAAATATCTTTGTCATTTTTTCCATGTATTCTGCAAACAAATTTCACATTGTGCCTACCAGTCATACTGCCTTGAAAGCCACCAGACAGGCCCATTGGCCAAGAGAATGATTTGTCGCTGTAAATTCTGCCACTAGTCGGATAATCTATACCGCCCAACATCCTTAATAAGGTTGATTTTCCAGAACCGTTTAATCCAAGAATAGCAATATTTTTTTCTGTTGGGATTTCTAGCGTTACATTGCTCAACACTGATTTCACGCCATTGTTCGTGGAATAAGTTTTTGACACACCTTCTAAAGTAATCATGAAGTTAGAATCACTTTATGAGTTCGCTGATACAAGAACAGCCCTGTAAATAACGGTATTACTGTCCAAAAAAACATGTATTGGTAATCAACGTACTTTGTATCTAATACTGAAAAATAACTACCATGTATAAGTTCCATAAAATGCAGCACCGGGTTATACAACAGCCACTCTCTTAACGCTAATGGCAACGATTCAACACTGAAAAATATGCCTGATATAAAGAACAAAGGTAGGAATATCAACTTAACAACTTTTTTAAGATTTTCAAAGAATTCAGCCAATATTGCAAAGGTAATACCGAGTGACAAACCAAATATAGCTATCCATATGTAGGCGCCGACAAACAACATTATGTTTTGGATGCTTACATCAAAATTAAAATATATGCCAATTGCTGAAAGCGCTATTAATGCACATATATAAATTAAAAATTCAACCATAGCTCTAGTTATCAACGCATCAATAGGCTTAACTTGCTTATATACAAACAATCCTTTATTAGCACTAAATGCATCCATAGATCTAAACACAATACTTTTAAACATATTAAAAGCCAAAATACCAATCGCTAAAAACACCGCAAAATCTACACCGGGCATTGATCTATCAAATAGGATTGTCTTGATACCTGCAAGTACAACTATTTGAGCAATTGAATCGATAAATATCCATAAGTACCCTAACTTTTGCGAGCCAAATCTTGTCTGCATTTCTCTTAAAAAAAGTGCATTAATAACATTGATATGGGTATTTATTGAACTCACAAAGAATTAAAGAATTAAAGAATTAAAGAATAGAGTCAAACTGAACTGCACCCATTTGTGAGGCGTAACTATATTTGTTCCAGAATTAATGACTAATATTTCGTCTTAAAGCGCTTTGTATAAAGGTTTTAAATAAAATTTCTAAATCAAACAGAATTGACCGCCTTTCAAGATATTCAGCATCAAATTGAACTTTTTTATTGATCGATATTTCATCTCTTCCATTAATTTGTGCCCACCCAGTAATGCCTGGTGCACACTTTTCAACACCATGACTGGTGCGCAGTTTTATTAAGTCATACTGATTG
>Ga0209992_10003383_pt1 | contig 13466 bp, 8 predicted proteins | sample 2SBtaG_2_FD_182564 | JGI IMG/M metagenome (GOLD analysis project Ga0209992, IMG submission 182564) | Deep subsurface microbial communities from Kolumbo volcano to uncover new lineages of life (NeLLi) - 2SBTROV12_ACTIVE470 metaG (SPAdes)... | ecosystem: Environmental > Aquatic > Marine > Volcanic... | reverse complement strand
TCAACAGCCTGTTTTTCAGTAGTTGAAATGTGTTTGCATTGAAATTCTAATGCTTTTGTCGGATTAAAGCTTTTATTGTCTAATACGTCTTGTAAAATTCTATGCACCAATAAGTCTGCATACCTTCTTATAGGAGATGTGAAATGGGTATAGTGTTCAAATGACAATCCATAATGGCCGTTGTTTTCTGTTGAATATATAGCCTTAGACATAGCTCTAATAATCAACGGCCCAATGATGTGTAATTCACCTTTTTCTTTAGCTTTTTGCATGATCTTATTTAAACTACTAGATATAGGCTTGTTTTTTTCTCTTACTATATGATAATCAAAATGGCTTAAAACAACTTTAAGGTCACTTATCTTATCTTCATTAGGCTCATCATGTACTCGAAAAATAATGGGGTTAATTTTTTTATTTTTTGCAGGTCTGCTAAGAAATTGAGCCACCTTTTTATTTGCAATTAACATGAATTCTTCAATAAGTTGATGCGCTTCCTTTGAAATTTTTAAATAAACACCTACCGGATGTGCTTTTTCATTTAGCTTAAATTTAACTTCCTGACTTTCTATGTTTAAAGCCCCTTTATTGATCCTGTTTTTTCTTAGCTTTTTTGCAACATCATTAATCTTTAGTATAACTTTAGAGTGTTTGTCTTTTCCTCCTTCAATGATGGCTTGTGCTTGCTCATATGTATACCTAACATCTGAATATATAACTGTTCTTCCATACCATTCCGAAAGAATTTTACCAGTTTCATCCATTTCAAAAACTGCAGAAAATGTTAACTTATTCTCATTGGGTCTTAGTGAGCAAAGTTCATTGCTTAATTTTTCTGGCAACATAGGAATCACTCTGTCTACTAAATAAACACTATTACCTCTTAAATAAGCTTCTTTATCTAGGATTGATCCGGGTAAAATATAATGACTTACATCAGCAATATGAATTCCTATCTCTAAATTTCCATTTTTTAATTTTTGGTAACTTAAAGCATCGTCAAAATCCTTAGCGTCATCAGGATCAATAGTGAACGTGAAAATATCTCTAAAATCTCTTCTCTTTTTAGCTTCAATATCATAATTACACTCACTGATCAATTCAGTGTCATTTAAAACATCTTTGGGGAATTTATTAGGAAATCCGAATTCAGATAAAATTGAATGCATCTCAACCTGCAACTCACCTGGTTTACCAAGTACCTCGATAACAGCAGCAATAGGACTTTTTACAGTTGATGGCCAAGATAAAAACTTCACCCTTACTTTTTGTCCGTTTTTAGCTCCATTTAAATGTTTTCTGTCTATGTAAAAATCTACAGGCATTGACTTATCATCGGGTCTAACAAAATGGTTGTTGCCGTTTTTTTCTAATATACCAACATGTTCCTTTTTATTGCGTTCAATTATCTCTAAGACTTCTCCTTCTTTTTTCCCTTTATATTTTATAGCTCTTACCTTTACTTTATCTCTATTAAATGCTTTACCCGTTCTTGATGGATGAATATAAATATCTTCTTCTAAACTTTCACTTATAAAAAAAGCACCTCCTCTTTGTATAAACTGTAAAACGCCTATCAGTTCTACTGCTCCTCCTTTAATCTGAAATTTTCCTCTTGAAACTTGACTAAGAATCTCTTGCTCAGCTAAATCATCTAAAATGCAAATAATCAGCTTCCTGACTGAGGAATCCTTGATACCCATAATGGCTGAAATCTGCTTGTAATTATAAGTATATTCAGGATTGCCTTGAAAGATCTTAATGATTTCGCCCTGCAAGGATTTACTTTTTTTTATTCCTTTATTTTTTTTAGCCATTATTACTTATTCTTTAGACAGCATTAGCTCTAAGTGTGTTTGTAATATTTCACCCATTTTTTTACACCTTTTAAAAGAGGTTCGATGATATTTTTCTAATTCAGTTTTTAATTTATTAATCTTTCCTGTTGTTGATAAAGTATCGTTACTTAAGCACCTAACTAATTGAGAAAATCGATGATGTGCAGTTTCGTATCTTCTTCTAATTAGCACCCTTTCTTCATGTCTATATTGTTGTACCGTTTCAGCAGTTAAAACATCTGTACAAAACTCAACTACTTTAAGGTTTTCCTTATAAAATTGAGGTAAATACATGTTTTTTCTTCCTTCATAACATTGCTGATCAAAATCAATAGCTCGTACTCTATATTGTTCATCTTCGAAATCTGGGGTAACATCTATTACATAATTATATGATCTCATATCTCCTAGTAACCTCACGAAACATCTTTCATTGAACTTTACAAACTCCTTTGCTATTCTTACTTTATTAAATGTTGGACTCGAAGTATATGTTTCAAAGAATTTATCTCCAGGTATACCTGGAATATGTTCTTCAATTAATGTGTCTCCATCTACAAAAAAATTAATCCTGTTGGGGCTTAAAATATATTCTAGCTCTAAGCCATAAACACGAGATGCGTCCGAACGCTTAACATAAAAGTAGTCATAATTATCATTTAACTTATTTACTATTCTAATTCTAAATGGTTTTGAATTCCCAAAATGGCAATAATCTATTCTATCTACATACAGGTGCTTTATAACAGACATATCTCCATCTGTTCTTAAAAGAGAGTATACGTAAGTTAAACTATTGTTGAAATCCGTAATTACATCTTCTCCATACATCACAGATTCCCATAAAGTGTCTACCCCGTTTTTATCTAATAAAGGGAATCCTCCTGTATATCTAAGTAAATCATTATATAATATCGGAAGTTGTACTGCTCTTCCGTGCTGAACTAAATAATCATTAAGCGCAGAATTGACCTTGTAAAATGGTTTTTTTTTTGAAATCTTCAATCTTTATTAAGTTATTCTAGTTCAATTACCATGTCATTTTGCTCTACCATGGTTCCTTCAGATAAATGCACTCTTTTTACTTTCCCTTCTAAAGGTGACAACACCGATGACTCCATTTTCATTGCTTCTAATACAAAAAGAGGTTGCTCTAATTTTACTTGATCTCCTTTTTTTACTTTCAATCCAACTAGCTTGCCTTGTAATGGAGCTCCTATCTGATTATCTTCAACCGCTTTTAAATGTAATTTCTTAGTGACTTTTACTGTTTTGTCCTTGATCTCTACAGCTCTTGTTTGCCCATTTAATTTAAAAAATACTGTTCTGAAGCCAAGGTTATTAGCCTTAGTAATGTAGATCAACTCTACTATGATCACCTTACCTGGCTCAAACTCAATTAACACCTCATCACCCGACTCTAATCCATAGAAAAATGCTTTTGTAGGTATGTTAGACACATCTTCATATAATTCAAAGTGATCATAAAAGTCTTTAAAAACTTTTGGGTACAATTGAAAGGAAATGAAGTCCTTTTTCTCCGACTTTAAAGGGAATTTTTTTTGAAATTTAGGAAGCTCTTTTTCAAAGTCTACAGGCTCTAAATGCGCATTTGGCCGATTTGTATAAGGTTTAATGTTTTTCAGAATTAATCCCTGAACCTCTTTTGGAAAACCCTTATAAGGTTGACCAAGGTCCCCTTTAAAAAAGTTGATTACAGATTCTGGAAATGCCATGGTGTCACTTTTTTCAATTACATCAGCTGCTGTAAAATCATTAGCCGTTAAATACATCGCCATGTCACCTACCACTTTTGAAGATGGTGTTACTTTAATGATGTTTCCAAAAAGAGTATTTACTTCTTTATAGTTTTTTTTAATCTTATCAAATTTCTCTTCTAGGCCCAAAGCTCTTGCTTGTGGTCTAAGGTTTGAGTACTGTCCTCCAGGAATTTCATGGTCAAAGACTTCTGATGTACTTGCTTTTAATTCAGACTCAAAAGGGTAGTAATATTCGCGTGTTGATTCCCAATAATTCCCATACTCATTTAGTTTTGAAATATCTAATTTCTCACTTCTCGGATGACCATTGAACATCGTTGCTACTGAATTAAAATTAGGTTGCGATGTAAGGCCAGACATTGAGCTTATGGCAACATCAATAATATCAACTCCAGCTTCCATTGCCTGTAAATAAGTAGCAACCTGAAGCCCAGAAGTGTCATGCGTATGTAAATGAATAGGGAGGTCAACAGACTTTTTTAATTCCTTGATTAATTTGTTGGCAGAATAAGGTTTTAATAATCCAGCCATGTCTTTAATCGCAATTATATGAGCCCCCGAATCTTCCAATCTTTTTGCAAGGTCAAGATAATATTGTAATGTATATTTATTTTCTTTTTTATTGAGGATCTCCCCGGTATAACACAAACAAGCTTCCGCAATCCCTTCAGTGCGTTGATTAACTGCTTGAATACTGGTTTTCATTGACTCAAACCAATTTAATGAATCAAAAATACGGAATACATCCATCCCTCTTTTCCATGATTCTTCAATAAATTCTTCTACTAAATTGTCCGGGTAAGAAGTATAGCCAACAGCATTTGAGCTTCTGATTAGCATTTGAGTTAAGATATTGGGCATTGCTTCCCTAAGTAGCTCTAATCTAAGCCATGGATCTTCTTTTAAAAAACGCATACATACATCAAAAGTAGCACCCCCCCACATTTCAACAGAAAAGAGTTGGGGGAAATTTTTAGCATATCCTTCTGCTACTTTCATCATGTCTACAGTTCTTAACCTAGTGGCTAACAACGATTGATGAGCATCTCTAAATGTAGTATCAGTATACTTAATTTTTTTGTTAGCTTTTAACCATTCAATGAATCCATCCCTTCCAAGCTCATTCAATCGATCTTTAGTTCCTTTTGGATATTTTCCATATTTATCGAAATCTGGGACAACTTGTTCAGGGAAATTCTTAGTAGTATCAATACTTTTCACATCTGTATTTCCATTGACTATAATTTCTCCTAAAAATTTAATGGCTTTAGTTCCTCTGTCCCTTCCTTTTCTAAATTCAAAAAGATCGGGGTTTTGATCTATAAAGTTTACATGAACATCTCCTTCCTGAAATTGAGGGTGAGAAATTACATTCTCTAAGAATTTAATATTGGTTTTTACTCCTCGAACTCTGAATTCTTTTAACGCCCTAGTCATTCTTCTACAGGTTCCTTTTAATGTTCTGCCATGAGCAGACACTTTAATCAACATAGAATCAAAGAAAGGAGATATTTTATATCCTGTGTAGATACTACCAGCATCAATTCTTATCCCATAACCGTTTGCCATTCTTCTGGCAATGATAGTCCCGTAATCTGGTGTAAAATTATTTTTTGGATCTTCTGTTGTTATTCTACATTGAATCGCAAAACCTGAACATTTGACATCTTCTTGACTAAGTAGGTGAATTTGAGGGTCTGACAATGAATAGCCTCTAGCAATTTGAATCTGTGACCTTACAATATCTATACCCGTTATCTCTTCTGTAATGGTATGCTCAACTTGAATTCTTGGATTCACTTCTATGAAAAATATGTTCTCTTCCTTGTCAACTAAAAATTCAACTGTCCCTGCATTATTATAGTTTACTGAACGAGTAATACCTAAAGCATACTTATAAAGCTTTTCTTTTGTCTCTGTAGAGATATTCTGACAGGGAGCTACTTCAATTACTTTTTGAAATCTCCTTTGGACAGAGCAATCCCTTTCATATAAGTGTACTACGTTCCCATGTTCATCAGCTAGGATCTGCACCTCTATATGTTTTGGAGTATCTATGTACTTTTCAAGAAATATAGTTCCGTCATTAAATGCTTTTTCAGCTTCACCTTTGGCTTCGTTATAGCTTTTTAAAAGCTCATTTTTACCTCTTACTACTCTCATTCCTCTACCCCCACCTCCTGCGGCAGCTTTAAGCATAACTGGATAACCTATTTTTTTTGCTTTTTTATATATCGCTACCTCATCTTCATTGTGAATTTCTTCCCCTCTAATGATAGGAACATTGGCACTAGCTGCAATTTTTTTAGCTTCTATCTTATCACCAAGCTTCTCCATTACTTCTGGCGTGGGTCCCACAAAAATGATATTCTCTTTTCTGCATTTTTTAGCCAACTCAACATTTTCTGAAAGAAAACCATATCCAGGATGAATAGCATCAGCACCTACCCTTTTTGCAAGAAGTATTAATTCATCTACATTTAAATAGGGCTTCAGAGGTTCATCGTTTTTTCCTATTTGATAGGATTCATCAGCCTTGTATCTATGCAAGGAATACCTGTCTTCATAAGTAAATACAGCAACTGTCCTAATTTGAAGTTCTGTGGCTGCTCTAAATATTCGGATAGCTATTTCTCCTCTATTTGCAACTAATAGTTTGTTGATTTTCTTAATTTTCATTGTCGCTTGAATATCTGTTGTATGCTTGCATAACTAATTCTCTGCAAAAATATCTTTTCATTAGAAATTATCAGAAATATTTAGTTTCTTTTTATAAAAAAAACATTATAAAGATAAATACCTTGTGCTGAACATAATTGCCTATCAAGCAACTATTTTTTGTATTTTGCGTTTTTACAGTACTAAATAACTATTATGCGATTTAAAACTTTACTCTTTTCCTTCTTGTTCTCTTATGCTGCGATTTCACAGAACAATCACACCATATCCAATTCAGGTACTTCCTGGGTACCTTCATCACTAACAATAATTGTTGGAGATACTGTAACCTGGATTAATACCGGTGGAAGTCATAATGTAAATGGCACTACGGTTACATTCCCTACCAATCCTGAAGGTTTTGGGAATTCTGTTGGTGCTGGGTGGACTTTTCAGCATGTTTTTACCATTGCTGGAACTTACAACTTTCAGTGTGATCCACATTCAGGAATGGGCATGACAGGAACTGTAACTGTTCAAAGCAACACTACGGTTGTTCTATCCAATAATAACGTTACTCCAGAAATATACCCTAATCCTTTTTATAATGACATTACAATTAGAGATTGTGGCGGATGTCAGCTAATTATATATAGTATTATTGGGAAATTAGAACTTACTGAAATGATTACTAATCAGAACCATCAATTGATGACAGATCAATTACCAGAAGGCGTTTATTTATATGAAATCATTAATGGTAATAAAAAAATTAAATCAGGAAAGTTGGTTAAACATTAATCCAAGTCTTTCTTCTCTTAAAAAAGCCGCTTAATGCGGCTTTTTTATTTTCCTAACATTTAATGCTTTGTAATTTATTATCAATAAGCTATAGTTACTTAAGTGATAGAATTATTTTTATTGTATAATTAATTATGTCTGCTTTAAAGGTCTTATTATTCATGTTGGCAACATTTCTGCTTTTGTTAGGTCTCACCTTTTTATCAAAAGAAGAAAAAAATGCTTTTTCAAGTAATATTGATATTGGTATAACAAAAATAAAATATCCAACTGCTAAAAAATTTCTTTCTTATCAATTACCAAGAAAAGCCAACTTAACTACGCTAAAAAAAACACTTGATAACCTAGGAAGTGAACAAGAGCTTGACAGTCTTTTAACACAAATTAAATATGACACTACTTACAATTTATCTGATAGCTCATTAATAGGGCTTCAGGTAATAAAAACTGAAGACTTTGGAAAAGTTCAAGATGGTATACTTATGATTGAATTTCCCAATGATGATCGCTCATTGTATTTCCCTTTGTGGAAAAAATTGGAGACCCTATTAAAAAACAAAAATTCCATAAGAGCCATTCACTATGGAGATTCTCAAATAGAAGGCGATAGAATGACTGCTTATATAAGAGATAAGCTACAAAAATTGTTTGGCGGAAATGGCCCTGGTTTTATTCCCTTAAAAACTGTATATCATCAAAACTCTGTTGAGATTACCTGTACTGAAAACTGGACAAGACATGCTGTTTTTGACAGAAGAAGTGAAAAAATCACTAATAATAGATATGGTGCTTTTATGTCTGCTTCAAGGTTTTCTCCTATGCTTCCTGATTCATTAATTACAGATTCATCAGAAGTTTATAACGCTTCTATTTCTATTGGAAAAGACAAAAGGGCTTACTCCAATGCAAAGGCCTTTAATGTCATAAAAATCCATTATGGGAATTGTACTCAACCTACTTCAATAGAAGTATTTAATAATGATGAACAAATAGTTTATGATAGCTTAAGGACTGATAGTAATTACCATCATTATGACATTGTATTAGCTGAAACACCTACTAATTTAAAAGTTGATTTTAAAGGAAAATCCAGTCCTGATTTTTATGGAATTACACTTGATGGAAATTATGGTTTTAATATAGACAATGTTGCTATGAGGGGCTCTAGTGGGTCAGCAATAAGTAAGGTGAATTTCTATGAGTACAATTTAATGATGGACCACCTAAATGTTGAATTCGTTGTTTTGCAGTTTGGAGGAAATGTAATGCCTTATCTTAAAGACAAGGAACATGCAGAAAGGAGTGCAAATCGATTTAAATACCGCATTCGTTTAATGAGAAAGCTTCGGCCGTCAGCACAGATATTGGTAATAGGACCTTCTGATATGTCAACTAAAATCGATGGGTTTTATCAAACTTATCCATTATTAGAATATTATATAGACAAGATCAAAGAAGCTGCAAAAAGTGAAAATGCTGCTTATTGGGATATCTACAGGGCCATGGGAGGTGAAAATTCAATGGTAGCATGGGTAGAAGAGCATGGATGGGCAGCCACTGATTATACCCATTTTTCTAGAACTGGCACTAAAAAAATATCTAGGCTTTTATTTGAGGCATTGTTATTGGAATATCAATATTATCAATCAGAAATTCAGCAGCTACCATGAAAAAAATTTCCATTCTATTAGCATTACTAATTTCAAGTCAAGTTTATTGTCAGCAATTTTTATTGGATTCCTCATTTAAAGAAAAATATAGGTTTATTAAATGGGAAAGAAATAGATTGGATTTTTATGGTGAATCACCAGCTTTTCAATATTTTTTTAAAACCCTGGATTCTGTTTATCATTTACAAACTGACAAGCCTATAAATATTTTTCATATTGGAGGATCTCACATTCAAGCAGATATTTATTCACATAGAATAAGAAGGTATCTACATGGTATGGAGCCACATATGAAAGGGGAAAGAGGAATGGTCTTTCCATATACCCTTGCTGGAACCAATAATCCGTGGAATTACAAAATAGAATCCGATGGAGAATGGAAAGGAAAAAGAAATTCAGTAGAATCACACACTGCAATATGGGGAATGGAAGGTATAATTGCTCATACTAAAGACTCTATAGTAAAGGTTAAAATAACCAATAGAAAAAACCGAAGCTATAAATATCATTATAATCAAATTAAGGTTTTCCACAATACCTGGGACTCATTGTTTTGTCTATCTCCAGTTGACACCTCTATTGTTACAAAGATCTACAGAAATGATAGTTTAAATTTCACCCTCTTTTTTCTAAACCAGAATGTCTCAGAATTTGAGTTTAGGGTTATTAAAAATGTTAATGATGATGATAAAGAATTCATCATTTATGGAATTGACCTTAAAAACAATGATCCGGGAGTAATCTATCATTCAATAGGAGTAAATGGTGCTAGCTTTAAAACATATGAGCGATGTGAACTATTCGAACATCAGCTTAACCAATACCCACCAGATTTGTTTATCATTTCAATAGGAACTAATGACACTTATGTAGATGTTTTTAACCCTGATGATTACAGTCAACGATATGAAAAGTTTATTCAAATGATTCTTCGAACTAACCCTAATGCAGCCATTATTTTAACTGTGCCTAATGACAGCTACTATAGAAAAAAATATGCCAATCCACATACAGCTAAAGCAGCAAATGTGATTATTGAGCTAGCGAAAAAATATGATATGTGCGTGTGGAACTTTTATGAGATCATGGGCGGAAAGGGTTCTTCTCAAAAATGGTATAAAAATAAATTAATGCCTTCAGATAGGATACATTTTACTCCAAATGGTTATGATATAAAAGCAGATTTATTTCTTACTTCCTTTTATGAATCGTGGGACAGCTTTATGGATAGAGATTCAACATTTCTTTACCAAAAGTACATAGATCCTGACTCAACTATTAATTATTATAGTAAGCTTTCAAAAATTGATATCACAACACCTTTAGGCGAAGAAGAAAATGAAAATGCCAATTCATTAAATGGATTTTACTATTACACTATAAAAAAAGGAGATACTCTATGGGATATTGCCAATGCAAAAGGAACTACAGTTTCTAAATTAAGGTCCTTAAATCCAGGATTAGAATCTAGAAGCTTAAAGGTAGGAGAAAAAATAAAAATAGGTAGAAAATAAATGACCTTCTTGTACGATATACTACCCAGAATAAAGGATCTCTTTACAAAAATACCTATTGAAGAGCTAAATGAAGTACAATTCCATTTTGCCCATGCTCAATATTGGATCTTTTTTGGTTTAGCTTACTTAGGGTTTGCTTTAGTTACAGCAAAAAAGATAGGCCAATACCTAAATATTATATATGTAGGTGTTTTAAGCTATTTTATACTAGCTTATAATGGTGAAAGCGATGGTTTGGTCTTTTGGTTAGTCTTTGCTTTTGGCTATTTAGCCTATGCTCTTATCTATGATTACAAAAAAACTAGATCTGCCTATCTATTGTTTTTTAGTCTTTTCTTTTATTGGAGAGTAGGCGCTCCTTTTGTGTGGATACTTTTAGTAAGCACCGTAGTAGACTTCTTTTTAGGTAAGGCCATTTATGCTTCTAGCTCCAACCTTAAAAAGAAAAGCTATTTGGCACTTAGTGTAGTAGTTAATCTTGCCATGCTAGGATATTTCAAGTATTTTAAATTTTTTGCTGAAAATTGGAATGCTATGATCAGTCAGCATGATTGGTCATCCTCAATGCTTATTAGTCATCCGCATGAAAATGCCATTGGGATTTGGTTAAATGGGCAGTTTACTGGAGACCTTTTTATGGATGCGCTGCCTATGATTGTAGGAATTTCATTTTACACTTTTCAATCCATGAGCTATTCTTTAGATATCTACAGAGGACAGCTAAAGCCTTTAAACAATATTGTAGATTTTGGTTTTTTTGTTTCTTTCTTTCCTCAATTAGTAGCAGGACCTATTGTTAGGGCTTCTGAATTTGTTCCTCAAATACACAAAGAGTTTAAACTCTCTAAAACTGATTTTGGGTGGGCTGTTTATATGATTTTAAAAGGCTTGATCAAGAAAATGGTTTTTGCAGATTTTATTGCTGCTTATTTCTTAGATGATGTGTTTGCTAGCCCTGGTAATTTCTCAGGAATGGCTCAAGTTATTGCCATCTTTGGATATTCCCTACAGATTTATGGGGATTTTTCTGGATATACAGATATGGCAATAGGCATTGCTAAGCTGATGGGCTTTCAGCTACCTACAAATTTTAATTCTCCCTATAAAGCCATCCATTGTGGTGAGTTTTGGAAACGATGGCACATCACACTTTCCAGATGGTTAAAGGATTACCTATACATTCCCTTGGGAGGGAATCGTGGAGGAAGTAAAGGCACCTACATCGTTTCTGGATTAATTATCGCTGGAGTCTTGTATGCTGTGGATAATGGAAGAGTAACGATAGTGGTAATTGGTCTAATATTAATAGCTTATTTACTTGCCTGGTATTTTGAATCCTTTAAATCTCATATTAATAGAAACATCAATATTACGCTTACTATGTTAATTGGAGGATTGTGGCATGGAGCCAGCTGGCAATTTGTGATTTGGGGAGGATTGAATGGCTTCGGGGTCTTAACTGCCAAATATTGGTTAAAGTTCAAGAATTACCATAAGGTGTTTTTTGCACTAATGCTTGCAGGGGGTCTTCTGCTTATTAAAATAATTACTGGTAATCCGATCTGGTTGGTAGGAATGTGGTGGGCATTAGTAGTAAGCGGAATATCATTCATTAAGGTATTATATGATTTTTCAGGAAAATCCAAATGGTCGTTTTATTATGTAAATGTAATGTGGGGGATGGTTCATACCCTGTTCTTTATCACTTTTACAAGAGTTTATTTTAGAGGTGAAACAATGGGGAAAATAAATATTTTTTATCATCAAATCATGACTGATTTTAGATGGGATTTTTCTGAAAAATGGCTTTTTGCTGTAGATAAAACAAAAGATTTTGTAGAATATTCCAGCTGGGTATTTATTGTAATGATTATCGGTTATTTAGCCCATTGGCTACCTAATGTTTATAAAAAGAAAATTGAAAATGGCTTTATTAATACTCCTGTTGGAATTCAATTAGTATTAACTGTATTGATAGTTGTAATTTGTTATCAAACCTACTCAGCAGATGCACCTGCATTTATTTATTTTCAATTTTAAACAATGAGTAGCCGTATATTTAGACTAACGTAAAGTTTTAATGCCTAAAATAGTATCGATAAATATCAATGAAAATGGAGGAGTTCCCAAATATCCAGTTACAACCACGTTTTTAGGAAAATATAAAGTTAAGGGTGATAAACAAAATGACATAAAACATCATGGAGGAGAAAATAGAGCAGTTTGTATATTTTCAATGGATTTAATCGCTGAACTAAAGAACGAAGGGCATCCTGTTTTTGCTGGTTCAACAGGTGAAAATATTACTATACAAGGAATAAATTGGGAGCTCTTAAAAAAAGGCTCTAGGATACAACTTGGAGAAGCAGAGATTGAACTTACAGGAACTGCTCCTCCTTGTAAAACTATTTCGAAGTCTTTTATAAACGGAAAATTTGTACGTATTTCAGAAAAAAAATATCCAGGCTGGTCTAGATGGTATGCAAGGGTTTTAAAAGAAGGCCAGGTAACTCTATATGATCAGGTTTTATTAGAACTTTAATGTCAAATGTTTTTTGTAAGTATTCAGTTAATTTCATGTCTATAAAATTATGACTTTCAAATTTATATAGCTAACCAGTTAATCTCGTATGTTTATATAAAGAGAAGTCTTTTAATTAAATTAGAAGAATGGAATTACTATTAAGTTTAGGAGAAGTTTATAAAAAATCTGTTTATAAATGCATAATAAAAGTTGATGGCAAAGATTGGTTTGTTGAATATAGTTTTGAAAAAGAAGTCATCATAGATTTTAAAAAAGATAATAGAGATTTTTTAAAGACAGATATAAAAAATAATTATAGAATTTGGGATGTGACAAATTTAAATCCTAAAGAATTAAATAACGTTGAGGAGTATTGTGAAGAAGTTAAATTTAAAGATTATGAAAAATATTTAAATACATTACAAAATATGATTGGAATGTGGAGCAACGATATTTATATATAAGATAAATATTTAAATTGTTATAATCTCCAATAAGACTTTGTGTTAATATATTATATATGGAGCCAAAAAATATTGAAAATCACAAATTTCTACCTAGTGGGTATTGGAAAGGTTTTTATTTATCTGACAATTCTTCTATTAAACACAAAATGAGTATAATTCTAAAATTCTCTAACAAAAGAGTCTCTGGTTCAGGAACAGATGACATAGGTT
>Ga0209992_10003381_pt1 | contig 13466 bp, 12 predicted proteins | sample 2SBtaG_2_FD_182564 | JGI IMG/M metagenome (GOLD analysis project Ga0209992, IMG submission 182564) | Deep subsurface microbial communities from Kolumbo volcano to uncover new lineages of life (NeLLi) - 2SBTROV12_ACTIVE470 metaG (SPAdes)... | ecosystem: Environmental > Aquatic > Marine >... | reverse complement strand
TACCGTTGCCCAATGTAAATATTCACACCTTGAAGTGCGGATCTGTCATCTCAATGAATCGATCGTGAGTAACCGTTTTATAGCCTTTTCGCCAAAATGATCGGTTTCGATCAACGTGTGTGAATATGCCACAGTTTTCCCGTGCAATAGTTCATAACGGTATGGGTTGTCATCCACGGATAATCCTATCCCAAGGATACCGCCATACATGTTACCGGCAGTTTGAGCTCTATAAGTATTTTTTACCATTCCCGGAACGGTACGTATGACAGTTTGCAAGGATACTCAACTCAACGCGGTGACTTGATATTCGTTCAGCATGGAGTCACCGGAATCACAATCTTTAACAAATAGGTGAAATATTATGACAACACATAACACATTTAAAACAATCGTCGATGCCCTAGCGGGTACCGTGACAGCCTCTTCGGCCTTCACCGAAGATATAGAAAGGTTTGTTCTTATTGACGGACGGCGGCGTTATACGACCATCGACCCGCCACTTGAGCGACGCAAAAAGCTAAAGCAAAGCAGGACGACCCATACCAACCTTAGTTTTTTAGTATTGATGATGCTGGCTATCATGTCAGCAGTATTTGGGGTCAATACCGTCCATGCTGTCGAACCTGCGCCTGAGTGGTGCGCTGGAAATTGGGATGCGAATACGCTCACGTGTACGCTAACGAACAACATTACAGACCCCATCTATAGTACGCTACCGAATCTTACGCTTGACTGTGCCGGACATTCCATCACAGGACCGGGAGGAAGTTTGGTGGGGATCGAGTTGCGCGGCGGCGGGGTCACTGTGGAAAATTGCACCGTGACGGGCTGGTTCCATGGGATAGACATGCATGGTGGTGATAATTATACGATCACCAATAACATGCTGACGGACAATGCCCAGTCCGGCATTTACCTCGGTGGGGCCAAGAACAGCGTCGTCAGTGGTAATACCTTAACCGGGCGTTCCAGTGTCGCGGGGATCTATCTGAGAAAAGCGGCGAACAACAAGATAACCGGGAACACCATTACCGGCGACTATCTACTTGATGCAATCCGAACGGGTTCGCCCAGGGGGATTTATATCGAAAAGAATTCGACTGATAATGAGGTGACTGACAACTTCGTTGAGAAAATGCGCTTTGCCTACAATATAGATGGCTCCCAAGGGCCGAGCGAAGGGAATGTTTTCACCGGCAACACCGCTCGAGCAAGCAGCAGAGGGTTTTACGTGCTGTCGGCAAGTAATAACGATTTCAACAGCAATATCGTAGACGGAAACGAGATCAGTTTTGATGTAACCGGCTATGATATTGGCCCTCCCGCTAGCAACAATGTCTTTATCGGGAATACGGTTAATTCCAGTAGTGGATATGGATACGTGGCTAGCCTGAATGGCGTGAACAACAAATGGGATGGGAATTTCTGGACCAACCCGGATAAGACTGGCTACAGTGATCTCTGTGACGACATCGACAGCGATGGCATCTGTGATCTATCCTACGATCTGGGTCAGGGGCATGTTGATTCTCGTCCTCTAACAGCTGCAGAACAACAAGGCCGTCTCGCTTGCGAACCAGACTTTGCTTCCTGGAACCAAATGGTTGGTATTGAAACAGAAGTACAGCCAGCTATTGCGGGCTATACTGATTCTTTTCGCAGGCTGTACATGACTGTTGTGGGTCCGGAAGGATCTGTCCATTTTTCAAAAACAGGCTTTAGTGGAAACTGGAGCCTCTGGCAGCCTGTAGCTGAGGCGAGCGCTCCTGGTTTTGCAACGGATACTGCACCGATTCTAGTGGAAAACGAGGATGTCCTTTACCTTCTCGCAAGAGGTAACGACAATAACCTTTATAGAAGTTTTAAAGATCTCAATAACGACTGGAGTGCCTGGCAACCCATTACTTCACACGGTCGCATTGACGGGCGCTTCTCGGTAACCCTTACGCGCTCTATGACCTCACCAGGTGTTCTCGAGGCCCATATTCTCTATACCAGCCCTGGTCCGGGTGTTGAGTACTTGCAGACTGCTAACTGGATTCAGCAAGGGAATCCCCAGCAATGGGGTGGCGCCGAGGAAGGCACCATTGGCAGTGATGGCCAAGATCAGGTTTGGGTGGCGATCCAGGCCGGAAATCAATTGCTCATCGAACGAGCCGGGCGTATTGATGGTTGGAATTTTCAGCCCGTAACCACTCGCAGTGCCTCTGCAATCCTCGACGTTTCAAGCGTGGTCTTCTTCAACAATGCTTACCATGTCGCCTATAGCCAGCGTAAACTGATTGATGATGTTAGCTTAGATTACGCAACAGAACTACGACATATCCGCATACGTCCGGATGACCCAGGCGATTTCTATCAGCGGCTCATCACAGCCTCTCCCGCGCAGGATGGCTATTATCCTCAGTCAGAGCTAACAGTCTATCGCAACAAGCTAATCATGGCTTATAAAGACTCAGATGGTTGGGTGCGCTATGTGCGTTGGGACAACGCTGATTCGACGACCCCATGGACCGGTGGAGATATCGTTTCTTGTGGTCGGACCAGTCACCGGCCGGTGATAGCAGAACAAGACTTTCGAATTCCAGTTGTTAAGTCGGATACGAACTCATGGGCTTTTTACTCGAACGACAACTTCGGTCACGATCTTTTCGTAGCGACCACAGATTCTAATAGCCGTACCATCGAGTTTATCAACTTCAGCCGTTCGATCTTCAAGAAGGAAATGGACCGTGATTTCGCCTTCTTTGAAAAAATTACTGATTACAACAGTCCTTCTATGCCCATAAATCTCTTAACTGATAACAGACCGTATTTATCAGAACTGGGATATTTACTCTGGACACTGCCAAACTGGCTTGCCGAGGGTATATTTCAGGCCCAAACTGAGCGCTTCTGCGATGACGGACATTGGGACGCCACGCGGACCCAAGGGCGTATACAGCCACCGTGTAACCAGGTAAAGATGTCGGTAATCATGAGGAATTATTCTCTTCGTGATAGAGTAATTGTAGACGCGGGGATTGTTCAATCCCTAGGTGACGACTACAAGCTATTTTCTGACGAGTTATTACACTACCTGACGTTTCCACTCGGTATTGATAACCATGATGATTTTCTTTCTGAATATCAGGGTTATCAAGGACCAGAAGCGATTCATCAGACTCTTTCAGGTATTCCTCTGAACGAACTTCTGCAAGCCGATGATCTCTTCAATGAGAGAACCGGTCAATGTCAATCTAATATGATGACCTCCACCGGTCGTTGCCGAGGATTCACCGGCATAGGTGGTAATTACGACATGGGGGGTCGGGAGCACTCGTGGATTTATACTATGTATTACTACTTCTCAAATGGTGACAAGATTCGTGAGATGATAGCAGATGACGTGTGTGCTGGCGACAATCTACTCGAGCGTAAGTACAATTGGGTCAGGGCTAACATTTATCAAGGCGTGGAATTCAAGCTGGACAACGACCCGGTGACAGAGAAGGTCCCGGATCTTGAAATCACCGACTTTTCAATGGATGGCCCAATTTCGTATCCCATAAGTGGTGGTATAAAGGTACCGTTCAAGGTAACGGTTGAGAATACAGGTGATTTCCTGGAAGGAGTAGCTTACAACTTGGCCCTTTTCAAGGGCTATGGTGGAATAGCCTCAGCCGATTCGACCCGCCCTCTCACATATTGTGGAACCAAAACTATAAGGCATACTCTAACATTTCCTGATTCCGTTAGAGGGAGTAACGTTCTCGTGAGAGCTGAGGCTGACTCAGAGAATCTTGTCCCCGAAACCGATGAAAGCAATAATGAGATGGCATTTTATGTGTCTTTCCCCGAAGTAAAATGCAGGTATGAATACATACCTCAACTAGGCCATTCGATAAGAATCTGTGAATGATTGTAGAAATTGCCGTTTATTCTTCATGAAGAACGGTGTAAACAAACGGAAGTAATACCGAAAGGGAAGGGTCCCAGAGCGACCCTTCCCTTTTTCTAAACTCGGAGTGAAAGCACCTCACGTTGCGGACACTTGGCCATTAATGAAGAATCGCTACCCAGAAAGATGAGACATTCTGCGCCTACTACAGGACACTGGGGTGCCGATCACAAACCTTCGTAATGACGTTACGACGCCCCACATTAGCCTGGACGTTTTCCTAGAACCACCGCCAGACTCTTGTGTAGAAGAGAATGAACGACTCGATTTTTTGCTGGGGTTGATGCCTGCCTGTAGCGACCTACCGAACAGATTTTTCGCCAGACGCGTTTTTGACAATGCAGGTCAGATAGTCCTGGTAGAAAATCACCTGAGTCTCATCAATGACCTCGTCTTAATCTTGAATAGGAAAATAAACATTTCCCCTTCTCGTCTACCTCACAGGTTTAGCTAACCGTTTTAATGTGACTACAGAGCGCTGGCGTATATCGAAATTGATGGTCTCATAAGTGACTATTGTGATTGGTTGTTGCTTATGATCAGTTTCGATCGTCGTGAATAATTCACAGCTTTCCCGTGTAATAGTTCATAACTGAAGAGGTTGTCAATTACCGATAATCCTAACTCAAGGATATCGCCATACGTGTTACCGGTAGTTTGAACTCACCAATCGATGATCGGCGAATGCAGGCTTTAGATAGGCATTTTGTGCCTTCCCCGAAATCCTACGTATGAAATTTGAATGGACACTCAACACAACGCGGTGACTTGAGATTCGTTTCAGCATTGAGTCACCGGAATGACAATCCTGAATAAATAGGTGAAATATTATGACAACACTTAACACGTTTAAAACAATCATCGATGCCCTAGCGGACACGATGCCAGCTTCTTCGGCCGTTGCTGAAGATATAGAAAGGTTTGTTCTTATTGACGGACGGCGGCGTTACGCGACCATCGACCCGCCACTTGGGCGACGCAAAAGGTTGAAGCAAAGCAGGACGACCCATACCCACCTTAGTTTTTTAGTATTGATGCTGCTGGCTATCATGACATCCGTTCTTGAAAAAGGGTCATTTAAAAAGGGTCAAGTCTTTTCTTTAATTAATAACCATGTTTCTTTTCGGCCATGGCGCGTCCGTTACGCATAAATTACCCTGGTACCATGTGATGAACCGAGGTGGTGGGCATCGAACTATCTTCAACGATGACCGACAACGTGGTTTGTTTCTAGAACTACTTGCGGATTTGAACCGGATGTTTCGGATAGAAATCCATGCTTATTGTCTCATGGATAACCATTATCATCTTTTGGGCCATACCCCGGCGGGAAACCTCCAACGTGGGATGCGGCATTTAAATGGCGTCTACACGCAACGTTACAATCGGATAGTAAAGACGGATGGTCCGCTTTTCCGTGGTCGATACAAAACTATCCTGATTGAACCCGATGCGTACTTGTTGAACGTGGGCCGATACATCCACTTAAATCTTGGTACCGCCAGGTTGATTGAGGGCGCGTGGTCAAGCTATCGTGCGGCATGGGTACCAGAATGGCTGTATTGCGGATTTTATTGGTTTCAGATCGCTAGTCAAAACTATGCACTTTAGTGCAAGGCTTTAGCTGCTACTCACTGATGTTAAACTTTGTTCTATGCATGAACAAAGACGAAGTGGCCATACCTCGTTCCCATGATCCCGCGTGGGAATGCATACATTATTTGCAGGCTCGGTATGGATTCCCACGGAGTACCGTGGGAACCAGAAAAATCGCATGAATACCCCTTAAAGGAGAATGTTTTTCGAAGGTACACATACCTTTAGCAACACAAAACAAACCGACATAAAAAATTCGTGACCGTCGGAATATCGACATTCTTTTTTAGGAGATATGAATATGTTTAAGTCAACACCAATTATGGTCGCAATAGGCATGTTTTGTTTGTTCAAAACAGCCGTTGGTGGCGAACTTTTCAACTATAGTGCTTCCAACCTCAGCAGTGCTTCAGAGCGCAGCGCCGTTGCAGCATTTGAACTACATTCTTGCAAGGAATGTCGCCTCAACAAGCCCTGCACACCGTGCAACTGGAGTTCCTGAACAGCGAGCGATGGAGCCATCCGTTTTACTGAGCGCCGTTTGTCCTGGCGGGGAAAGAATAGTTAAAAGCCAAAAATCTGGCGTCATCGGCTACGATTTGTCCTAATCCACTCAGTAAAAAATAGGTTGGGTTACAAAGCCCTCTGGGTCTTTTACACCCATGATAAGGACTTTCTTAATGGATAAATCATCATCCAGGATCATGACATGGTTAAAGGAATCCAAAATCGCCTGAATGACCTTTAAGGTATCTCCTTTTCGATAGTTTTGGGAGATTTGATATTCGGCTAAATCATCCCAACTTTCTAAGCTAAAACCTAATGTCTTGCTGAGCGATTCCAGTACACTTTTTAGAGGGTTATCTTTTGCAATACCGGTGATTTGGCCATTTTGAACTTTTATGTGTATAGGCTCCATTTTTTTCGGGCGGTCCCGATTATTGCGTTCTGCGGCGGAAATGGGGGCGTTTATGATCAAGGTCATAATACATAAGACGCAAAACCTAGCCTTTTTAAGGGCGGTTAAGTTTTTCAAAATGATTCCTCCTTAATCGTATATAATGGGTAGTGAAATAATCTGACGAACACCGATAGACTCTATATCTTTAGTTGTCTTCTCTGCGAAAAAATCACAGCGGTTCATACCAAAGCAAAAGGAAACTAATAACACCCATTCTGTAAATCTCCAGTCGAAAACGATTCCCTATTTCCGGGGTATTGAGTTTCCTTTGATACAGACTTTATCGCGTTTACCGAATAAAGGCTGTGTAATATTACCGATGGGAGGTGTGAATAATTGACTTGAGAAATGAGGAATTACCCTTGGCATTACTCCATAGGCTTAATCAATCAAAAAAGCTGACGATTAATGTCAGCAAACATAAAATGATTCCACATAATTGCGGAGTAGGTTGGCAGGTTATCACGCCTGTTTTGTTACCTTTTTGTTGAGTATCCATCCTTGTCGAGGCGGACACGGCCCATAATTTTTTTAACTCGTCAAGGGAAATAGTTCACAAATTCATTGGGAATAGTCCATCGATCGGAGTGTGATGTTCGGATTAAGATTTTTACTGTATTCAATGGCTCTTTTAGTTGGCTTTTGATCGAAGTGGTTTTATGTAAAGACACGACACATAAAATGAAGGTCCACCACCCGCTACCTCGTCCGCTTCGCACTTGTTTAGATCAGCGATTGATACGTACCGCCACCGGTACTGCGGGCGACTGAAAGAAAAGAGTCATCGAATAGACCTTCCTTTTTAAAGGTAAACATAAACATTTATGGAGGCCTCTGATGAAATACGTTAAAGAAAGACTAATCACGCTGCTCTTGATGGTCAGTATATTCTGGCCACTGGCTACATTTTCCAACGATAGCAGCGGGAACATCAAACCGGTAGCAGGAGCAATGAAACCGATCAAAGAAATATCATATTTTCCAAGAAACCAAGGCGATACTACATACAGAAGAATTGCCTATATTCCGCCCAGACCCAGTAAAGCTGCGCCTCAGGTGCGTATTGGCACAGGAGGTACGCGGAGTGCAGAAAACGATTTTCCAACGGTCACGTTATTGGTTCCCGAACATGTAGCCTGGACAGTCCAGACCCAGCCAACGCTTTATTGGCATGTCTCGGAGGCCACGGATCAACAGTTAACTTTTACCCTGATCAATTATGGTCGTGTTGAACCAATAGTCGAATTCACGGTTCAAAGCCCGGTAATACCTGGCATTCACTCGTTGGCACTGGCTGATCACGGTATTAATCTAGAGGTCGAAAAAACCTACGAGTGGCTGGTCAGTATTCTATCCGGCCCCGGGCAGCCTTCATCAGCTGATCTGGTAGCCAAGGGATATATCGAACGTAAGCGACCATCCATTGATCTGGAGGATGCGTTAGCCCATGTATCTGTAACCGAAAAAGCCCGGCTCTACGCCGAAAATAGTCTTTGGTACGATGCCCTCTCGACCCTGTTCAAACAATCTGGCGGTCTTCAACGGGAGCAGGAGTTCCGTGCGGAAAGGGCCTATTTGCTCAAACAGGTAGGATTGGAGTCAGATCAGATGGGATTAGTACCTCAAACCCTAAATAATCCATAAAATCAGGAGGCCTAAATGATCGATAACTGCGTAAAATAAACTTGAAAGATACCTATATTCCTGCGTTTGTTTGCCTTGCTATCACTCATTAATACTCTCCCATTTTACGAATTATTTAGGGTTTGAGGTACTAGTGAGGTAATCGATATTTAATCAAAATGTGTTTAGAGTGTTGTTCCGAAACATCCTGTCAATCACTATGGATTTCTGGTGAATAAATTACATACTTCTGATCGGCTGACTCACGTACGTCATGTTTGATAGGAATGTTCTCCACTAATACGGGTCATGGAATGGAAGGTACTATCAACGGACTCTGACCAATAAAAAGAAGCGACTGGAGGACGATCATCCGGGTATTCTCAGCCGTCTTAACAATCTGGCAATAACTTGTGAACACCAGGGTAAATACAAAAAAGCCGAAATGTGTTTCGAGCAGGCTTTGTCGATCGCCAAGAAAAGTCTAGGACCGAAATATACTAACACTCGGGCTATTGTTAAGAATTATGCCAACTTGCTTCAAATAATGAAGGAGAACAAAGAATAACGCTGCTCCAATAACTGTTTTTTTAAATCAATTCCTTCTTTCTGGGGAGACTCCTGCCCATCCCGTCTCCTATTCACTTTTCTACCCAAAAATTTGCGTTTGCATAACGGTTTCCGTTTGCCCCGTCGAAATTGTTAGCCAACATTCTAGCCTGCATTTCTCACAAGCTTTCTACTGCGGAACCACAATGCCACGCGTCGCCTGCGTTGCACTCGATTTGGGTGCTCAACAGACTGCAAGTATGCTTCCACGCTCAAATCTTCGCGCGCCTTGGCACCACGTACCCTTGTAGTCCCTCGCGACGAAAGTTGTGAGAAATGAAGGCTAGCGCCAACCAGGCAAGAAATCAGAGTTCGACTAGGATTCAAGTACACCCATACCGGGTAAACGAAAATCCAACGGCGGGAACTTTATGGTTATGAAGGCATTGAGGGTAGCAATGTGCACAGTATTTTTGTCCCAATTATGCGCATGTGCTTTGTATGAAGTTGAAGAGACGACTCCGGTTGTTTTGTATTCCTACCATAGGCAACAATGCCTCCCCCTCTTGGAAGTACGAACCGAACAATTTGCGGCGGGCAATCTTCTAGACCTTAAATAGCCCAGCCTCAACGATGCAATGGCTTTTTGTGAGGATTCATCTGGGCTTCCGAATGGGTTTGCTTTTAAGCAACCCGTTTCGATAAGACTCATCGACGCGGATAAAGGTCTGTGGGTGTTAAAACCTTTGGTAAACTCGTAGAATCTTTTGGGTCAGCACGTATTTTGAAGAGGCATCATGAGGCAATCGTTAAGAACACGAGTTTTTCGGATTGTTAATGTTGCCGATTTTGGTAATGCCAGCAGCCGTCGTTTCGATATCTTCATTATCTTTCTCATCTTGCTCAATGTTTCAGCGGCCTTACTAAAAAGCATCGAGCCCGTTAACGCTGTTATGGGGCAGCAGCTTGACGTTGTGAAAGCGGTTAGCCTGACGGCCTTTGTCCTGGAATATCTATTACGTCTGTGGACTTGTCCGGAACATAATTTGGCGTTTTATCGCAAGCCTTTCAGCGGTCGATTTCGTTATCTGTTGTCGCCATTGATGTTGATCGATCTTATTGCGATATTACCCTGGCATTTATTGTTCAGCGGCGCCAGCGATTTTACGCTATTACGCCTTTTCCGGTTGTTGTGGCTTTTGCGAACCACTCGTAATTCACGAGTCTTGCAGATACTGCTGGCGGTGATACGGCGCGAAACCATGACCTTAGTCGCAACTCTGATTGTTATGGTCGTTGTTCTGGTCGTTATCTCATCGATTATTTATTCGGTCGAACACGAAGTACAGCCCGATATTTTTGCCAGTATCCCCCATGCTATGTGGTGGAGCATGGCGACTTTGACCACGGTTGGATACGGCGATGCCGTGCCACAGACGACGGGTGGCAAGATGTTTGGGGTCATTGTCATGTTTGTTGGAATCGGCATGTTCGCGGTGCCGACCGGGATGCTGGTCTCGGCGTTTTTGCAGGAGATCAAGCGCAAAGATTTTATTGCGACTTGGGCTTTGGTCGCGAAAGTTCCTTTCTTCTCATCGTTAAGCGCAATAGAAATAGCTGCTATTACCGATTTACTGAGGCTTAAAACGGCAATGCCGGGTGAAGTTATTTTTAGAAAAGGTACACGGGGCGATAGCATGTATTTTATCGTGGTGGGGGCGGTTGAAATTGATTTAGAGCCAAAATCTATTCAATGTACGGGAGGCGATTTTTTTGGTGAGTTGGCCATTTTATATAAAGCATCGAGATCAGCGACGGTGACCGCCAAGACCTTTGTTGAACTGTTACAATTGGATGCCCGTGATATCGAGACGCTGCTGGAATCCAATCCAAAGCTCCGCCAAAGAATCACCGAAGAAGCTGAATTGAGAAAATCGAGAACCGATCATTGGGTCGAACTGCACGCAGGAGAGAATGGGAAGTTAGATGGCTGACAGCGGTTATTCATTTTGTTTACGCAGGTATCGGTAAACATTTGCTTAGGGAGGGCTGTCCGAGAACAGACTGATCTACTGCGGACAAGCGCGATTGGCCATATTTCTCGATCATTTTCGTTAAATACAGCAAGTATTCGCCTCAAATGGTCGAAAAATCTGACTCAATCGAGCTTGTCCTCGCTACGATCGCTATTCTCGGACAGCCTCCTAGAGATGACTCAATATTTATGATTGCAAGACCCATAATTCGAATCAAGTGGAGAACTCCCGATGCAGCATGATCTTGTCACTGGACTAAAACAGGTTCCAATCTTTTCTAATCTCGACCAAGAGGAACTCGATTCCTTAGCGGCTCATGCTGTTGTCAAAACATTTCCTAAAAATGCGATTATCATCAATGAGGGCGATGAGACAGCCTCTTTTTATATTGTACTGTCCGGCAGGGTGCGTGTTTTTCTCAGCAACGAAATGGGGAAAGAGGTGACTTTGGAGATTGAAGAACGCGGAAGATACTTCGGCGAACTAGCGTTGTTGGATAATGCGCCACGCTCGGCTTCGGTCATCACCATGGAAAAATGCAGTTGTGGAATTATCTCCAAGGCTGAATTCAACCGATGGCTTGGCAAATATCCGTCGGCAGCGAATACGATCATCCGAAGTCTGGTCAAAAAAATCCGTTCGTTGACAGAAAATGTCAAAACCTTTGCTTTGTCTGATGTGTATGGACGACTCATCAAGGTTCTTCAAGACATGGCCAAGGAACAGGAAGGAAAACAAGTGATTTCCGAAAAGCCAACCCAGCAGGAATTGGCCAATATGATCGGCGCTTCCAGAGAAATGGTAAGCAAGATTTTCAAAGAACTCATCACCGGCGGCTATCTCATCGTCGACGGAAAAACACTGACCATTGCCAAGAAATTACCGGCGTCCTGGTAGTACCGGGCCATGCTTGCTGGCAACGCTTTTGTTATTCATCGCTTAGAACAATCTCTTAACAAACCTTACAGCAAAGGCGACGGCATATTTGATGAGGTTTTTTCAGAAACCGACAAGGCCGCGAAGAGAGCGCATCAGTTTTTTAAGAATAAAGACGAAATTCGTCCCGCTATTCCACCCACTCCCTATACAGACGTACACCGGCTCGTGGGCTACTTAAAAGAAGTTGCCAATAGTTGAGTGATAAAAATCGCAATTAAGACAATGCGCAATTCGCCGGATTCTAAGAATCAAATATACCCCACAGGAATGGCATCAACACCGCGAGTAATCGGCACACAATGATCCACCAAACATACAACCGCACCCGGTCCAATGGTCATTCCTCGTTTCTCCATAGTCTTAAAACTCTTTATCATTCCTACATTTGGAGACGCCGTTTTCTTAATTTCGACCGGATAGAATTGACCGTCCTGTTCAATCAATAGATCTACCTCTTTTTGGTCCTTATCGCGATAGAAATATAGGACCGGACACTTGGCGTTATGCCAATAACTCTTCAAAATTTCCGCAATCACAAATGTCTCTAACAGTGCGCCCGACATTGCCCCAGCCTCCAACACCGCAGCCGAGGTCCAGCGAGTCAAGTGGCAGCACAAACCAGTATCTAAAAAATATAATTTAGGCGCCTTCACCAACCTTTTGCTTAGGTTGCTATGATACGGCTGCAGTAAATATATCAACCCCGATGTCTCTAATATCGACAACCAAGACCTTGCGGTTTTGGCGTCCACCCCCACATCGCGCGCCATCTCAGCGATATTTAATAGCTGCCCGGTACGAGCAGCGGCGGCGCGTAAAAATCTGACAAACGCGCCCTCGTCGCCAACTCGTGCAAGATCTCGAACATCTCGTTCAACGTAGGTTTGCAGATAAGACTTGTAAAATAGTTCTCGATCCATTTTTGGATTGAGCACCACCGCTGGGAAGGACCCCGTCCAAATACGCTCAAAAATTTGCATTAAACTCGAGGGTCGACCATGCATTGCAGAGGATTTTAGATAGTCGGCGTTAGGCAAAAATGGGGGTGAATCAGCCGCTTGGCCATGGATTTCGGCAAGGGATAAACCTAGCAGATCCAGCACCGCTACCCGACCAGCGAGCGATTCGGAGACACCACGCATCAGATGAAATTTCTGCGAACCGGTCAACCAAAACAAGCCTGTTTGACGACGTTTATCCACTGCTAATTTAATGGCTGAAAACAAGCCCGGCGCGTATTGGATCTCGTCAATAACAACGGGTGGTGGGTAGCGTTGTAAAAATAGTGTGGGGTCTTCTTGAGCAAGCGCGCGGTCGGTTAGCGAATCAAGCGTGACGTAAGTAACTGTCTTGGACATGCATTGCTCCAATAAGGTTGTCTTACCCACCTGGCGCGGGCCTGTAATCAGTACCACTGGAAAAGCGTTGCTAATGTCATTGAATCGAGATGTGAGAGTACGGTCTATGAGCATATTTTCGTCCAATACAGATATCACTTCCATTCTAGACGAATACTTGGGCTGGCTCAATAATCTTTTCCCCGATCGATTTAGGATACTCGAGCTACGGTCCTTTCTCACCGTTGTAATTCAAAATATTAAAGTAACTAAGGTCTACCCGATACACATTAATCATCGTCCCTTTTCTTATGCCACCCGACAGGCTGCTCGCTTTTTATATTTAATTTGTATCTGAACATCCCGCTTGAATTATCAACCCCTCAAGGGAAGAAAATCATCGAATTTCATAATTCCTTTGTTGTTTGATTAACGACCAAATAACGCGGGTCAAGTGGCGACCCAGGGAGCGAATAGCTTGG
>Ga0209992_10003380_pt1 | contig 13468 bp, 9 predicted proteins | sample 2SBtaG_2_FD_182564 | JGI IMG/M metagenome (GOLD analysis project Ga0209992, IMG submission 182564) | Deep subsurface microbial communities from Kolumbo volcano to uncover new lineages of life (NeLLi) - 2SBTROV12_ACTIVE470 metaG (SPAdes)... | ecosystem: Environmental > Aquatic > Marine > Volcanic... | reverse complement strand
GGCGCCTCGTAGGTGCGCAGCGCTCCCGAGTGGGTACAGTAGGCGCCGCTCGTCCCCACCGACCCGGACCGTCCCGATGCTCGCCTGGCCCCTCCTGCTCCTCGGCGCGTGCAACACCGAGAGCAGCATCGAGCCGGTGATCCCGCACTTCGATCCCGAGAGCGGCCACACCTTCACCGACGACGGCCCGACCGTCACGGTCATCAACCTCGACGACGAGCCGCTGGTGTGCTTCAGCACGGCGGGCGAGCCGGACTGGAACGACGGGGCCTGCGAGAACCCGGTGGGCGACGACCGGATCATCGCGCTCCCCGACTGCGGCTTCAACGCGGTGAGTATCGCGTGGGCGGACGGCGGCGAGACCGACAGCGCCAACTACGTGGTGGAGTCGCCGTCGTGCGAGGACAGCTGCGAGGCCGTGGTGCCGTGGTCGAACGACGAGCTCGCGCGGGCCTTCGCGGTGTGGCAGGACGAGACCCGCTGCATGATGAACGACTGCGAGGACCCCTCGGGCACCGGGGACTGGCACGCGAGCTGCGACAGCGGCAGCGTGGACTGGGACGTGAGCCTGGACGGCCTCCGGGCGATCAGCGTGTTCACCTTCAACGCCTGCGAGCACACGGTCGACATCGAGGTGCACGACTACGAGGCCGACCCCGACGGCACGGATCCGGCGGCGGTGAGCACACAAGCGGTGACGCTGATCGTGCAGGGCGTGTTCACCCAGGACACCGACTTCGACGGCACGGGAAACGGGATAGCGCTCATGAACCGACCTCACGCGGTGATTCTCGCCAGAGGTGAGGCATCACGACGGGAGCTTCCGGGTGCTGGTCGGGCTGTCTGGGGCCGCCACGGCTCGATCCGGCAGCGTCCGTAAGGGCGAGACGGGGACTGGCTGGTGGTCGGGCGCAGGTGTCCCTGCCAACCGTCTTTCCGGGCCGCGGCAGGTCAGCCCGCAGCGGCGGCGGGCGGGGCCCTGCTGTCCTTCGTCAGGCCGCGGAACACCAGCCCGGCCGGGTAGCCCTGGATCACCCGACAGCGCTGAGCGCTGGACGAGCTGTTCGCGAGGTACCAGGCGGCGAGGCGGGGCGTGGATCGAGCGCTTCGGCGAGGAGTGAGTTTTCCAACGTTGGAAAGGTAGCGGCGCCAGTATCTTGTAAGCGACAATACGACGCCGTTTTTTTTTTCCGCCTGCGAAGCCACTCTCAGGCGCACAACCCGTTGATCGGCGCTTGGCCCCTCCAGTACGGTTCAGGGACACCAACGAGGGGGAACGAGCCATGCAGCAAGCCCGGAGCCAGCACCAGCCGGGGCATCTCGAGGGGAACACGCACGCCTGGGGGAGCCCGTGGACGGCCTCGAACGCCTGACCATCGCGTTCGCGACCCGGAGCGTGCCCATCGGCGGGCGCGCCCCCTGGGAGCGCTGCCTGGGCGGCTCGGAGTCGGCCCTGGTCTTCGCTGCCCGTGCCCTGGCCGCCCGCGGCCACCATGTGGAGGTGTTCACCCACTGCGACCGCCCCGGCGTGGTGGACGACGTCACCTGGCGCGACCTCGGCGATTTCGACCTGCACGCGCGCACGCGCACCTGGGATGTCTTCGTCTCCTTGCGCTTCCCCGACCTGGTGCAGCGCGACCTCCGCGCCGGCCTGCGGCTGCTCTGGTGCCAGGACGTGCTGCGCGGCGGCCCCGGCGCCCCGCCGCTGGACGGCTGGCTCGCCTGGGTCGACCGCATCGTCTTCGTCAGCGCGTGGCACCGGCAGGACGCCATCCAGTGGTGGCCCTCCATCGCTCCGCGGGCCGAGGTCGTCCGGAACAGCTACGAGCCGGACTTCCTGCCCGCCGAGTCGCCCCAGCGCGAGCAGCCCCCGCTGCTGGTCCACCTCTCGCGACCCGAACGCGGGCTGGCCCCACTCCTGGCCGCCTGGCCCTCCATCCACAAGCGCTTCCCCGAAGCCACCCTGAAGGTTGCCCGGTACCGCAGCTTCCACGAGCCCGCCGGCAGCCAGACGGAGGCCTTCTGCCTGCGCATGGACGAGGCCGTGCGCCAGGCCGAGGGCGCCGACCACCTCGGCCACCTGGCCAAGCCCGCCCTCTTCGAGCTGCTCCACCGGGCCACGCTCATGGTCTACCCGGCGGACTTCGACGAGACCTCGTGCATCAACGCCATCGAGGCCCAGGCCTGCGGCCTCCCCTCGGTCGCCGTCGCCCGCGGCGCCCTGCCCGAGACCTTCCACCCGGACGCGGCCGTGCTCGTCGAGCCGGGCCCGGACCTGCCGTCCCGCTTCGCCGACCGCGTCGTGGAGCTGCTCTGGGATCCCGAACGCCGCGACGCAATGGCCGCCGCCGGCCGCGAGCACGCCCGCGCCTACACCGCCGCCGCCGTCGCCGAGACCTGGGAGGCGCTCTTCCTCCGCCTGTTCGCCGAACGCTCCGCGAGCGCGGGCGCCGCCATCGCCCGAACGTTGCACGCCCGTGGCGAGCTCGACGCCCTCACCTCCGGAGAGCACCCGCCCTTCCGCCCCGTCGCGGCGCCCGGGCCGGCCATCGCCCCCTTCCCCGGCCTGGGCGAGCGGCTGACCCAGACGCTGCGGCGTCGCCTCGGGGACGGTGACCACGTCCTCACGCTCACGGCACCACCGGACCTCTCGGGGCCCCCGCCCGACGCGCCCTTCGACGCCCTGCTCGACCTCGGCCACCTCTGCTGCGCCGCCGACCGCCCCGCCTTTCTCCGCTGGGCGGCCACCTGCGTGCGCCCCGGGGGCCGCGTGGTGCATGCCCTCCCTCACGCGGGCCAGCCCTGCCTCCCGGGCCAACGCGTGCAGCCCGGCTACGACGAGCTGCTCTCCTGGTTCGGTGAGGACCCTGCCATCGAGCACGACCTCACCCTCGAGGGCGAGGCCCCCTGGGGCCAGCCCGCGCTCTGCCGCATCGTCAGCTACGCCACCCGCGCCGACGGCTCGTCTCCGGCAGCGTGCGCCCCAGACAACCCAGCGCGAAAGCTCCGGGTCACCCGCCCCGTGCCCACCGTCAGCGTGTGCATGATCGTGCGCGACGCCGCCGACACGATCCACACCGCGCTCTCGTCCGTGCTGCCGATCGCCGACGAGTACCGCATCGTCGACACCGGCTCCGTCGACGGCACCCTCGACGTGATCGACACCTTCTCCAGGCGCTGCCCGGTCCCCGTGCACGTCCGCAGGGCCCCCTGGCCGAACGACTTCTCGGTCGCCCGGAACTGGAGCGTCGAAGACGCCGAGGGGGACTGGATCCTCTGGATCGACGCCGACGAACAGATGGTGGGCGCCGAGCGTCTCCGCCGGCTGCTGCAGTCCGACCACTACGAGGCCTTCGCGATCAAGCAGCACAACCTCATCTTCGACCGCGGGCTCAGCCAGGCCGAGATCCCCTTTCGGGTCTACCGCAACCACCGCGGCTACCGCTTCTACGGCGCGGTGCACGAGCATCCCGAGGTCTCGCTCAACCAGGTCATCGAGCCCTGGCTCCCGGCCGAGGGCGTCGACATCCTCGATCGTGGATACCTCACCGAGCCCACGCGGAAGCGCAAGCTGCTCGCGCGCAACCTGGCGCTCCTGAACCTCGACTACCAGTCCTACCCGGGGCGCCGCCTCACCGACATCCTGTACCTGCGCGACTGTGTGAACCTGGTCGGCTTCGACGTGCTCGAGAAGCAGGCCATCCGCGCCGACCACCGGGACGCGCTGCTCCGGGCGCTGGACCGCTACGAAGAGGTCTGCCTGCCCGAGCGCGGCCGCTACTACCGGCTCGGCCGCGAGTACTACGACCGGGGCCTGGCCCTGCTCGGCCTGGGCCACGAGCTGCACCTGGCGGTCGGCGGCAAGGACCCGCAGAAGGTCGTGCACCGCTTTCGCAAGACCGACGACGCCTTCTGGCTCACCGCGGATGCCACGCGGCGCCACGTGGAGCGCGTGCTGCTGCCTGGGAGGCCTGTGTCATGAACGCGCCGAACGGACCCTGGGTGATGGCTGGGCACGCCGCCGACGCCTCGCTGCCGGCAGACCAGCTCGCGCCCCCCGAGGCCCAGGAGCTTCGGCGGTTGCTGGGAGAACGGGACCAGCTCGTCGCACAGATCCGAGAAGTCGAGCGGCGGCTGGAGCTGCTGGTCTTGTCGGCCCGCGACCGGCGCGCGCTCACCGGCCCCGTGCGTGTCCACCCCGCGACGGGCGCCATCGAGCCTTGCGCGACGCAGACGGAGAACGACCATGGCTGAGACCGGCGCCCTGACCGACCGCACGCCCTACTTCCCCTGGGACGCCGAGAAGTTCCAGATGTACCAGGACTACGGCGGCACCATGATCCTGCAGGCGGTGTGGAAGGACGCCACCCGCACAGAGGACCTGATCCGCTTCATGGCGAACGGCAACGTCGAGTTCCTCGGCGAGCTGGTGCTTGGCGGTCCATTCCCAGCCATCCGGGCCATGGACACCTTCAGCATCACGTCGGAGGTGAGCGGGGGGACCGACATCCTGTCCCTGCGGACGGGCGGCGGTGCCGGCGACGAGGCGTTGCGCATCGAGGCAGACGGGACGGTGTCGAGTGCCGTGAGCAAGACGTTGGCGCTGAAGAGCTACGTCGCCGACCTCCCGGCCAGCCCCGCCTTCCAGTTCGACACGAGCGAGACACTCGCCGTCGGCCAGCCCTACCTCGACCTGAAGGCCACGGGCGCCTCGGCGATGACGCTCACCAACCAGGGCGCCGTCGCTCCCGAGTACGAGCTACGTGCCTGGGGAGCGTTGACGCTGCGCTCACAGGACGTGTCGCTGGCCCGCGCCGTGAAGATCGACGGCAACGACATCGACCTCTTCACCACCAACGGTGCAGCACAGGAGCGGTGGGGGCTCTTGGACACCGACGCCGTCGACGCTCGGCGTCGCCTCACCATCGATGACGGTGCGCCTACGCCGCTTCCTCAGGTCCTCAGCCTGGACTGTCAGTCCTTCGAGCTGGTCGCCACGGAGTCCGCCAGCCAGAACCGCTGGGGGGTCTTCGACATCTCCAACGTCGGCAGCCTGAGGAGGCTCAAGGTCGACAATGGCGCGCCTACACCGGTGGCACAGCCGCTGCGTTTGGACTGCAGTACCTTCGAGATCGTCACGACGGACTCGGGGTCACAACTCCGATGGGGCCTCTTCGACATCTCCTCCGTCGGAAACCTGCGGCGCCTGAAGGTCGACAACGACGCGCCCACGCCCATCGCGCAGCCTCTCCGCATCGACTGCAGCACCTTCGAGATCGTGACGACGCACTCCTCCGCCCAGGCTCGCTGGGCCCTGTTCGACATCGACAGTGCCTCCGGCGACAGACAGCTCACCGTCGACGACGACGCGCCGACACCCAACGCCCAGAGCCTGAAGCTGGACTGCAAGGAGCTCGACGTCATCGCGTCCATCAACGGCTCGCAGCAGCGGTGGGGCGTCTTCGACAACCCGGCCGGCACGACCCGACGCTTGAAGATCGACAACGGCTCCATTCCGCAGGAGCTCGAGCTCAACGCCAAGGAGCTCACCCTCTTCGTGGAGGACAGCAGCACCCAGAAGCAGTGGGGACGTGTGGCGTTCAGCAGCGGCACCCGGATCCTCGAGATCGGTTCGGCGGGTACCGGCGAGCCGCTCCGCATCGACGCCGACAGCCTGGAGCTCTACGACCGGGACGCCTCCCTGTCGGTCGTCACCCTTGAGTACGCGGCGTCCCAGAGCCGCCTCGAAGCCCCGCGGGACCTCACGCTCCGCGCTTACGACGGCGTCAACTACCACACCACGCGGCTCTATGCCGACGACTACCTCGTCTTCATCCAGGGCACCGGCAACGCCTTCGACGTACGGGAGAGCGGCGGCAGCACCCGGTTCAAGGCCTCTTACGACGGCACGGTCACGATCACCGCGCCGAGCGCCAAGGATGCTCGGATCGATCTGGCGCGCACGAAGACGTGGCGCATCGCGTCCGAGGATTCGACCGGCAAGCTCAACATCGTCAACACCACGGACACGGGCACACCGACCATCGAGATCACGACCGACGCCGACCTCTATGCCGACGGGTTCCTGGGGACCAAGACGGTCAACGGAGACCCGGGCTCGGGCGTGGGCAACGCTGGCGCCATCGCCGTGGACACCACCAACGACCGGCTCTGGGTCCGACTGTCCGGGAGTTGGAAGTACGTGGACCTCACCTAGATGGCGCTCCCCTCCCAAGGCCTCGTCGCGGCTCTGTTCATCTGGGCCGGCACCGCGTGCTCCACCGCGGAAGCGCCCACCGGCACGTGTGCGGCCGACGTTCCCGGCCCCGAGGTCCCCTACGACGGCCACAACCAGGACTGCGAGCCGGGAGACATCTCCGACCTCGACGGCGACGGCTATGCGGCGGTCGCCGGAGACGATTCAGACTGCGACGACTCCAACGGGAGCGTACATCCAGGTGCCGACGAGGTGGAGGCCGACGGCATCGACCAGGACTGCGACGGCTTGGACTGGGTCGATCTCGACGACGATCGACATGGCGATGTCGGCGCGGGCTGGGACGATTGCGACGACGGCGACCCGGACGTGCACCCAGACGCAGACGAGATCCCCTACGACGGCATCGACCAGGACTGCGACGGAGGCGATCTGGTCGACGTCGACGGCGATGGTCACGCCTCCGTCGAGGCGGGCGGGACCGACTGCGACGACGAAGATGCCCATGTCTTCCCCGGGGCCAGCGAACACCCAGCCGACGGCATCGACTCCGACTGCGACGGAACCGACGGAACCGACCTCGACGAGGACGGGTACGACAGCACCGCCATCTTCGCCGGCACCGACTGCGACGACGACGACGCCTCCATCCATCCCGGCGCCGAAGAGACCTGGGGCGACGAGATCGACAGCGACTGTGACGGCACCGACGGAACCGACGCGGACGGCGACGGCTTCCTCCCCGCCGACGAGGGTCAGGGTGACGACTGTGACGACTCGGACGACTCGATCTACCCCGGGGCCGCGGAGACCCTCGGCGACGGGATCGACAGCGACTGCGACGGCACCGACGGCACCGACGTCGACCGTGATGGCTACGACAGCGACAACGTGTTCGGCGGGAAGGACTGTGACGACTCGAATCCGGACATCCATCCCGGCGCCGTCGAGAGCGTGGGCGATGGCGTCGACAGCGACTGCGACGGCACCGACGGCACTGACCTCGACGGCGACGGCTACGACACTATCGATCTCGACGGCGGAGACGATTGCGACGACGACGACGCCAGCGTCCACCCGGACGCCGAGGAGACCGCCTACGACGACATCGACCAGGACTGCGACGGGGCAGACCTGACGGATGTGGATGGCGATGGCTACGACGGCGAGCTCGCAGACGGCGAGGACTGCGACGACGACGACGCCTCGATCTACCCGGGCGCGGGCGAGACGGCAGGGGACTCCACCGACAACGACTGCGACGGCCTGACCGACGAGGTCCTCGTCTGTGCGGACGGCACGGGGGACTACACCACCATCCAGGACGGCGTCGATGGCGTCGCGGACGGCTCGACGCTGGAGATCTGCCCGGGCACCTACACCGAGCTCGTCGAGATCGAGGACCGCTGGCTTACCATCGTGGGGGGAGGTGACCACCCCGACGATGTCGTCATCGACGGCACGACGGGTGCTGAAGCCGGCGTCGAGGTGACGGGGGAGAGTTCGGTAGTCGAGGTGAGGTGGCTGAGCATCTACGGCGGCAGCGCCGCGGATCCGCTCTATGTGAACGATGTCACCTACTTCCTGGCGGACACCATCGACTTCTGCGGCACGGAGTCGAGGTATTCCTCGTACGGGGCCTTTCACCTCGGATCGGCGGAGGGCGGATACGCTGGCATCCTTCGCTCCTACTTCTGCTCAGAAGACGGCGACGGCCTGTCCGTCCAAATGGAAGACTGGCGGGCTGGCGCTACCTTCGAGTGGTCGCAAAACATCGTCACGGGCACTGCGCCCTTTGTGGTCAATCCCGTGGGCGACGGTACAAGTCTGATCGAAAACAACATCTTTCTCGACTGCGAACTCACGCTGTACTCCTACTTGGCTGCAGAGCAGTCCACGACGTTCCGGCACAACACGCTAGTCGACTTGGCCTCCTTTCGCGTCTACAGCCGTTGGGCATTCATGGACCTCGGCACGCTCCCATCTGTGGTCTTCGACAGCAACCTCCTGTCTGATGTGACCACCTACAACTACGATGATACCGACTACTTCTGGGTGGGCGTCTGGGCCGACTACTACACCTACACCAACTTCCTCTCCCTCTACGGAATCGCGAGCATCGTTGACGCTGTCGGCCCCACATCGTTCGACACCAACCTCGCCTACAACCTGAATGCCTGGTACAGCACGGCTCACTACGAGCAGGAGTATTACGGCTACGATGAGCATACGGACACCGGACTGGGTCCGCTCCTCCGCGCGGAGGTGATCGAGGACGACCCGGTCTTTGCAGGCGACACCGGCTTGGGCGCCTATGCCCTCGACCCCTCGAGCCCGGCGGTCGATGCGGGTAGCGGAGACTCCGATCCAGACGGTTCGGCAGCAGACATCGGGGCTTGCGGAGGCCCAGACGGCGACTGGTACAAGGAGGTCCCATGGCAGCTACGTTGAAGATCTGCATCATGGTCCACGTGGAAGACAGCCAACACTGGAACGATCGCGTCCAAAACACCGGTACGCCCGGCAAGTATCTCCAACAACAGCTCGGCATGCTCGCCACTGTCGTCGCTCGGCCGGATCCCTTTGCACCCGGAAACCCGGATCGGGGAGCCAAGGTCTCCCTCCAGGTGGACAGGTGGTACCTCGATGACGCCGACCCTTCGGTGGATCCCCCGTCGGCACGCTACCCGCTCGGCAGCGCGACCTCGCTCTCCTGGATCCTCGACGAGGGCGGCAACTTCTGGTGCCAGTGCCACTGCGCCACCTACGACCACCTGCACACCGTCCGCGCGGTCGTCATGAGCGCCTACGAGGGCGAGGGCGGCGCCCAGGTTCCCTCGGTGCACGTAGCCGGCCGCAGCGGTGGCGCGGACCTCTCCGAGCTCCTGAAGGGCAACACGCCCAGGGACTGGCTCTCCATCACCCAGGCCGAGGGCATGCGGCTGATGAACTCCTCGGTGATGAACTACTACGCGAACGTCGTCCAGTCGCTGCGACCGTACGCCATGCCGCTGACCGAGATGGCGCTCGTGCACGGCCACGACGCCGCGCCCGGTCCCTGGGACAACAAGATGAGCATCGGCACGATGCGCCAGCGCCCCTTCTGGATGGAGCTCGCGAGCGTCTGGCACGATCACGGCGATCTCGACCAGCTCTTCCCGATCTCGAGCTTCTCCGACACGGGCTCGGTGATGATGATCCCGCAACCGGATCGCTGGTACTTCGACTCCGCCCAACAACGGCGCACCGCCTACCGCGAGCGTGAGGTCTCCCAGGAGAGCCTCGAGTACCTCCTCACCGAGGTCTGGACGGCCGCCAACCTGATGACACGCTTCCAGTCGAGCATCACGAACGCCTGGTACACCCAGCTCATCCCCAGCCAGCTCAACGACGGGGTCATCTCCATGGTGGGGAACTTCGTGTCGTCCGTGAACAAGATGCTCAACGTCTACGGCAATGGCACTCCGGGCGACGAGGTCTGGGGCGAGTGGAAGAACATGAACGAGATCGGCAGCCTCTTCGCGGACTCCACCAGCAAGTGGCACTGACCGAGACATGGAGACGGGGTGCCTGCTCGTCAGCTTGGAGCCATCGGGCGCCGCTGCACGCCACGGGGCGCTGGCACTGGTCGACCCCCTGTCCGAGCGGGTGGTCGCGACGAGGATCCTGAGCCAGCCCTCGGCGACGCTCACCGGCCTCGCGCGCGGCCTCGTCCTGCTCCAGGACCGGCTCTACATCGCGGCGAGCTTTGCCATCCTGGTGGTCGACGCAGCCAGCCTGGCGGTCATCGCGACGATCGTCGATCCGCGCTTCCGTGATCTCCATGCGCTCATGATCCACGAGAACAAGCTCCTGGTCGTGAACACGGGCCGCGACGAGGTCCTGGTGGTCGACCCCCACACACACGAGGTGGAGCAGCTGTGCGCTCTCCCGATCCCGGAGGGCGCGCGCGTGCAGTCCCCCGGGAGCTGGCACCACATGAACTCGATCGAACACGACCTGGGCGGCTGGCTGCTCTGTGCGCATGGCCGGGGTGTCCGCGGCGCGATCTGGCGGGCCGACAGCCAGGGCGACTGCACCGTCATGTGGCCCCCAGAGGGTCAACCGCCCCTTCATGCACCCCACGACGCCACCAGGGTCGGAGAGCACATCGTGTTCAACGAGAGCGGGCGTGGGGCCCTCGTCTCCACGGCCGGTCGCGCCATCTCCCTCGGCGGTTGGTGCCGCGGGCTGCGGCAGGTCCAGGGGGGCTTCGCCGTGGGGGTGAACCCGTTCCAAGACCACGTCGGGCCGGTCGCCTCTCCATGCCTCGCCCTCGTCAGGGCGTGGCGGCTGCATCGCCTCGTGCCCCTCGGGCTGCAGCCTCCCCTCCAGACCTACGCGGTGGTCGAGGCACCCGACGAGGCGCGTGACTGGCCCTGGGTCCGCGAGGCAGCCTGATGCACGTCCACGTCGAGCTCGGCGCCGCCCCGCAGTGGTCGCCGATCCGGCCCGACGACCCGAGCCGGATGCTCGGCGGGACCGAGCGGCTCGCCCTTCGGCTCGCCAGCCTGCTCGCCGGCACCGGGCACGAGGTGACGTTCCGGGGCGGCGACGCCCGAGGGACGTGGCAGGGCGTGAGCTTCCTCGCGCCCGGCGAGCCGGTCGGCGCGCCCCAGCGGGTGGTCGGCGTCATGGCTGACCCGCCGGCCGACGCCGTCAGCGCCCGCCACATCGCGTGGTCCCACGCTGCCCAGTGGCCCCACCAGGCCGACGGGTGGGACGCGATCGTCGCTGTCTCCGCCTACCACGCCGACCTGCTCAGGCCCCGCCTCACGCTCCCCGTCCACGCCATCCCGGCGGCCTGCGACCCGCCGCCCCTCCAGCAGGGAAGGCGCGACCTGTTCCTCTACGCGTCCAGCCCCGATCGGGGACTCCACCGGCTCCTCGCCGTCTGGCCCCAGCTCTTCGAGCGCTTCGGCCGTCCGCTGCACGTCACCTACGATCTCCGCAGAGTGCTCCGCGCCCACGCAGGCCGCCCGGACCCTCTCGGCGCACGACTGCGAGCGATCAGCCAGGCCGCGGACCAGCCCGGTGTGATCGTGCACGGCCCCCTCGACGAGGCGCGCCTGGCCTCCCTGCGGGACCGGGCCCTCGCACTGCTCTACCCTCTGGACCCCGTCCTGCCTCACAGCGAGCTCTTCTCGCTCTCGATCGTCGAAGCGTGCGCCGCCGGCGTCCCGCCGGTGCTCGCACCCGTCGACGCCCTCCCGTCCGTGTACGGCGACGTGGCGCGCTTCGTCGAGGCACAGGCCCCGGTCTGGGACGCGGCACCCTGGCTCGAGGCGGTCGAGGAGGTCCTGGCCGACGCCGACTACCCCGCCCGGTGCCGCGCCTTCGCCATGCGCCGCAGCTGGGCGGACTTCTTCGCAGACTGGACCTCGTTGCTCGAGGAGACGGCTCGCCCGTCAGCGCGGGCGGTGCCCACACCCGAGGGCGCCTGGGTCTTCGTCTGCCGCGACCTACCCGGTGTCCCGCTCCTCCGACCGGCGATCGAAGAGGTCGCACGCCGTGGGCACCACCTGACGGTCCTCACGGACCACGCACCCACTTCGGAAGCCCTCGGCGCCGAGCTGCCCGTCCGCTGCGTGGGGCACCTCCCCGACCTCCTCGACGGGGTGCCGAAGAACCCCGGGCGCGTGGTCGTCACGCACCCGTCGACCTGCATCGATCTGCTCGCCGGACTGCGGGAGCGCTCCGGCAAGGCCCCCCTCGCCGCCCTGGAGTCCGGCTGGCTCGACCACGCGAAGCTGGATCCCAGGCTCCAGCTGCTCGACCTCGTGCTGCACGCGCTCTCCGCCGAGGAGTGGACGGCACCGCAAGCAGACGGCATCTTCCACCTCCCCCCATGGCTCGCGGACCGAACGCAGCCCCTGGGCTCGTGGTGCTGTCCCAGCCCCTCTCGAGGGGTCGATGCGGACCGGGTCCTGGTCGATCTCTCGGGATTTCCCGCTGCTCACGCCCGCGCCTTGACGGAGCCACTGATGGCGGCCCTGGCAGCCCTGCGTGCGGCGCGTCCGGAACTCGGCGTACGTTGGGTGCGCACGGACGCCAGCCCCAACGAACCCTGGGCGGAGCAGGTGTCGGGCGCCTCCACCTGGGGCCGGGATGCCCTGATCGGCGTCCGGTGCGTGGTCACCGCACCCTCCGTGCCGAGGGCGCTCGCGGCGGCGGCGGCGGGCGTGGGTGTGCTGGCCCTCGCGCCCGGCACCGTGTTCCGCGACGACGCCATCGCCTACGCCGACCGCATCGGGCGCGCCCTCGCCCTGTCAGGCATCTGCGACACCTGCTACGGCGTGCCCACCGTCCAGCAGCTGACACGTCGGCTTCACGTCCTCCTCGAAAGCACGCCGGCACCGTCCCCTGGCGACCCGCGCCGAGTGGTCGACCGGCTGGAGGCGATGGAGCCGGCACCGCGGCCCCCGGTGTGGCGCCCTCCCGTGCTCCGAGGCTGACCGTGCTGGTCCCTGCCCAGCTCCCCGTGCAGCTAGCCATCTCCAACGCACGCCTTGGCGTGCCCTGCCACGGCGCCTTCGCCGTCGCGCCTCCACCCCCCGAGCACGCGATGGCCTGGTGCCTGGCGCTCGCGCCTCTGTTCCAGCTCCTCCCGCCGGTGCGCTACCCCAACCTGCTCGTCGTGGCGCCCACCCTTCCGGGGCTCGCATGGGCCTTTCCTGGCTACGCCGCGTGGCTCGGTCCGCCCTTGCCCTCCGGCCTGACCGCCAGCGTCTTGCTCGACAAGGCCGTCACCCAGCTCGCGCCCGACACGCCGCCCACCCCGGACTTCTCCGTGGTGGTCGCGATGGATCCCGTCGCCGGGCCCCCCTTCGAGGAGCGGATCGCGGACCTCTGCCGCTGGCTGAAGCCAGGCGGTCGACTGCTGCTCGCCTTCGAGGCGGATCCGTCCCGGCCCCTCGCCCTCCCGACCGACACCACCCTCGCCGTCGGCGTCGGCTCCCTCCTGCCGGGCGCGCCCGACTTCGACCTTGCGGCGTTCGCCGACGCGACGCGCTCCTCCGCCATCCCCGCAGACCATCCCATCGCCGTCGTCGCGCTGGAGCGTTCTTGATCGGCCCCGCCCACATGCCGGCCGCGTGGGTGGCGTGGAACGGGTTGACGGGCGCCCCCTTCCAGGGCCCCTACGCCTTCTTCGGCTTCAACTGCGAGACCCGGGTCTGGGAGTACCCGTGGGCCGTCCATGTGTCGGGGGCA
>Ga0209992_10003379_pt1 | contig 13470 bp, 14 predicted proteins | sample 2SBtaG_2_FD_182564 | JGI IMG/M metagenome (GOLD analysis project Ga0209992, IMG submission 182564) | Deep subsurface microbial communities from Kolumbo volcano to uncover new lineages of life (NeLLi) - 2SBTROV12_ACTIVE470 metaG (SPAdes)... | ecosystem: Environmental > Aquatic > Marine >... | reverse complement strand
CTAGTAGCAACTTGGAACCGCTCCGGAATTCTGATCAGGAACCGGAGCTCCACCTAGGGTTGGAATCTGGGCGAGTACCGTACTCGCTTGCCGGATTGGTGCGGCAGGGAGCGCCACTCCGTATTTGGTAGATCGCCCCACTTCGTGGATGACCTTCATCAAGGCTCATTGGGGCTGTTCAGCAGGATCGCCGGCGGAGACGACCGTGACCAGCAAGCGTCAAGATGGTGGGGGAGGCATCCATGGGAAGCACGATCTTGGCGACTTGGGGGATGATGCGCGGAGGGTTGCGGAAAGCAGGGAGCTGCGCATCCGGCCCCATGTTCAGGGGGACAACATCTCCGCCGACGTCCCATGGGACCGGCAGTGGGTCTCGCGGCGAACTCTCCAGACCGGGTCCGGCAGGTCGGCTCTGTGTACAGGCTCAAGGAGAGGAGAACGCTGGAGCGCGATCCGCTGCTTTTCGACTGCCCACCGAGGGCAGCCTGACGTGAACGAGGCCAATGGGCTCCGGCTTGAGCATCGGTCGAGTATTCGGGCCACACGCGGACGGACTGGCAGCAGTGTAGCGAATGACCGAGTCTTCACATTGCCTACTTGAGGGCATAGGATTCGAGGAATTCCAACACTGATCGAACTGTTGGGGTGGCGTTCAGGATCCCGACCCTCGAACCGCACGCTGCGGACTTCCTAATCAGATCAAACAAGAGAGCATGGACTTGGCTTTGCGTGACACCTGGTACGTTCAGAAAATCGACCGTGACGGACTGTCCATGCTCGACCTTTGACTGAAGAGGGGCGCGCAGCTTCTCCACGTCTTCGAGAGAGCCGATAATCAGAGATGCCAGAACACGGTGCCAGCCAGGAGGAGGGGAGAAGTCGAGGACTCCTGAAGTCCCCTTTCCCGGATTGCGCCGTTCGGCCTCATTGAGGATGACGGCAAGCAAGTCGTCGAAGGATGTGTCGGGGATCACGGAGCCGTCGGCTCCAATAACATTCATCTCAAAGGCAACAAGCGTCCCCGGGTACGCCCCCGCCATGGTAGCCACTCGATGATTGCTGGCAAACTTGGGGTCCCCTTGGATGAACAGAGATCCTCCTCGGGACGCCAATAACGTCTTTCCCGCCGTCCTCTTCACGATTTCTGTTGTTACGAACAGTCCGAGTCCGGCATTGTCGCTCGAACCATACGCCCCTTTCTCAAACGCCCCTGAGACATGCGGCTCAATTGCTACCGAGAGCGCCGCTAGGCCATCGACGACTCCATTGCGCTTCTGTGCCAATGACGCAGGTATCCCGATTCCTGCGTCGGCCACGCAGAGCTGTATGACGGTGTTCTCATCCTCGTGGCGGGGATCCATGCGCTGCGCGCAGACGACGGCCCCATCTGGATCACAACTATGTTGAATCGCGTTCCGAATGAGCTCGTCGAAGACGTACGCCAACATGTTCTGGGTATCGTTGCAGTTTGGGCTGACTAGGGAGGCCATACGCCTGGAAACGCGCGACGTATCTGATCGTCCTTTCACTCGCCTGAGCTTGGCCGTGCGCCCGGGTTCGCCGGGACTCGGTGGGTCCTGTCCGCTGACAAGGTGTCGTAGGCCCATTGCGTCCCAAACCCACCGGCTCCCTCTGTGTGCGACATTAATGGGCTGGAACAGACCTGCCCCTTCATTGTCTCTGAGCATGGTCGCAATCGCAGCAAGAGCGAAAGGGTGAACGACTGAGAACGTCTCGAAATCGACAACCCGACGCAGACCGCGGGAGTCGAAGAGCGCCAGAACTGCGTCGGCGTCCCCAAGGCAGAGTGCGCTGGTGTCGTTTTTGCTCATCTGAAGACTCGGCACCTTGATCCGGGCCTCTCACGGGGCTCCAGGTGATTTGAACTGCTGGCGTATGGAGTCATCAGAGCAAGCGCGTACGACGTACCGCAGAACAGAGAGGGGATGATCACCGCCGATGGGAAGGCGCGGGCTATAAAGTACACAGTCAAGGCGTAGGCGTAACGACGGGCGCGACTCCACCTGACACCGTCCTGAAAACTGCTGATCATCACTTGCCAGGTGAGGGCTGGCGAGAGGTGACCGCCAATCCCGCGAGCCACTCAAAGTGAATCCACAGACTGTTGACGCCCCGCTCCCGCCTGCATGCTTCAACATGGAACTTGCAAATCGGCCAGAGTTCGCTCAGAGAGTACGCCCAGTTGTCTGTCAGCCAATCCACCGGGAAGGCGTCACTCTTGGCCATGATCCCAGCAACGTCGTAGCTACATATTACCCTTTCTGCAGCTCTCTTCTGACCCCTAGACCAGTCGCTCATCGGTTTTCCCTTCAGACCAAACACAACTCTTCTGGCGGCTCTGAGATCCTCCTCTTGAATTCTAGCAACCACCGCGTCAAATGCGGCTGCTGCCGCTGAACGCCGCATCACCGAGAGCTGCTTACCGAGAACTACCACAGTAGCAAAAATGAGCATTCCAGTGATGGCCGTCACGACCCCGAGAAACATGTCCCAGTCGAAGGCTGCTTCGGCGAGTGGCGCCATGGCCATCCCATCCCAACAAGCGGAGGCCGCAGTAGAGATGGATGCTCGTGCTTGCCGGAAGCCAAGGCCGACACCCCCAACAGCTGGCCCCGACGGTGAAGCGAATAGTGCCGCCAGAGTCAACGGCACCACTCCCTGAAGAGATCCGCAGGAGCATCCACGACGGCCTAGTGCGCTGCTCGATAACCGGGCTATGCAGTTCATGATCGTTCGTTCCGTGTATAGATTGCCTGCCGTTCCAAATGGGATGCGCCTGGTGGTACCGACACACGCGCGGCTTTACTGTAGATGCCGCGACCGCAAAAGACCGGACGCACAAAAGCCAGAAAACTCGGTGATGCAGCAGAAATCCGACGGCCTGCAGCGGAACTGGCCGTCCTCACTACTTCCTAGGGAGGTCCGGTCCATCCGCAAGTCCGAGAATGGGCGCACACTACTTGGCGGGGCTCGCTATACTGCACAGTGGCTGGTTGCCAGCTACTCGTTCCGCCTAACTCGCAATTGGCCCTTGAGGAGGAGATCGCATGAAGCTCCATTGTTCGCTTGCCCTGGTCGCTCTTGGCCTCCTGCCCCGTGGCGTCGTCATCGACTACAAGGAGATCGAGGCTCCGCCTGATGGCTACGACCACGATCGATTTGCGCCTGCGGTCGGCGTGGACGACGTAGAGAAGACCTTCAAGGCGTACGTCACCTGCATGGATGGGGCCGACGATGACGACGGCGATGGCGTCGCTGACAAGTGGGGGATCCCTCACTGGGTGAGCTACGAACTCCGCCGCTTCCCTGGAGACTTGCCGAAGTCACCGAAGCGCCCGAGCACCTGGATCACCGACACGGACCACTACGACCCAGACGGTGACGACGGGATCGCACCGCACGACGACAGCTACAGGAATAGCGGCTACAACCGCGGGCACCTGTGCATGAAGCACCACGCCTGGCGGTTGGGCGAGAACGCCGACTGGAACACGCACACGTTCCTCAACTGCGTCCCACAGAAGGGGAAGTTCAACCAGTGATCTGGCTTAACCTCGAGTACCTGTGCGCCGATTGGGCGGAGGAGTACGGCGCGGTCTGGGTGATCTGCGGGCCAGTCGTCTTCGGGGGCAAACCGAGCAGCTGGATCGGCGACGAAGGTGAGTTTCCAGTGGCGGTGCCAGACGCGCTCTTCAAGATCGTGGTGCGCGAGACGTCTTCGGGATTCCAGGTGCTTCCGTTCATCTACCCGCAAAAAGGCGAGCACTACAAGAGGTCGAGCGGCGAGGACTGGGAGTACGACCACACGCCCTACCTAACCAGCGTGGACGTGATCGAGGCGGTGACGGGTCTGGACTTCTTTACCAGCCTCGAAGACGAGAACGAAGCCAAGCTCGAGTCGCGGATCCCGATTGAACTTTGGGATGTCTCGGAGTAGCGCAATTAGCGGGAACGCCGACGTGGGCAGCTACCCGCCAATTGAAGCCCGGGTTGGATTCAAGAAGCCCACCCCCGATGGTCTCAAGCTGGGGTTCTCTATCTCCGCGTGCCGGACGCCAAGACCTAGGCATGATGCGCGTGAATCGATTGGACGGAACTATGGGACTCTCTGACACCTACGAGAGTGTAAGGTCCGCGACCGTCGCTTTCGTGGCGACCTACGACCCTGTGCGGGAGGTCCATCTGCGTCCCTCGATTGTTCTACCAATCATCGGCACCGGATTCATCATCGGGGGAAACGGGCTCATTGTGACTAACAATCACGTCGTTCAGGCGTTCGCCACGGTTCCGCGGCCAAGGAATCCATCTCCTGAGGATCTGTGCGTTACAGCGATTGCCTTCCACATGACTGAAGAAGGCATGATAACTGTACCCCTGGACATAGCCGGAGTGGTTCAATTGGAGGCTGGAGAAGAGCGTGGAGACGTTTACTACGGAACAACAACGCCTGATGTAGCCCTTGTGCATGTCAAGGCATCGGACCTGCCCACTCTTGAGATGGGGATGACCAGCTCCATTCAAGCCGGGGACGAAGTCGCCACGCTGGGGTTTCCCATGGGCGACCAAGCATTGGCAGCCCCTGGCTGGATACATCAGCTGGTGCCGACCCTTCAGAAGGGCATTGTGAGCGCGGTTCTTCCATTCCCATCCGAAAGCCCCCACGCTTTCACCATGAACGTAATGACCCAAGGTGGAGCGAGTGGGTCGCCCGTGTTCTTTCCTGAGTCAGGGCTCGTTGCGGGAGTACTGTATGGCAGCCTCGTCCAACCGGCCGGTTCAGTGCAACTTCCGACAAACATAAGCTACGTAGTGCCCGTCCACTTCATCACCAAGATCTTGGAGCTTGCGGAGGGAGAACCTGCTGTGGCGCGGGGCGATCCCCATCCCAGCCTAAAGGAGATGATAGACACCTACGAGAAAGAGAACATGAAGGACGTGCTTAGGGGCATGCGGGACCGCGCCACATCAGCGGTCAGGTCAAAACGGTCTACTGATATTCTCAAGGGGGACGTCCCTGCGGCGTGGGGTGGCGAGCCCGAAGGATGACTCCGCACACATTCGGCAAGCCAGGGGGGGGTCCATGAACTCGGCGGGGACTGGTCACAGCTGCACAAGGTTGCATTCGCGCTCCTTGCACCCCAGAACCCGCGATCTGGACGGGACTTCATGCGCGGCCCGGTCTCTGGGCAGCACGGAACCGAAGCAGCCCCAGTTACTCCAAGCCCATGTTTAATCTGATCGTCTGGCAACAAGTCCAGGAACGCGGAGAGGGCTCATTTGAGGTCTCGTATGGCCGCTTCCTCGAATGGACCACGAACACAATACGGGAACAACTCCGCCCACTGTCCGAAGAGGCACGGTCCTGCCTCATGTCATGGCCCTGCCTTCTCATGCAGGAAGGTCGCAGTCAAGAAGTAGCTTACTTGGGCAAGATCCATGCGCTTCAGGAGGCGGGCAGTGGTGTCAGAATCGAAGTCGTCGGACATCCTGGGCGGTTGCCGCTGGTAAACGACACCATCTGGCGAATCCGTGACCGCCTTGATATTGCCCAGTACGAGTTCAATCGCAATCACTGGGCAGTCAAGGATAGAGATCTACTATCAATCCTCGAAGGCGCAGAGGTCCCAGTAAATGCGGGATTCACTGGTGAGTTCGGCAATCTACCCCTCCCCGCACCATCGCGAAGGCAGCTTCTTGATGCGCGCGACGCAATCGCAAAATTGAGTCACACCGAGCTCGATGACATCCTTTTGGAGGCCGGCGTCGACGGCCTGGACGCAGGAAGGGCAGTTGGAAGTCGAAGGGACAGGGCCAACGCCATTGCCCAGTTCATCATCGAGAATCCAGGTGCTGTAACCGCGGAGAATGCAATGCTCGCCGCCTTCTTCATGCGCAAAACCGTGGTTCCAGCTGACCCAATTGACGAAAAAAAGCAATTGAGCGGCGCTCACGAGGTGATGGGGCCCCGCGAAACTCCGATTGAGCTTGCTACTTCTCCTCGGCGCGTGTTCGTGGTGCATGGCCATGATTCAGAAGTGAGTGGGGAAGTCGCATCCTACCTTGGCGCAATCGGCCTAGAGGCGATCGTTCTCCACGAACAGCCCAACATGGGGCGACATCTGCTAACGAAGTTCATTAACGAAGCCGATTCGGCCGCGTTTGCAGTTGTGCTGATGACCGCAGACGACTATGGCGGTGTCGTTGGTGGCCCCCAGAGATCGCGAGCGCGGCAGAATGTAATCCTCGAATTGGGGTACTTCCTATCCCACCTTGGTCAGGCACGGGTTTGCGCCCTTATCACTCCGGATCTTGAAACTCCTTCAGATTTTGACGGCATCGTTTACATCCCCCTAGATGAAGAGCAATCGTGGAAGCTGGACTTGCTCCGTGAGCTTGAGGCGGCCCAACTGCCGGTAGTTCAGATTGGTGGATCATGTACACCTGGGCCCGACCGACTCGATGTCTTGAAGACCGATGTTGAGGAAATAGCAAGGCGGTTGAGAGTGACCTCTCTTCACCTGGAACTTGATGTAATCCGATTCGCAGATCGCGGCACTGGGGAGCGCCGTTTCACCGAAGCCGAGGAGACCGCGTTCGACTACATTGGCGCTGCCCATCGCATCCGGTTCACATCGTCAAGTGTCGACTCCATTGAAGAGGCATATCCCCCCCTGGCTCGAGCCTTGGAAGCGCTGGGGGCGGTGACCAAGTCCGAGTTGGGCTGGGCGGAATCGGAAGCCTCCATACTGGAGAGAATGAATAACGGTAGTCTTGTCGCACAGTTCGCGACCCTAACGGGGGTGAGCAAGGTCGCGTTCATTCTCACGTTCGTCCAGGCGGCGCTGATTCCGATGTACTGCCGGAACTTGGACCCAAACAAACGCAAGGGCCATGACAGGACTGCCGCGCGTCGGTTCCTCGTGGTTGACCGGCTGCGCTCCTCATTTGCACGTCCGTACGGGCACTCTCAGCACCTTATGTGGGAAAGGGACGCACTGCGGTATTGCGAGTTCCGGTGGGTTACCGTCTTCGCGGATTTCTGCGCATACTCGCTCGAAGGAAACTTGTTCATCGAACGTGTGGGGGCGGACTGGCGCCTCAAAGTCAGGGAAATAGCCTCCAAGATAGAACACCTGGATGAAGCTGAGCCTTGGCATGGGTTCAGACGACGCGAGCTGGAATGCAGCGGAAACGTAGCTGCTGCCAGTGGCGATTACGAAACCGCCCGAACACTCTTCCGCGAGGCTGTCGAACTCGGTCGAACGGAGGAAGAAGGCGGCGATCCCGTGGTCACGCTCACCAACAACCTCTGTCAGTTACTTTGCGCGGTTGAGAATGTTGGGGACCGGCAGGCCTTGATCGAAGAGATCGGGCACCGCGCGTCTACGGCACCGCCAACCGGATTCTGGGAGCCCGTCTTCAAGACTGCGACGGCCGAGCGGTTCGTGCCGTGGTCGGAAGTGTTCGGGCAACCTCCTGGTGCGTGACGCTAGGATCTGGAGTTGCAGCATCGGGCAGTATCGCGGGGTCCACAAACCCGGCCGCGCCCACTCGCCCGTGATCGCGGCCGAGCTTCTCCGTCCTTGCACGCCGCAGAGGGTAATCTAGACTAGGCTTGATGCGGGGCTCTATTTGTGGACAGGACGGCAGTAGGTCGACAGGAGAACTATGGTACGACCGCTGACGGTGTTCCTCTGCAGTACGCAGGCCGACCTGGGCCCTGAGCGGGAAGCGGTACTCACCGCCGTGCGCCGATTGCAGCTACAGCACGACGCAATGGAGTTTTTCGGCGCACGTGAGGGTCGGCCCTTAGAGACATGCCTTGAGGAGGTGCGCAAGAGCGACATCCTGGTGGTCGTCATCGGTCACCGCTACGGCACGCTTGTCCCAGACCAGCAGATCTCATACACGGAAGCCGAGTACCAGGAGGGTCACGGACTTGGGAAACCTTGCTTGGTCTATCTACGAAGCGACGACGTTCCCGTTTTGCCACGACACGTCGAGCGCGACGCCGACGGCATTCGCGCACTGGAGCAGTTGAAGTCGAACCTCCTGGAACGTCATACGTGTGCCCCGTTTCATGGACCCAGCGACCTAGCCGTCGGTGTTTCTGCCGACCTGGCGCGCACTGTTCAGGATCTTCAAGATGCGGCCAGGCTACGAGCCGATGGACCGGCATCGCAGACTCGTCCGGTACCCGAGCAGCTCGGCGACATTGTGAATTCGGCCCTCGATCAAGGCGTCGCTGAGGGCGCACTACTGGCGGAGCTTCGTCGATCTGTGGCTCGGCTCGCGAGATCTGAAGGGAGCATGAAACCTCTTGTGTTTCTCAGCCATACGCATCAGGACAAGGGGCGCGTCCTTCCCTTTGCCGAGGCGATTCGATCGCACGGGCTCGAAGTGTGGGTGGACGAGGAGCGCATTTCGCCCGGTGACAGTCTCTTGGAGACCATATCGCGTGGCCTCCGCTCCGCTGAGTGCCTTGCCTTCTTCATGTCACGAGCCTCAGTTGAGAGTCCCTGGGTGCGACAGGAGTTGAGCATTGTCATGGCCGAACGGCTTTCCGCCCATGGAAAGGGACCGATCGTGATCCCGATCCTCCTTGACGACGTGGATCTTCCTCCGGTGCTCCGCGACGTCAAGTATGTTGACCTGCGGTCAGGTGATCTCGATGGGGCTGCTTCCGAGTTCTCGCACGCTGTTGCCCGTCACCTTGAAACACCGCTTCCTGCTGGTACACCCGAACGCAACAGACACGTGGTCGAGAAGAGCATCCATTCGCTCCGGGCTCTTCTCCACGTCCGCAAAACATACGCAGACGAACTCGATTCGGCCGGAAGCGGCCGTCGTAGCTTGGAGCACGCCGTTCAAGACTTGGCAAAGACCGTCGGAGGACTCTGCGGGCTTTCGACGACACCGAAGAATCGCTTGCAGCACTTTGTGGACTGCGTGCTTGCCGCTAAAGAAGGCAACGACCTTCCCGTGATCTTCCGCGATATCCCGGAGCTGCAGAGATTCCTCAAGATGCCGTACTTTGACATGGGAGATGGCGCCCAATCATCGGCGTTGTGGAACATGTGACCCGGCGACCGAAACAACGGCATACGGCGGCAATGGCGCTGCGCACCGTCGCTGATCCGCAATGCGCTATGCTCGTGGGGTCCAGAACCCCGGCGGCGCCCACCCCAGTTGAGCGGCTGCGCCGCGGCGTCTTCCTCTCCCTGACTTGACGCCCCCGGTGCATTCGCAGCTGACGTCAAGCGGGAGTATTGACGGCCAGTGTCACTGAGAGCACCCTGTCCCGATGGTTGAGTCACCTGAGCAGTTCGTACGGCTCCTCGAAGGCGTCGCTGCTAGTTGGCTGCCGGGGGAGAAGCCCTTTACGCAGGACGTCAGCGTGCGCGACGACGAGGCCCTCGATGAAAAGATCGAGGAGATTCGCCGCCTGATTGCCGCTCACCAACTCCCGTTCTCTGCCGAGGCCGTTGATGCTACTTCCCGGCAACATCCCAACAAGCATGAGGCGCTCTTCCTTGTGAGAGCAGAGTTCAATGGTGACCTGCTTGCGTTGCTTCTGAGCCAGTTGCGGGCCGGCGAACGGTCGTTCAATCGGAAGGCAGAGAACCGAGAACATTTCGCCGAGGTTGCGGAGATGCTATTGGAGGCCGAGGCACAGGGATTGGTCACGATCGGAGCAGACCCTCACAAGAGCTCGGCTGACGGAGAGCTCGATTCGATTCCATTGGTTCGCCTCACAGCCAAAGGCCGCGCCGCATCAAGTGGTGAGCCGGCCCGAGAGACCCGCCACGAGTCTGCCACGACAGTCGAGACCGCCGACGTGACGAAGGAGGTGTTCATTAGCTACCGGTGGGAGACTGATGAGCACAAGGCCTGGGTCCGCCAGCTAGCAAGCAGGCTTGTCGAGGACCGCATTCCCACCGCGCTTGATCAGTTCGACCTTCAACCAGGAATGGACCTTGCTCACTTTGTCGAGACTTCCATCCGCAATGCTCGGCACGTCCTTCTTGTCTGTACGCCTGCGTTCAAGGAGCGAGCGGATGCGGGTCATGGGGGGGTGGGCTACGAGAAGTCCATCATTACTGGCGAGTTGCTCATTGCACACCCCGAGACCAGGAAGAAGTTCGTTCCGCTGCTTCGCACAGGATCGCGCGGTGAGGCACTGCCCTCATATCTGAAGACGAGCGTCTTCATAGACTTCAGCGATCAACAGAAGTTCGAACCGAGCTACAAGAAGCTCGTCAGACATATCTATGGCGAGCCAGAGCACAGGTCGCCGCCGCTCGGGAGCAGGCCCGACTTCCTCGACTCAGGTCGCGAATCAACGAATCAGGTTGCTGTTGAACTCTGCCGCTCTTCAGAGCATGGCCTTCAGAGCGATCCGCTTACGACCGTCTCCGCGATCGCAAAGTCGCACGGGCTTACGAGAAGTGAGGTAGAGGTGCTTGTTGATGAGCTCTCGGACAAGGGGCATGTGATCGTGTCGCAGGCTTCGGACCCGAGGGTGCAGGCTGCATATCCTCTGTTTTGGGACATCGACCGCCGTGTGATGGGTTGGTCTTCCGAAGAGGATGCTCGAAAAATCGCGACACTTCTAGTGGCGGAGGAGGATCGTGGCCTGACTCTGCCAGCTCTTCAGGAGACTCTTGGGTGGGAACTTCGGCGGCTGAACCCAGCGGCTGAGTACCTTGCGGCACACAACTTCTGTCAGGCATCCGATGCACTTGCGCACCCGCTCGCTCGAGCCTGGCTGCGTGCGACGGTTCGGACAAGGCGTTTTCTTGCTGGCTGACGGCTGGTGATCTGCAGCGAGCAGTGGGCACAGTCAGGTCGATGCTGTCTAACCTCTATTGGGAATGGCTGCCGATGCTTCGGCCCAGCAGCCGCTGTGTCCATTCGGTTCGGCTTGCGAACATCTGATCCAGCGCAACATCGCGGGTCCAGTAGGGTGATCCCCATCCTTGCGAGCTGCAACTCGTGGTCTACACTGGACTTGATGCTCGGTCGAGCACTTGGACGGCACGCGGGTTTCTCGGCCATTGCATGCAAGAACCCTTGATCTAGACTGATCGGGATGCGTGGCTCAGGTCTTGCCGGGCATCGAACGCCTGCCCTGCCAACGCCAAGGCAACCATGAAGAACAGATCCGATCTCGCCCGCGACGCCCTCCTGCGAGAGACGGGCCGGATGGTCAACTACTTCTACCCGCAGTTTGTCAATGCTGCTCGGCTGGCTGCGAGGGCTGCAACTGAGTCCGAAGTGACCTCCGACAAGCCCGACCCGCTGGTGCCAGATTCTGAACACTTCGCACACGTAACCACTGCGGTTGTAACTTCGGTGACGGCCCTCGAAGCGTGGATCAACGAGTTCTACTGGGACTGCGCGGACGCCTCTGATTACCTTGAGGGAATGAATGATGACGACCGCACTCACCTTGGCAGGTTATGGCTCTGCCCAAGTTTGGCCCTGGAGAGACGACCAATTCTGGACAAGTACCTGACGGCGATGGATGTCGGGCTGAACAGCCCGACTCAACCGCTGCGTGCCCGCTCTGAGTGCGCGGATGCGAGGGCCCTGATCCGGCTGCGCAATGCTCTTGTACATTCCAAGCCCACCGCAGCTGAGTTCGATGAATCAGATGCGAGCGGAAAACCCAGCTGCCTCGAACGCTCCCTGCACGGTCGTTTCACTGAACGCCCTGGCACTGCCGGGATGCCCTTCTTCCCTCACCGCTGTATAAGCGCAGGCTGCGCAACATGGTCTGTGAGTGCAGCAACCAAGTTCATCGAGGCCTTCCAGGATTGTGGAGGATTCACCCGTTCCAAAATCATCGCCTCGATGACCCTATAGCCCGTGGCGTCCACAAACCCGGCCGCGCCCAATCGCCCGTGATCACAGCCCAGATCGTCGGACCTTGCGAGTTGGAACTCATGGCCTAGACTGGGCTTAATGCGCCACTCAACTTCTGGACAGCACGGCAACAACTGCCAATGGCCTTAACCCTCGGAATCGGAGAAGCGTGTGGCATTGCTTGACCACGAGGGTGGTGCGAACTACCCGTACCCGTGCGATGTTGTCTTTGAAGCTCTCCTCATCGCCATCCCCCGGGTCGCAGGGATGGAATTGAGTTCTTGCGACAAGGTAAGTCGTCGAGTACTCGCGAAGGCAGGTGTGAGCTTGATGTCGTGGGGTGAGAACATTCCGATTGAGGTGTCTGAATTCGCACCTGGGTACTCGCGAGTCTGCATTACCTCCAGCCCTAAGACGGGCGTGCTCTTCGGGGGTGCTTTCGACATGGGAAAGAACAAGAAGAACATCGAACGCATACTCTCCGAACTGTCGCATTGCCTGCAAGGCCAGTCACCGACAGAAGGGCGGGATGCGGCTAGTGTTCCACACGGGGACACCGCCGAGCGACTTGCGAAACTGAAACATCTGGCAGACCGTGGACTCATCACCGACGAAGAGTATCTGAAGCGCAAGCAAGAGATCCTGTCTGAGCTTTGAGACTCTGTGCGTAACACTCCCCTGGAGCGGGCGCGGTGCCCCCGTGGTGTCCACAAACCCGGCCGTGCCCCATCGCCCGTGATCACGGTCCAAACTCTCCGTCATTGCGCGCCTGAACTCGTGGTCTACACTGAAGTTGATGCACGATCGGGTTCTCGGACAGCACGTGCTGTTCATGTCACCAAGAGCCCGGACATGATCAGTCCTGTAAATGCCCAGAGCAGGATACCGATGATGCCAGCGCAGATGCCCCAGCGCCTGTTCGCGAAGAGGACGCCTATCACGATCAGCGGCAGCCCAAGCAGGTGAATTGGGGGGGAGATCGTCTCTGCCGCGAAGGCGAAGAGCACGATCCACGCTGCCTCGAGGAAGGACTTCTCCAGCATCGAGTAGGCAGGCGAGATCGCCACGATGAACGCCGCCAGAGCCGCGTAGACACACCACACAAAGAAATGACCGCGTGTGGGGCGCGTTAGCCCCTCGCCGCTTGGCTCTCTCTTCTTGGAGTTCAGATCCATCTAGCAACCTCTTCCGTTCCGCCGGGACGTATCACGACTCATGCCTGGATTATGCGTTTGCCACTTCCCCTCGACCTCTCGCTATCCGACAGAGAGTTCGAGACCCCGTTGTGCTCGGTATCGATCCCGACGCCCCTGTTTCGCAGTGTCCATCGACTCTCTCTGAGGCGAACAGAGACCTAAGGAGACGTCGTAAACTCCTGCGCGTGGGGGACTTGCGTCAACCTCCACCACCGAGAGCGTCAACCACCCCGCGCCCCATTTGCCTTCAACAGAAGGCAGTGGCTCCCCGAAGCCAACGGGTTTGCGAACTTTGAAGAGAGAGTGCAACCTGGGCTCCCGGTGCCGCCAGGGCATGTCTCAGTTCGCAAAACCGTTGGGCTCGGTACCAGTCAGACCTGAAACT
>Ga0209992_10003378_pt1 | contig 13476 bp, 14 predicted proteins | sample 2SBtaG_2_FD_182564 | JGI IMG/M metagenome (GOLD analysis project Ga0209992, IMG submission 182564) | Deep subsurface microbial communities from Kolumbo volcano to uncover new lineages of life (NeLLi) - 2SBTROV12_ACTIVE470 metaG (SPAdes)... | ecosystem: Environmental > Aquatic > Marine >... | reverse complement strand
ATCATATAGATCCTTTATTTCTTCAGGACTCATACTTTTTAGTTTATCTTTAGAATAAAGACCGCTCTTTAAGAGAAACTTTATTCTTCTAAGATGCTCTAAAACTTCATTCATTTTTACCTCCTTTCTAATTTAGGATTAGCAATTCAGTTATCAACATTTTCAACAATCGTTGACTAACCTAACTGTAACCCCGAAAAAAAGACTTGATTCATATACATAATTCCTTATATTCTATATATGTATCAAGTCCGTACCATGCTATAGATTAACATAGTTATAACAAAATGTAAAAGTAAATTTGTGGTAATGCTGGCACATTACCGTGATAGTTATTAATTCCATACCTATTCTCATAGGTTAACTATCTTGTTCTGTTTCATATCTGAGCTCAGACCGCATATTTCAGCGTTAAGAAACTTTCCCGTGAACCACGGGGGTCAGCAGTTTAATGACTTGCTGAGGTCGTAAGGATATTTATGCATTTTCTCCCTGTTACCAGGGCGCTTTAATCCACTACATACATCCTCAGATATGTAGCTTAGATACTAATTTAATTTTTACTCTTAGTGTGTATCACTTACTAAGAAACCTTGCAATATTTAACTTCTCCAGCAAGGATGGAGGAACAGTTTAACGAGATGTTCAGCTCTTTTAGTACCCTTTTATAACCGCCCAGATACTCTAAGACGGACAAGGCAATCAGAAAATTCTGACTGCCCTGTTTTCGTTAATATTAAAAAAGAGATACAAGTTAATGTATCTCTTTAAGGTTTTAAGGTTAAAATACGATTTCTGAATTTAATCCCTTCAGAAAATCGTTATTTTCTTCTTTGGAGGTTACGCCCTCCAAAGTGTTAAAAATATCTTCTGCGGATGCAGAGATGTTTTTAACACTGAGGATATCCGCGTCTGGTACGCGGTAACATGTTTCACCTAATGGTGAAAGTATTTCGTCAATTCGGTCTCCGAATTGATCTTTCGTAGTTCCCTCTGGGACTCGAAATATTAAAGACCCTTTCTTTGACAGAAATGGTCTGAAAGATAGTAGCATTGTTATTATTTCTTTCATAGTGTTCTCCTTATATTAATTATAATTAACCCTGCAAGCAGGGTGACCAGAAGGGGAAAAAGTTTCAACGAGTACTGGGGGGGTATCAACCTTAAGTTGACCCAGTGCCGTTGAATGTGTATCTCTCAATCAGATTCTACCGAAAATTTTTAGAATTTTTTTTAGAATTTTTTTTTGATAATTTTTTTTATATAATATTTTTTATATTATGGTGGTTAAAAAAGGTATTAAATGTATAATGTTACGATAAAACATAAGTCGGGAGTCCGTAAATATCCGATATATTTTTTAGAGGAAGATCCTGAAGTTGATTATGTTCATTGGTCTGAGGCAGATGAGGGTGATTTATGTATTAGTGATGATGGTATGATAAGTGAGGTGATCCGTAAGTCTTTATATTTGAAGGAGGATGGTCGTAGGAGTAATTATATTCGTACTCCTTTGGGTTATAAGTTTTGGTTTGTGGGTAAGTCAGTCCCTCAGTTCAATTGTCGTAAGCGAGAGAGTGCATATACTCATGATGGTGTAAGTGTTGCGGAGAGTGAGTCTCGAACGAGTTGGTATAGGAATTTAGTGATGTCTTATGCCCAGACGATGAATGAGCATGAGGCTATACGTTTAGTGTTTGGCGAGGATATAAGTAAGGTAAAGAAGACAAAGATGCGCAGGATAGTGCGTACAGAAAGGTTTAAAAGTATGTTAAGAGAAGAGTTGTCGAAGTTATTATCGGATTATGGTATAACGGAGGGTAGTATTATAGGTAGTTTGCAGGAGGCTATGGAGATGGCAAAGACTAAGAAGGATGTAAGTAATTTCATGCGAGGTATAGAGAATATGCAAGATATGTTGGGGATGCGAGACAAGCAGGTTATAAAGACTACAGCACAGGTAACAGCGATAGAGACGAAAGATTTATTGAAGGAGATAAATGGTGATGTTAAGGCAATTGAGGCTAAGGTGGAGTCTATAGAGGTTGATTAGTGGTACATTAGATTACGAAGAGAAGTATGAGCAGTTACAGGCATTGCGTAAACTGAAGAGTGACATGGGTTTATTTGGTAGAACCACTATGCCGACAGCTTTTAAGAAGGAGACACCTCCATTTCATTCATCTATTTACAGGCATTTGCAGGATGTTGGTAAGAAGCGTGTATTGATAGCAGCTCCTCGGGGTACTGCAAAGAGTACAGTAAGTACATTAGTGTACCCATTATGGCGATCTGCCTTTAAGACTGATGAGGATGAGATATTTATAGTGATAATATCGGAATCTCAGGCTCAATCTATCAACTTTTTGAGTCGTATTAAGTATCATTTGACGAATAGTACGAGATTTAAGATGTTATTTGGCGATATGGGACCAAATACGGCAAAGAGATGGACAACTACTGATGTTGTTCTTGCAAATGGTACTCGTATTGTTGCTGTAGGTACAGGACAAAGGGTTAGGGGATTTTTAGAGGGTGATACTCGCCCTACGGACATAATAGTGGATGATTTTGAGTCAGAATTGAATGCTTACACGAATGAAGCTCGTGCAAAGAACCGTAAATGGATGACAGAAGCCGTTATTCCTTCATTAGCAGACGATGGTAAGATAGTTATGATTGGTACTGTTATTTCAGAGGATTGTTTTTTATGTTGGGCAAAGGAATCACCAGCATGGAATGTATTATGGTATGCGATAGTGGATGATGATGGTGAGAGTATATGGAAGGAGCGTTTTCCTAAGTCGAGAATCCGAACAATAGAGGAGGAGTATAGGACTGTAGGTAATATTAATGGATTTTACCAAGAATACATGAATATAGCTCAATCTCCAGACTCTGCACCCTTTAAACCAGAGTATATCAAGTTGCATTCGTATGATTTTGAGAGGATAGACGGACAGCCTTGTTTGGTTAAAGAGACAGGTTCAGGTAAGGAGATAGTGCCTGTAGAGTTATATGCAGGTGTAGATCCAGCTTCTTCTTTGAGCGCTCGTGCAGATTACTTTGTAATGGTTACTGTTGCAATTGATTCTTCTAATAATAAGTATATATTGGATATAATTAGGGGTAGGTTTAATCCAGCAGAGCAGCCAGACATAATTATTAATTGTTATAAGAAATTTAAGCATAGGCGAGTAAAGATAGAGACTGTAGCTTATCAGGAGGCATTAAGAGCTTCAGTAAAGAAGATGATGCTTGATGAGAACATTTATATTCCAGGTTTAGAAAAGGGTTGTAAATCAAGGAATAGGAAGAGTGAGAGGCTATTATCGTTAGTTCCTGCATTAGCTAAGGGTGAATTTTACTTCAGGAGTCAGGATTTGGAGGCTCAGAAGGAATTTTTAAGTTACCCCAAGGGTAGGAATGATGATATAATGGATGCAATATGGTTTGCATTAGATAAGGCATATCCTTGTAGAATAAAGAGTGTTTCAGAAGTAAATAAGCCTAAAAAGATAAAACGAAAAATTATTGATTGGATGACACAGTAATTTATGTATAAGATATAATATATGGAATATCCAAAAAGTAATAAGGTAGTAGAAGAAACTCACACGCTTTTTCGTAAATATACGAAGGAGAGAGAGACTTGGGCGAAACATGCTCAAGAAGATCGTGAGTTTAGACTTGGGAAGCAATGGTCTTCTGAACAGAAAACAGTTTTAGAAGCTCGTGGGCAAGCACCTATTGTAGTAAATAGGATACATCCAGCTGTAGAGACAGCTAAAGCTATGCTTACTTCTTCGAGACCTTCTTTCAGGTGTAGTGCAAGAGAAGATAGTGATAATAAGATTTCTAATGTATTCAATACTATGCTGGAATATGTATATGATAACTCAGATGGTGCAGCAGTATTAAAGAATGTAGTTGATGATTATTATGTATCTGGTATGGGCTGTATGCTCGTATATCAAGATCCTAATGCTGATCGTGGTAAGGGTGAAGTGATGATAAAGGATATTGATCCTTTAGATGTTTATATTGATCCTAATTCAAGGGATAGATTTTGTGGTGATGCAGAATCTATTATTATATCGAGGTTATTTTCTAAATCTCAAGCAAATAAGATGTATCCGATGTATGAGGCTAAGATAAAGAACGCTTCTTCTGATACTGATTGGGGTCAAGAACTGCCAAATACGGACAGAGTTGATAATTTTGAGACTTCTTTTCCTGGTCAGCATGGTCAGGCTGAAGATACTTATTTAAGAGGTTATGAGCGATATAGTAAGATATCATTGACTAAATACATGGTATTTGAACGATTTAGTGGTAAAGAATTAGAATTAGACGAAGCTCGATACTCTATATATAAGAAAAAGGAAGTTTCGGTAGTAGATGGTCAAGTATTCCCAGTAAATAAGGATTTTCCTAAATCTATTACAACTAATGGAGAATTAATAAAATTAGGTACTATTAAGGTAGTTGAAGTACCAGAAGTAAAGATTAAGCAGTGTATTATTATGGGTGATAAGCTTTTATATGAGAGAATATTACCAACAGACAATTATCCTATAGTATTCTTCATGAATATGCATACGAGGACTCCATATCCTACTTCAGATGTAAGAATGGTGAAAAGTTTACAGGAATATATTAATAAGACAAGATCATTGATTATTGCACACATGACTACATCTACAAATACAAAGGTCTTAGTACCTACTGGTAGTGTAGATATGACTACTTTTGAAGAGAAGTGGGCGCAACCTGGTGTAGCAATAGAGGTAGATTTTGATATGGGTCAGCCTATTACTGTGGCTCCTACACCTATTCCGAATGAATTAATGGCAAATGAGATGAGTGCGAAGCAAGATATTGATCATCAGCTTGGTTTATACGAAATGATGCAAGGTAATGCGTCAGCAGCTCCTCAAACTTACAAGGCTACTATTGCTTTAGACGAGTTTGGACAGCGTAAAATGAAGTCTAAAATGGGTGATATTGAATTAGGACTTGCAAGAGCAGGTATAATAGCTATAAATTTCATGCAGCAATTGTACACTCAGGAGAAAGTTATGAGAGTTGTTCAGCCTAATAATAGCATTACAGAAATTGTTATTAACAAGAAATTGGTGGATGATAAGACTAAAGAGATAAAAATCTTTAATGATGTTACGATTGGAAAATATGATTTAATGGTAGTTGCAGGTTCTACACTTCCTTCTAATAGGTGGGCAGAGCTTGAATTATACATGGATGCGTATAAGAATGGAATTATAGATAGGAATGAAGTTCTTAAAAAGACTGAAGTATTCGATATGGAAGGAGTTCTTGAAAGAATTGATATGTTGCAACAGTTACAAGGTCAAATGCAGCAAGCACAAGAACAGATAAAGAACATGAACGGAGACATTCAGACTAAGGATCGAGAGATTCAGCATTTAAGGAACAGAATTGAGACAGAAAAGTTTAAGTCGAAACTTGATGCTCAGACTCAAAAGAGTAAGGCAGCGAATGTTATTTTCGAGAAAAGACTCGATGATACACTTTCGACAGTTAAACAACAGCTTCGGACAGAGATGGCATTAGCCAATGCTGAAGCTAAATCAGGAGACACCCCTTCAAAAGGCTCTCCAAAGAAAAAAGGTAGTAAATAATGGAAAATTTAGAAGTAGGTTCAGTAGATACCCAAGCAATCAACCCTAATACGGAAGATCTTAGCTCTATGTTCGAACCAACTACGCAAACCGAGGAAGCATTTACTGAAGCACCAGCAGCTCCTGTAGAAGGACAACCTGCGAATGCAGAAGGGCAACCTCAACAAGTAACACCAGAACAACCTCAACAGCAACAGGCTGAACCCCAGAATAATGATCAAGTAAGATATGATTACTGGCAATCTCAAGCTGCAAAGGCTAATAATGAGTTGAATGGAGTTAAACAGTTTCTTCCAATGGTAGAACATTTGAAAAACAATCCTGATTTGTTGCAAGCCACCCAAAAAAGTATGCAGGGTGTACCAGAGCAACAAGAGCAGTTAGTTTTTCCAGATCCACCAGAGAGACCTGAACAACCAAGGATGTACAGTCGTGAAGAAGCTTATTCAGATCCGAAGAGTGAGTCTGCCGCTTATCTTGATGAAGTTGATAGATGGAATCAAGATATGATGCAGTATAATAACTTAAAGATTGAATTTCAACAAGCTAAGTATGATGAGCATATAAATTCTATTAATGCCAAGGAGCAAGCTGAAGTGCAAAGACGACAAGCTGTAGTGCAAGAAGCTAATCAAAAGAATGACATTAAGCAATATGTAGGCGCAAATTATAACTTAACAAACGAAGGTCAATCAGAAGGTTCTTCAGATCATTTCGTTCAATGGGCATCCAACCCAGAGAATTTGACTATACCAAACTTAGTAAAGCTGTATAAATTACAGTATGGTGTAAATACCCCTACTGAAGCTATGGCGCAACCTTCACCTGTATTTAATCAGGTGCAGCAAGCGCAACAGATACCTTCACCAATGGGTGTAATGCCAGCTCAAGGACAGACAAATCGAAGTGAGGTTGATCAAATTATGGATTCCATGATAGCAGAGCAGAATAGAAATAACCCTTTTTAGGGTAGGAGATTATTATGGCTGATTACACAACAGCTTATTCAAATGATACAGGGAATGCCCCAACAGGTGTTTCAATTAATGATACAAGAAGAACCTTAGATTTTGGGAGCAGAATTGCAGAATTAGCTCCTCAACAATCACCCTTCTTTGTATATTTAAATAAAGTGGCAAAAAAGTCCACTCCAGATCCAGTATTTAAGTTCATGGAACAAAGACATCAATGGCAAAGACGAAATTTTAAAGTTTCTACAGCTGTTACAAATGCAACTTATACAAAAGGTAGTGCAGTTCCAGCTGATTTAGTTCTTGATTGTGCTTATGATAAGTTCGGTAAAACAACTACTTTAGATGAACCTTGTACTTTTATACTTCCTGGTCAAATTATATCTATAAGAGGGACCGATGGTAATGTTGCAACTATAAAACTTGCTTCAGATGCAACAATAGTACATACAGCAGTAACTGGAACAACCGCAGGATATACAACTATTACAGCTGCTGGTGCAACAGTTCTTTCAGATACAAATACTGATACTGATTTTGCGTCAGGTGCAGAAGGTCAAGTTATTGGTAGTGCATGGGCTGAAGGAAGTAAAGCTCCTGATGGTTGGGAAGATGCTTTATATGACAGAGAAGGTTATTGTCAAATCTTTAAAACAGCTATTAAAACATTTTCAAATACATCTATTGCTACAGAGTATAGAGGTATTAAAAATGAGTTTAATCGTAATTGGACTGAAAAGTTAATGGAACATAAAATGGATATGGAGCAAAACTTCTTATTCGGAATAGGTAGTGCTGATGAATCGGCTTCTGGCGCTCCATTACGATACACTCATGGTATTGTTCCTTATACTGAAAAGAATGGTAAAATATATAACTTTACTTATGCAAGTTCAGGTTATGATGCTTTCTTAGAAGCAATGGAAGATTTCTTTTCTCATGAATCAGCTAATAGTGGTAATAAATTAGTATTGGCTTCACGAAAAGTAATTTCATTCTTGAATAAATTAGGTAATAGTGGATTTATAAATAATACTGTTGGTTCATCTCAATATAAACTTGATGTGGCTAATATTCCTGGTAAGTTTGGGCATAATGTGACTAAAGTAGATACTATCTTTGGTAACTTACATTTTGTTGCAGAGCCTTTATTTAGAGGAATGTATGAAGATTATTGCATTGCTCTTGATATGAAGAACTTAGCATATAGACCTTTAGTTGGTAATGGATTAAACAGAGACACATTTATCAAAACAAATGTTCAAGATAATGATGTTGATGGAAGAAAAGATATGATTACAACTGAAGCAGGTTTAGAGATTAGTTTGCCTGAGACTCACGCATTATTAAAATTTAGTTAAGGGGGTCGTTATGGCTTGGACTAAATCAAAATCAGGTGGATACACTAAATATACTCAAACCTTACTTTCTGATGCTGTTGATGAAATAACTTTAGCAGGTGCAGGTGCTTTAATTAGCACTGCTCAAGATGTTCTTGTTTCAACTAAGGGTATGGGTGGTTCTTATGCTCAGTTATTTGAAACAGCTGTAGGTGGAGTTGTGAGTATTCCTAAAGGCGCTCATGGATTACAATTGACAGATGATGGTGGTGGCGGTGCTGTTACTGTCTATGTCGAGAATAATTCAGGCGGGCAAGGAGACCTTAGTATTTCAGGTATTGGTGCTGATCCTTCGTAATCGTGTAACCGTGGTTAATAGGGGGGTTGTTTTCAATTCCCCTGTTATAATATAGGAGTTAAATGGCTACTTTTACGACTGAAATAGAGAAGTATGCAGGGTCTGCTGTAGGTTATTCTGATGAAATTTCTGGATGGTTAGATGATGGTGTAAGGGATATTGTAACTAAATCAATAGTTAAATACCCTGAAACTATCAATACTTTTACAAGGACTTTTAGAAGTAATGTTCCTGATGATATAATAGATGGGTATTTTAGTGTAAATGGAGTTTTTTCTATTTATAAAATTCCTTTAATTGTATCTATGTTTAGAAGTGATGGAACAGATATGCATGAAGTTAAGGAGATACCTTTAACTTTGAAGCATAAGGCTGGTAATACAAATAGCATATATAATGCTACAGATACTTCTCCTGTTTATTATAAAGAGACTGGTGTTATAAAAACTATTCCTGAATCTAATACTTCTACTAATACTCTTGAAGTTAATGCTGTTGTATTTGGAGATGTTAGTGGTTCTTCGGTGTCAGTAACTAATTTTCCAGAGTTTAATTATCCTTATTTAACTTATTATGTTGCTATAAATTTAATCTATGCTAAGATGTTAGCAATGAATACTGCATATACGGCTGATGGTAATAGTATTGATACTGATATAGAATCAATACAGGATTATATAACTTCATTTGTTGATAAGTTTTCTGATGAATTAGCTGATACTGATACTTTATCTATAAATGAAGCATTTTCAGCGTTAAATAAAGCTAAACAGTATCTTGACGATTGGCAGGGTGATTCAGATGAATTTGGATTTGAAAAATTAGTTGAAGAAGACGAAGTTGAAATGGCAAGTACAGTCCTTTCAGGTGTTCAATCTAATTTAGCAATAGCAGGTGCGTATTTATCAGATGTAACTTCTAAGGTTGGTATGGCAAGTAATTATATACAAACTATTCAGCCTATAATCGCAAAGATTAATCAAAAGACAGCAAAGGATAATACAGTCTATCAATGGTTAATAGGTCAACTTACATTTTTAAAAGAAAAATATATGGCAAGGTTTGGTTAATTGAAGCAAAGAGAACTTATAGAACTTATCCAACAACATCATCCTCATTTAAGAGATGTAGAAGCTCGAAAACTTTTGAATAGAGCTTCAGATGACTTTTGTTCAAAAACAGATATAATAGATACTTCATGGACAGATTCTACTGTTTCAGGTCAAAGATATTATAATTTAGGATTTGAAGTCTTGAGAGTAAAGAGGGTTGATTTGAATGGTAAGATGATTCCAGCTATAATTGGACCTATAGAGGAGACTGACATTGACTGATTACGGATATAAGTTAGAACGAGGACAAGTAGGAATACTAAAGAAAGATAATGGTAAGTGGGTTTCACCGACTACTGATGGTCTTTTAATTCGTATTTTTGGTATTGGACTTGCAGATCATTATGGAGATAACTTAGATTATCAAAATACTATGCCTTTACAATTCCATGAAGCATTAGCTTATAAGGTTATTTCTATGGGTTATAAGGATCCCAGGAACCTAAATATTGAATTAGCTTCATATTTTGACATGGAATACGAAAAGGTCGTTAGAGAGGGAAAGAAGTATGCAAGAAGCAATAATAAGATGGCTACTCAAATAAAACAGGTGGATATGTAATGGGATTTACAAACGATCAAACGAATACGCAAAATTTTAATTATGATAATATAACACCTAATTTAACAGGTACTTTCACAGAGGATGTTTCAAATAACTTTGTAGTAACTGGTGCAGCAGGAGTGATTAATGATGGTAATTCATTATACTTTGGTGATGCATTAGATTATGGTATTAGTAATAATCAAATACAGAATACATTAGATTTTACATTTAATGAAAATAATTTACTTTCTTTTGATAGTATGGGTGCAGTAACTTTTACATCATTGGATGTAACGGATTCTTCTGTTTTTACAGTTAAAGACATCAATGGTCAAGATTATTTTACAGTATATAGTAATGGAGCAATTGGAATGAATGAAGCAACTGAACTACCTACAATGAGTGCAAATGGTCTTATTTTTTATAATGATGATTTATATGCGAGTGTTTAATGGCTTATAATATACAATATAGACTCCCAAAAGCTTATACAGCTCCTGATGGAACTCAAGCAGCAGATTTACAGACTTCAAAAATTTATTTACAGGCAGATTTTTCAGAATTTGATTCTTCAGGTGGAGAAGTTATTAAGCTTCAAAAGTCAAAAGATAACTCTACATGGGTAGATGTGTCTTCTTATACAACTACAAGTGCGCAAGGTACCTTAAAAGATGTAGTTGAATTATATAAAAATACTAAATATATTAGGTTAAAGACTTACGATTCTACAGATAATGTTGTTGCAGCAGCTACTCCAGAAGTTCTGAATTTAAATATGCATTTAAAGAAGGTTTCTAATAGTTTACAATCAAATATTAAATATCAAATAGAAGAACTTATTAAAAGTACTGATGGTAATATGCCTGATATATCTTTACATGACGATGATTTAAAAATGGATGCTCATTCTTTAGTTAGATCAGCATGGAATGATATATTGAATAATGATTTATCTTCAGCTTCAGATGTTACCAAGACTGCTATTTTAATAGCTGCTGGTAGTGCTTCTACTTATGGATTAAATGTATATCCTACTAAGTGGTTAACACAGATGAAGACTAAAAAGAATTGGTTTGTAAATGGAATTGGGACTACTGTACCTCATGTAGTTATGGGTGGACATGTATATACCTTTGCTACTTCAGGAGACGCTGAAAGCGTAGAAGAAGCATCGACAATAAAGCTTGCAGAAAAGTTATGCAAGATAAAAAAGTTAAATTATTTAGCAGGTTCCGATACTGCAAATGCCTTAGCTGACAGAGCAACAGATTTATCTACAATTTCATCGGAAAAAATATCAGGAATATCATAGGAGTAATTTATGGCAGGTTGGAAAAAAGTATTATTAACGAATAGTGGAATAACAGCAGATTCAGATGCGCTATCAAACAAACAGCATACTTGGGATGATTTATCTCCAGTAGCAATAGATTATGGAGCTGCTGATGGCTCGAAGGTTACTAAACCAGCAGATTTAACTACTTTATTAAATAATTTAAGCATAGATGGCACGACAGAACCAGCAGTTCTTAGAGTTGATGCTTCGGGTAATGTAGGTTGGGGTAAAGGCGCACCAAGTAATGTAATTGTTGGTGAGATAGCCGATGGAACAGCTACTGAATTAACAAATGGTGTAGTACCGATGGCTACAACCCTTGTTGTGGGCGATAATGCCAGTTATTCTGTAATGGACTCACCTATTTCAGCTACTGTAGATTCAGCTACAGTTGCTGGAACATTTAATACTACTGATCTTGCTACTTTAAAGAGTTTATCTGTAACTGCTGAAGCAAGTGTAGTTGGTACACTGGGTGTTGCTGGTATTGCTACTTTTGACGTGGGAAGTGTACATAGTGGTGGTATTACAACTGGTGGTAATATAATTCCTGGTATAGATTCTACGCATAATCTTGGTTCATCATCTGGTAGATTTGCAAATGTATATACGGAAAGTATTGGTGATAGTGAACAACCATTAGGTGTTGGTGCTACAACATTATCTTTTGCTGCTGTTAATGGTGCTGCAAGTACAATAGATACTTCTGGTAGTAATGCACTTACTATTAGTTCAGGAACTAACACAACAACAATGACTGCTGGAACAGTTGTTATAGGTACTAATGCTACTGTAGGTGGAACTTTAGGTGTTACTGGAGTTTCAACTTTAGCTACTACAAATATTACTGGTGCTTCTGGTGCTTCTGGTGTTAATACTGGTTATATAGTTGGGACAAATATTGGTTATACGACAAATGATAATTGGACATCTAATACTCAAACACCTATTGATATGGGTGCTTTTACTAACTTAGATGCAGCAAATTTAGTTATAAGTGGTGATTTAAGTCATACAGGTAATTCAGCTACATTTGGTAATGGAGCATTAAGTATAAATGCTGCTGGTACGGATAATAATGGATTAACAGTAACTGGGTCTTCAATGAGTACAAGTGTAGCGTTTGATGGTACAGATTACATTACTGTTACTAATAGTTCTGGTTCATCTATCACATTAAATAATAATGATGGGTTAATGTATTTAGCGTTAGATGATGGTGGTGTAGCAGCGTTTTATTTTTCTGATTCTAATAATAATACTGCAAGTACTTCAGATCTTGTTATTGCTGCTGATGCTACTGATAATATATATATCACAACAACTAATGCAAGTTGGGATTTAGATGATGATGATAACAGACAATCATTTACAGCTACTGTTGCCGATCCTGAAGTAATTTATGAAAGTGAACCTGAAAAGGACCAGGTAGTTTTTTCTGATTCATGCTTTATTGATGGTGGTGCAACTATAGTAGCAACAACTAACTTTTCTACAGATGATAGCTTTATTAATCTAAATGCTTCTTCCTCAAATAATGCAAACTTCTCTCAATCAGGGACTGGTGCAATTGTGTTTGGTTACGATCAAGGTGGAACTTCTGGGAGTGAATCTAAGGGTGGTAAGATTATAAGTCATGAAGGAGGATACTTTGAGTTTACAGGACTACTAACAGATGAGGCTAATGCTACATCTACAGTTGCTTATCAAGAAAATGCTTCTGGTGATAAGAGACCTGTAGGAGCTGAATATTTCTCTATGGATACAATAGCTACTTTACCTGCTTCCCCATTGGGAGGTGGCACAGCAATAGCCGCTTATAATAGTAACCTTTACTTTTATGTATAATAATAAATAAGAAAGAATATGATAGAGAAATCTAATAAACAGGATCCATCAAAGATCGTGTTAAATATAAAAGATACAGGATTCATCCTTGCATTATTTAATAGAACTCAAATAATGGGGAGTGAATTTAAACAAGCAACAGCTACACTTAGTAAGTTTGAAGCTTTGCATATACATTTATCTGAAAAAAACCAACTAATACAAGGGGTATAATGATTACGAAAGAAGAAGCTCAAGCTTTATTACAAATTATAGGTAGAGCTAAGTTTGAAGGAACTGAAGTTATAACAGTTGCTACATT
>Ga0209992_10003376_pt1 | contig 13477 bp, 13 predicted proteins | sample 2SBtaG_2_FD_182564 | JGI IMG/M metagenome (GOLD analysis project Ga0209992, IMG submission 182564) | Deep subsurface microbial communities from Kolumbo volcano to uncover new lineages of life (NeLLi) - 2SBTROV12_ACTIVE470 metaG (SPAdes)... | ecosystem: Environmental > Aquatic > Marine >... | reverse complement strand
TGAAAATAAAAAATTACAATATAGAACAACCAGAAGAGAATATCTCATAGATTTGAATACATTGAATTGTATGTCCAAAAATTAAAACTAAATTAAAAATTAACCAAGTTGTAAAAAACAAAAATGCTACGATGGAGAAAGGAAGGAATAGTTTAAGATTTGTGTGTTCCCTATTTTTTAAAATCAAAACTGCACCCAATGATGCAAGTACTAAACCTAATTCAAGTGGTTGATGTGACCATGAAATTAACCCATCAATTCCAAATAGATCATGCGATAAAGAATCACCAAAACCTGAAACTATTTGTAATACAGATCCAATTATGACAAGTTTAATTCCTGTTTTTAGAGATCCTTTAACTGATTTTCTAATAATTAACAAACTACCCATAATTGCAGCACAAGTAGTCATTGAAACTCCAAAGTATACTACAATATGTGATGGACTCCAGAAAAATTCTGGCTCTTTTTGAAGATGAGAAATTGCATCCCAAAATCCTGCTGAAACAATTACTATAGGACCAATTACTGCTAAAATTGAAACTAGAGAAACTAGTGTACTAGATTGTGCAATAGTTGAATTTGAAAGTCTTTGGATTAACTTCATTTTGTTTCTACGATATTATTGGGCTATTTGAAATATTGTAAAGATATCAATTAGAAAAATTCAACGTCATGGCTAATTTTATGAATTAACTATATTAGATGATACATTGTACGAAAAACATGAGTCCGGGAATAGGATTAATGAAAAGACGTCTAGAAAAAGAAAAAGATGCCATTGTATTAGGAATTTCAGGAATTGCTAAAAAATACGATATAAAACCTGAAGATATCAAAACTCTAGAAACAAAATATCATGATGATGCTGGAGATTGGTATGTTGCATTAGGGTGGGATGAGAAAAGAGCAATTGTTCAAATGGATTCAGTTTTAGGAACAATAACAGAAATTAAAGAAATTTAATTATCAAGTTTATTTTAAAAAAGATATGACTAGAGCAATTGTTCTTGGTGGTTCACGTGGTATAGGTAAAGCAATTTCAGAATCACTAAAAACAATAGATATTGATGTTTTTGCAGCATCTAAAAATGATATTGATACATCAAATTTAGATAGTGTAAGACAATTTTTAGAGAAGAATTCTCAAACAGATATTCTAGTTTTAAACACAGGAGGTCCATCACCAAAACCATTTTCAACTGTAACTGAAGATGATTGGAAAAAATATCACAATCAATTATTTTTAGGATTTGTTACAATTTTACAAAATATCCAAATAAATGATGGAGGATACATCTTTTTGATTAGTTCGAATGTAATTAAAGAGCCAAATACAAAATTGATAATTTCATCAGCGTATCGTGCTGCGTTTGCAGAAATTTTCAAAGTGTTAAGTAAAGAATATGCTACAAAAAATATTAGTTGTGTGAATATTGCTCCAGGGCCTATCAACACAGATAGAACGCAAGAATTAATTGAAAATGTGAATGAATTTGAAAAAACACTTCCTATGAAAAGACTGGGAGAACCTAAAGAAATAGGGGATTTTGTTAAATCAATAATTGAGAATAAAATAAAATACCTTTCAGGGGTTACAATTAACTTCGATGGTGCAAATTCTAATTATATTTTCTAAGATTATTTTTTAAATTCAACATTTGGAGTGTCTGGTTGTCCAGCAATAGCAATTAACCCACCTTCACGAAGTTGTTGTAATAATTGCATTACTTCTTTTTCTACTTGTTTTCTTTGTAATCCAGTTTGTTGAGCAAACACTTCTACCAAATCAGTGACTTTGCGTTGACCATTACATGACTTCCAAAAATCAACAATTGCTTGATTAACCATAAACCCTTGTTCATGCTCATTTGCTAATACCATTGAACCATCTTCTTGTTGAACTAGTTTACCAACTCCTTGAGGTAATGCAGTTTCATAATTAATTGGTGCAGGAGTATTCATTGCAGCACCCATATTTTTAATTTTTAATTTACCTTCTTCTGTCATTTTATCCATTGACCATGCAGGTTCCCATACAATGTCTATTTTGACATTATTTACTCCAGGAACTTTTTTGGCAAATCTTGTTGCATCTTCAACTAATGTCTCATGTAAAGGACATCCTTGTGTAGTCATTGTCATTTTAATATTAACATCATTATTTTCGGTTACATCAATTCCATAGATTAAGCCCATTTCTACAATATTTAGTGGAACTTCAGGATCCATGCATTGTTTAAGTGAATCCTCAATTGCTTGTGGAGAAACTGTACTCATATTGTAAATGGCAGATTGAAAAACAATAAAAACTTTCTAATTATTAGCTTCAAATAATTTTGGGATAGATTCATCATATGGTGCAGTAGCCACACCTTTTTCAGTAATAATACCAGAAATTAGTTCAGGTGGAGTCATATCAAATGCTGGATTAATTACACCGATACCATCAGGAGCAGTTTTTTTCTCACCAATGCCAGTGACTTCACTGCCTTTACGCATCTCAATTATTACATCTTCAGCCTTTGTTTTCAAGTCAATGGTAGATAATGGTGCTGCAACATAAAATGGAATACCATGTTGTTTTGCCATTGTTGCTACTTGATATGTTCCAATTTTGTTAAAGACATGACCAGTTTTTACAATTCTATCTGCTCCAACTACAACTTTGTTTACTAGACCATTTGCCATAGAATAGCCTACAGCAGTATCTGGAACTAGACTAACATCAAATCCATCATGATTTAATTCAAATGCGGTCAATCGTGAACCCTGTTGAATTGGCCTTGTCTCAGTAGCTATGACTTTGACATTTTTTCCACTCTCTCTAGTTGCACGAATAACACCTAATGCAGTTCCATATGCCACAGTAGCTAATGCACCCGCATTACAGTGAGTCATAATAGTATCATTATTATCAAAAAGTACCGAACCATTTTTTCCCATAGTTTTGTTTATATCAATATCTTCATCTGCCATTTTTTTTGCAGTAGAAATTACTAGTTCTCTAATTTGTTCAACTGTTTCTCCTGTCTTTGCCACATCCATAATTTTTTCTAATCCCCATCCTAAATTTACTGCAGTTGGTCTAGTTGCAAAAAGAATTTTTCTTGCATTTTCTAAATCAGATAATATTTCATCTTTTGTTGATGAATTACTTTGCAATACTGCTAAACCCAATCCAAAAGCACCAGATACTCCAATTGCAGGAGCACCTCTTACTACAAGAGTCTTAATTGCATTTGCAACCTGATTAAAATCATCATATTCCACAAAAATTAGTTCATTTGGTAACTTGGTTTGATCAATCATGATGACTTTATTATTTTCCCATCTGACTGTCTTTAGAGAATCCATTTCTGAAGTCAATTACTTATCACAAATCGTTTCAAAATGAGTGATTTATTAAGTATTATATTATTGATGATTGTTTTATGAGAAGTGCTAGATCTTGAAACGTTAGAAAGAATTGACAAAAAATCAATGCATAAAATATATGATAAATGGGCAGAAATTTCTAAAAACGCCTATAATTCAGATATCAAGATTGTAGAATTCAGAGATATTGATCATATTGTATTTGTCGGAATGGGAGGATCAGGAACACTTGGAGATATTTTTTCATCAATTCTCTCAAAAACAAATATTCATGTTTCAATAGTCAAGGGGTATTTACTACCTAAAACAGTGGATAAAAATTCGTTAGTGATTTTTACAAGTGTATCAGGAAATACCGTAGAAACATTATCGGTTTTAAAAGATACAATAAAACAAGATTGTAAAACAATTTCGTTTTCTTCAGGAGGTAAATTAGAACAGTTTTGTAAAGAAAATAATTTAGAATATAGGAAAATTGAAAAAAATCATTCTCCTAGAGCATCATTTGTTTCATATCTTTATTCTATGCTGAAAGTTCTAGAAAATATTATTCCCATTAATAAAAATGAAATTAATAATTCAATTAAAGAATTAGAAATTTTAAATGATAAAATATCTTCAAAAAACTTAACATCTAAAAACCCTGCACTAAAATTAGCTGAGGAAATTTCTAACATTCCTTTAATTTATTATCCATGGGGATTACAAGCAGCTGCAATTAGATTTAAAAACTCATTACAAGAAAATGCAAAAATACATGCAATCATAGAAGATGTCGTAGAGGCTTCTCATAATGGCATAGTAGCATGGGAAAAAAAATCAGATATTTATCCAATATTATTGCAAGGACATGATGATTATATTAAAACGAAAGAAAGATGGGGCATTCTTAAGACATATTTTGATAGTAATGAAATAAAATATAATGAAATTTTATCAATCAGTGGGGATATTTTATCAAAATTAATTCATTTGGTATATCTCTTAGATTATGCTTCAATTTACAAAGCTGTATTATGTGATACAGATCCTACGCCCGTAGAATCAATAGATTTTATCAAATCTAAACTAGAATGACAAAATTTACACTCTACAACTTTAAATGGTAATTGAAAAGATTTTAGATATGAAAATAGCAATAGGAATTCCAGCATATAATGAAGAAAAAAATATTGCAGGTATTTTGATTAAATTAAAAAAAATTGCTCAGGATATTATTGTATGTGATGATGGCTCTAATGATCAAACAGCAAAAATTGCAAAAGAATTAGGAGCTATTGTAATTAGTCATGAAAGGAATTTAGGGTATGGTGCTGGAATCAGAACAATTTTCCTTAAAGCAAAAGAAATCAACGCAGACGTACTAGTAACATTTGATGCAGATGGACAACATAGAATTGAAGATCTTAACACAGTCATAGAACCAATTAAAAATGATGAAGCAGATATAGTAATTGGTTCTAGATTTCTGAATGATGAAAATAAGGTTCCAAAATATAGAAAAATTGGAATAAAAACGATTACTTCAATTACAAATTCATCAATTGGAGAAAAACTATCAGATTCACAAAGTGGTTTTAGAGCATATAACAAAAAAGTTCTAGAAAATATTACTCCATCTGAATCAGGAATGGGTGTTTCGACTGAAATTCTAATTAAAGCATCTAAAAATAAATTTCGAATAAATGAAGTACCGATAATTATTTTATACGAAGGGGAAACATCAACTCATAATCCAGTTTCACATGGAGCATCAGTGGTTTTAAGTACCATCAAATTCACATCAATAGAGCATCCACTAAAATTCTATGGGATTTCTGGTATGTTCTTTTTAGGATTAGGTTTAGCTTTTCTATTTTGGACTCTTCAATTATTTGCAGAATCAGGAAAAATTGTTACAAATATTTCGTTAATTGGAATTGGGGGAATAGTTATAGGAATTGTTCTTTTAGTCACAGCTACTATTCTGTATTCAATAATTAGTGTAGTGAGAGAGAAAACAAAATAAACTAATCAAAATTTAATAAAAAGATTTTACTATAATGAATTTTGAGAGGTAACAGCTTTGGAAAACATACAAATTATTATTTATGTCGTAATAGGAGCTATAATTTGTGAAAGTATTTTTTACATAATAGTAACAACAGCTAATAAAAAATTTCCATGGTTAATAACAAAAAAAGATGAATGTCCAGAATTGTCAAAAAGTGGACTAGAGAAATTTTTTCAAAATGGTTTTGATAAAGATTTAGGGTGGGTAAGAAAACCTAATACCACAAACGCCGAATCAGGAAAAACAGGCTCAGTGAAATGGAGTATCAATGAAAAGGGAGGAAGAATTAATCCAGGATTTGAAGGAAAGGAATCGTTAATTTCATGCTATGGAGATTCATTTACTTTTGCAAGACAAGTAAATGATAACGAAACTTGGGAACATGAATTATCAAAAATTATGAATTCAAATATACAAAATTTTGGTGTAGGAAATTATGGATTTGACCAGGCCCTCTTACGATTAAAAAGAGAATTCAAGTCAAAAAAAACCAAATATGTTATAATAGGAGTAGTACCGGACTCTATTCGCAGAAATTTAAATTCCTGGAAACATTATTTTGAATACGGAAATACGTTTGGATTTAAACCTAGATTTGTATTGTCAGACAATGAATTAAAATTAATTAATAATCCAATTAATGAGGAATCAAAATTTAATAGATATAAAGAATTTTTAGATGAAATTAGAAAATATGATTATTTCTATAAAAAGAAATTTTGTAAAGAAATGATTAGTTTTCCCTATTGTATCAATATTTTTAAAAACCCAAGAAGAAATTTTTCAATAATTTATTGGATATTAAAAATTGAAATATATAAAAAAATGAAAAAAAATATTTCTAAGATTGAATGGGAACCAATGAAAATCATTATGAGAATTAATCTAGAGTGGAGAATAAGATTATACAATAATAACGAAGCAAAGAATATTTTTAATGAAATTATCAAAGAATTTGTTAAGACATCTACAGAAGAAGAATTTCAACCAATTTTTATTATGATGCCTCAAAAAGATGATTTGATATTTGTTAAATCAAATTATAATTATTATCAAGAATTTATTGAAAGCTTAAAATCAATACAAAGGTTAAAAATAATTGATTTGACAGATGACCTTTTACAAGAAAACAATCTAGGTGAATTATACTCAGATGATAACGAATATGGCGGACATTTTTCACAACAGGGCAATAAAAAAATTGCAGAAATTATTTATAAAAAACTTAAAGAATTTTATGTTATTTAATAATTAATTCATTGAAAGATTGGTTTGGATTTCATTTTCTTTAAAATAATTTAGTAAAATAGTTTTAAATTCTTCAATTTCTTGAGAATTTTTATCATAGATATTATTTGATTCAGTTGGATCTAAAATTAAATTGTAAAATTCCCACGTATTTGGAGTATCATTATAAATTAGTTTTTTGTTATTTTTTTTGATACAAAAAACATTATGTTTTTTTGGCGACGGCCATGGACCATATAATCCTCCCGTTTCAACAAAAACTTCTCTATCCATACTTGAAGGATCAGTGACTAAAGGCAACAAGCTTTTTCCTTGAATTTTGGAATCAGAAGGAATTTGTTCATCAATTAGTTCTAAAATTGTAGGCATGATATCAATAGTTCTACATTGTTTGTCGATGACTTTAGGTTGAATTTTAGGTAAATGCAGTATACAAAATACATTTAGAGTGTAATCATATGTGTAAACACCATAAAACTTTTCTCCCTTTTTTTCCCCAATACTTGTCCCATGATCAGAGAATAAAATAAGCATAGTTTTGTCTTCAATGTGGTTATTTTTTATAGAATCAAGGATAGTTTTGACATATTCATCACATGAGGGTAAATACGAATTATAACGTTCATCATTTTCAGTTTGTGAACGGAAAAAATCATCATCATTTTCTTCTTGTTTAAATTTTTGTACAATTGCACGAACTAAATGTTTATGTGTTTCCGTAAAATGTAAAAATAAAAAGAATTTTGATTTTTTAGATAATTTTGAAATTAAATCAGAATGTTGTTTTTTAAAATCTATAGTTGCTTCGTCAAATAAATTATATTCATCAAATCCTTGTTTAGGAGTTACTGAATTAGAAATTATATCACAGCATGTATAATAATTTTTATTTTGTAAATATTCAGCTAATGTAGTTATTTGATTTTTTTTAAATTTAAAAATATTGTAATAACTATTAACGCCATTTCGTGAAGGATACATTCCAGAAAAAATTGCATGCAAAGATGCAAATGTGTATGGTGCTACAGTATTCATCTTAGAAAAATAATAGCTGTTATGGGCTAGGGAATCCAATGTAGGACACAATTCAATTTTATCACGTCGTAACCCATCAAGATTTATTAAAATAATATTATAATTATCAAGAGAATCCATGTTATTTACTAATGAGGAATGATTATTAATTTATCTAAAGATAAACTTGGAAAAGTCATCAAATCTTAAAAAATGGAGTTAAGGAATTTTCATCATACATTTTAGTGTAAATTTTATAATCATGAAAAGAATCAACCTCTAACCAGCCATTATGAATTGGAATTGCTTTAATTTTACTTCCGCTGTTGATCAAGCCTTGAAGTAAATCCGTCATATAGGATTTTTTAAAAGGTAATTTTGAATTAAGAGGATTTCTACCTTGTTTTGATTGATTCTTAGTCATTTCATAAAATGATACAAGATCATTTAGTCCATCATTTTGAAATTTCATCAATCCTATGTATTGTCCTTGAATCTCCAAAAGAGACTGTGTTTTTTGACCAATTTTTTGAATATATCCTTCTTCATCAAGAACGAGAGTTTCAGCATCATCAAGAGGGTTTGTAAAGCGTAATTTCCAGTATTTTTCCCAATCAGAATCAACAATAACAGAAATATCTTCTTTGGAATTCAATAATATGTCTAATACATTTTTTTGAAAAATAATGTCAGCATAAGATATGATTACAGAATCTTCGAGCTTATCTTTAGCACAAAACAATGTTTCAATCATGTTTGTTGAATCAAAATCTTTGTTATGTCTATACGATACATTTGGAATTTGAATCATATCCGACTTGTATCCTGTCACAACAGTAATATCAGATATTCCAGATTTTTGAAAAAGATCCACAGTACGATGTATGAGAGGTTTTCCAAATAATTCTATTAGACATTTTGGTTTATCGTTGGTAAGAGGCCTTAACCTTGTACCTTCACCGGCTGCAAGAATAATTGCTTTCAAGTTATTGATTCCAAAAAGGAATGTCTTGAAAAACTTTTCGTAAAATTGTTTGATTAATATCATCTTGAGATCTTTCGGGATGCCACATTACACCAATTACAGGCAATGATTTATGATAAAATCCTTCAATGGATTTATCAGAAGATATAGCAAAAGGTTCCAAATCTTGACCCAAAATGTTTGAATTAATAATATTATTGTGGAATGAATTTACAATAACAGATTCTGATTCCAAGATTTTATGGGTGGAAGAATTGATGATATTTACACTATGAGACTTGTTAACATGTTTTTGATCAGAAGATGTGACAACACTTCCTCCAAAATGTTTGTTGATCATTTGCATTCCTCTACAAACACCAATAATTGGTAATTTTTTTTTAATTCCATATTCAAGAATAGATTTTTCTGTAGAGTCACGTTGCGGATAATCACCTATATTATCACCACCTGACAAAATTAATCCATCAATTCCTACCAGATCAAGAAATTCAGATACATTGCCTATTTGATTAGGAATAAGAACTGGAATCAGATCTAATTTTTCTAAGAATTGAGGCCAATCATGGCTTAATGCATCTCTTTTTTCGTCATAATTTGATGCCTGAACTACACGAAGAGATATACCAATTTTGCTTTTTGTCATAGTTATTCTACTACTTTATGTAACCTAAAGATTTTAGGATTTTTCTAGCCTCAACTTCATCATCTTTGCTTGAATGTTCTAAAATTAGAATCTCTTGGTTTTTACAATCCAACATTATAGTAGATGAAAGTTTCAATTTTTCATATAATATTTCGCCACATCCTATAGCAGCAGGTAAACCAATTTCTGCACATCGTATTGCCATGTGGGATGCAACGCCACCATATTTTGTGATTAATCCAGATGGATTTTTAGTGAAAATCCAATCATATCCAGGATCAGCATTCTCAATTAAAACAATATTATTTTCAATGGAATTAATTTTTTGTTTAGACTGTTCTAAATCTAATAATGCAGAAGTAATTTTTTTGTTTGTAATAAAATTAGGTTTTGAAACAAAATAATTAATTCGTTCAAAATCATCTTCGCAAAATATTAGTGGAGGCATAACCATTAAATCAGTGATCTGTTTTTTCTTTACTTCTTTTAGAATAGATTTTTTCCAATATTGTTTAGCTTTAGTTTTTGGTAATTTTTTAGCTTTTAAAATAGTAGTAATATCAAGTTTAGAAATATCTTCTCTTGTAAAACCAAATTGTTTTCCAACTCTAGCAATTAATTCAATTGCATCACTAAGATTTTTGGTAAATTCAAATTTTAATTTCTCTCTCAATATCAAAGAAGTTGCCACAAAATCGAAAAAATTAATTGAGTCAAAATATAGATCGTGTTTTTTAAATAATTTTGTAAGATTAGTTGGTTTAGCTATTTTTTTAGTTTTCTTAGAGGATACAAACATCTTCATATTATCTAAAAATTGTTGTTGTTGATCATATCTTGTAGCAGTAACATCATATGTACCAGGTCTAAGATGACCGTATTTTTTTAGAAATTCACTTTTTGAAATTTTACTTTTCTTATAATTATCCAAATCGTTTTGAATCTCAGATAATGGTGTTGAGATGGAATTCAAAAACAAATCAAAAAAGTCATCAGAAATATGGCCATTTTTGTTAAGACTTTTCAGAAGAATTGATGAGATGAAGGCTATTCTAGCCATAGATGAGAAAGGGATAGTACCATAGGTTCTACAATCAGTTAGTAGTTTTTCAACAACTTCAAGTATTTCTCTATGAGTAGAATTAGGCGTTAACACAGACAGAGATTTTTCTCGTTTATCAGTAAGGGTTAGTATAGCATCATCAGAGTCATTTGAAATTGAATCAAAACGACTAACTATAATATTAGTAAATTCAATTAAAGAAGATTTTATTGTATGAATTTCTTTAGATGAAAATCCAGATTGTTTTAGCTCATTTAATCTTGAGTTCATAGATAGATCATAACAAGAAAATAAAATTTCAAATTCAACTTTGTCATGCAAGTATGGAAATTGTTCTAATTTATTTAAATAGTAATTTACTAATTTTTTCTTTATAGGAGAAGGAAGATTAGAGGGTAAAAAAGAATTAAAGCTTGCACGAACATCAACATATGGCTTAGAGCCAAATTTTTTCATTAACGGAGTAGATTTCATATCATGATATCCAATTTGCACTCTTCCTTTTGACCATGATTTCTTCATGATCAAAAAATCATATAAAGAGTAATCAAAAAGATTGGGATTATTTCCTATAATTTCAGCAGGATTCCAATCACTCATGTCAGAAAAAATTGTTCTTTTACCAAATAGCTTTGTAGATTTGTTTAATTTATTAAATTGTTTTTTATTTTGTAAAATTAAAGAATTAATCTTTTTATCATTTTGATTAACAGGAATTTTCATTATGAATGTTATAGGCCTCACTTGAAAAATTATTACTTGATTGCTTTTAGTGATTCCAAATTCAATATCTAATTTGTCTAAATTTAAAATGCTTTCAATTTCTTTTATAGATTTAAGTAAAATTTTCCATTGTTTAGATAATGATTTTGTGTTAGTATTTCTGAAAATTTTAATTATATTTCCAACCATACCTGATGTAACACTAACAGTTGAGTGACTTTGATCATAATTTATCACATAGTAAGGAGATGCAGTTTCAGGAGTTCGAGTAAAAACTACACCACTAGTAGAAATATTCTGGGATTGATTTTGGATTAAAATTTGATTATTTTGGCTTGCATGACCTGTCTTTTCATAAGAGTTTATTACAGATGTAATGGCTTTTTTGACTGAATTTTGGTAAGAGGGATTAATATCTAAAATGCTTTCAAAATTACCAGCCTGAGAAGATTCCAAAGAATCTTCTCCAAGTACAGAACTACGAATAATTATTCTAGAACCAAATTTTGTAGAAATATCTTTTAAAATTGTTTTTTGATTTTTGTGCCATTCCTCCACAGTAAAATCATAAATTGGTTCAATTATTGAAAATTTAAGATATTTTTGTAAGTATTTGAGTATGTTAGATTTTGAGCTATTTTCAAAATTATATTTAGTTGTAAGATTTTTCATTTTATAAAAAATTGTATTGAATTATCATATATAATGAGTTACTTGTTTTTCTTGAATATGTTTCTAATATGAAATTAAAATAATATTAGATAAAAAATATGAACAACATATTTTATTCCATAAAGTAATTAATACATCAAAACAAAGATTCGAATGTGAAGAAGAACATATTACTATTTCTTTTAGACTCAATAAGAGCAGACAAATTTGTAGGAAAGAGAAAAACATCAATTACACCAAACATAGATAATTTAATCAAAAAAGGAGTATATTTTGAACAGGCGATTGGTGCAGCAGATTCAACACTGTTAGCAATTACAACTCTTTTTACAGGAAAGCATTCTTTTAAGACAGGAATTCGTTCTGAACGATTCAATAAATTAAAAGAAGAAGTACCAACGCTCTTTAGCATTTTATCAGATAATGATTATCATCATTATGGTCATCATCCTACAGCAACAAAAACAATTGGGTTATTACCAAAATTTGAAAATAAAGATAGTAATTATGATTATCATTTTGATTTAAATGATGGGCTAGGAGAAAAGATAATTCAAAAATTACAATCAGGGTTAAAAGAACCATGGTGTTATTTCATTCATTCAAACGATCTTCATTTTCCAGTTAAAGTACAGAAAGAATTTTTAGATGACAAATTTGGTGATAGTAATTTTGAGAAACAATTTTCTGCAATAGATTCATGGATTGGAAAAATATTTGAAAATATAGATTTCAAAAATACAATTATTATAATTACAGCAGATCATGGTACATTTATTCCATCAGTTTCAACTGAAAATGGAATAATAAATTTTGAAGTTGATGGCAAAAAACAATTATTAATTTCAAAAATAAGTAAAAAAACTCCAGGTTTTTTAAAGCCACTGAAAACAAAATTATTTTTAAAAAAAGAAGAAATCAGTATGGATTCAATGGTTAAAAAAATAGAGAAAATGAATCTAAAACCACACCAAAAAAGAGAATTGCTTTGGATGAGATCAAATTTAGATAAAGTGTTGCTTGATCTAAATGTTCACATTCCATTACTAATTATTAATGATCAGATTAATGCAAATTCAACCATATCTCAACAAGTAAGACAAGTAGATATCTTTCCAACACTTTTGGACATATTGGGAATAGAAAATCCTGGAAAGGTTGATGGTCAGAGTTTACTGCCTTTGATAAATGGTGAAGACTTTGAAGAATTACCTGCATACATGGAAAGTACACCGTTAATCCAAATGAAAGCAAACGAAGTAATTGGTCTTCGTACTTCTCAGTTCAAATATTTTAGAGATAGAGAAGACAAAACAAAAAGAATTCATCTATATGATCTAAAAAATGATCCTCTTGAAGAAATAAACATTGCAAAAAAAGAAAAAGACATCATAAACAATATGGAAGAAATCATTGAAGAATTACATAAAGAAAGTGTAGAAGATGCAGAATTTGATGAAGAAGAGACTAAAGCTATTGAAGATGAGCTTAAAAAACTAGGTTATTACTAAAAAATAAATTTAATAATTTTAGAAACGTTCACTTGATTTTTTCGTTAAATTTTGCTTGATTTTCTAGGAATTCTTTTTGTCTATGAAAATTTATTTCAATAATTTCTTTATGGTTCTCTAAAAACTCTAAAATATCTTTTCCACTAGTCAAAATATCTTTTTTCTCATATAATTTTCTAAAGAA
>Ga0209992_10003374_pt1 | contig 13479 bp, 6 predicted proteins | sample 2SBtaG_2_FD_182564 | JGI IMG/M metagenome (GOLD analysis project Ga0209992, IMG submission 182564) | Deep subsurface microbial communities from Kolumbo volcano to uncover new lineages of life (NeLLi) - 2SBTROV12_ACTIVE470 metaG (SPAdes)... | ecosystem: Environmental > Aquatic > Marine > Volcanic... | reverse complement strand
TGATTGCTGATTTTAATTTCAAAGACATGGATAGAATGAGAACATTTTATAATATTGCAAAAGAAAATGATAGAAAGTTTGTAGTAGATATTGCAAATGTTGCATATCTAAAACATTTATCAAAAGACCCACAACTAGGCATTCCAAACTTTGATGATGAACACATTGCAATTTTTAAACCAGAAAAAGCATCATGGAAAAAATATCAAAAAGAACTCTTTGATGAACCAAATATTGTATCAGCTGCAGATATTGCACAAAATCAAGACAAGATGATTTGTGCATTTTCATTTTGGAATTTTGGTGCTCTAATTGATATCAAACCACAGTCAGGCTCACTATACATCCACTCAGCCTCTGAACCCTACAATGATGAGGGAGAATTTGATAAAAAACGAGTAGATACGTGGCTAAATCACTATGATTTGGAGCGTGTTCAAAGCCATTGTTCTGGACACTCAAAGGGACAGGATTTACTTGATGTGGTGACTAGCATTAATGCCAAAATGCTATTTCCAGTTCATTCAGAACATCCAGAAGAATACAACAAGGTTGCAAAGAATATGACTTTAGTAAGTGAGGGAGTTAGATACGAGATATGAGTGAAGAAGTAAGACAAGAAGTTGCAATAGTTACAGGATGCTCTAGCGGAATTGGTTTAGAGACAGCTTTAGAATTGGCAAGAAATAATTTCAAAGTTTATGCAACAATGAGAAATTTATCAAAAAAAACAGAAATTAAAGAAATATCTGATTCAGAAAATTTAGAAATAGAATGCATTGGTTTAGATGTTAAAGATGATAATTCTGTAAAAAATGCAGTGTTAACAATTTTAGAAAATGAAGGGCGCATAGATGTTTTAATCAATAATGCAGGATATGGAATAATTGGAGGAATAGAAGACACATCGATTGAAGAAACCAAAGAAATTTTTGACACAATTTATTTTGGGGCAGTCAGAATGATTCAGAATATTTTACCCATAATGAAAAAACAATCATCAGGGCAAATTATCAATATTGGATCATTAGCAGGAAAAATAGGATTTGGGTTTTTTTCATCTTATGTTTCAACAAAATTTGCATTAGATGGATTAACACAGTCTCTCAGACAAGAATTACAAGGAACAGGAATAGACATCTCCATAATTGAACCAGGTGCAGTAACAACTAATTTCCATAAAAATATGAAAACAGCAGATAAAGCGATAGATACACCTGAAAAAAAAGAATTTATAGATTTGTTAAAAAGACAAACAGAAAAAATTTTCACAATGGCATTTGAGCCCAAGAATGTTGCACAAAAAATTATCGAGATTTTGAATGAAAAAAACACACTCCCTTGCTACAGCATAGGAAAAGATGCAGAAAGATTAATGATTGATAAAAAAAGATTAGATCCTATAGATTTTGAGAAGGCAGTAAACAAATTTTTTGAAGATATTATGAAAATTTAACCAGGCTTATAATAATCACATTTTGTATTTGTACATACTGTGGCTTTACCCAAATTCTTTATCATAGAATTACATTTTGGGCACATATTGAATTTTTGATGAGTCTTAGGAGAAATCTTTTTTCTAATCCCTTTAAGCTGATCCTTAAATTTTGGAATTTGTCTATCTTCATTTATTTTCATTTTTTGATTGAGAGGTTCAGGTTTTTGAATACGTTTGATCTTTTCAAAAGTAGATTTTATCCATGGATCATGATTATCTTTTTCTAAAACTTCAATAAAACTAGATTTGGAGCCAAACCATTCATTGTATGGGACGGATTCATCATCTAAAAGCAACTGAATGGTTTTATCTCGTCCAACATCATCTATTCTCTTAAGGGTTTGTTGAATTAATTCAGATTGTCTTTCTTTTTTGAAATTTTCATTAACAGTAATTTCTTTAGTGTCAGATTCTTTTAACCATTTTAAATATTCAGAATATGTTCCAAAAATATCCAATATTCTAAATCCTTCCCTACAATGTTTTAGCATTTGAGTAAACAAAGGTTGCATTTTCAATAATTTTTTAATTTTATAATATTCTTGTTCAAGATGTAAACTTGTGTGTTGATCAGTTTGAAGTCTATCTGAAATCCTCTTGAATCGTCCCAAACTACCATAAAAATTCAATAAATATTCAATTCCCAATTTTGATTTTTCTCTATATTCTTCAAAATGTAACGAATGACCCAATGTTTTCTTTAGAACATGATAATCACTGTTAATTTTTTCTATCATGTATTGGAATTGTGTATCAGAAAGAGTAGGTTTCAAACTATCCATCATGTGTATAGTTTCTTTGAATCGATAGTAGATATTTTCATAATTTCCATCATCATCAATAAAAACTTCATCATAATCATCTAAAGTGTAATTTCCATATTCATCTAATTCATCCCTAGTGATTTCCCTTTTTACCGAATGATATAATTCAAAATATTCATCATACAGATTATCTCGTAGGTTTTGATCTTCACGTGGAGATTCATCATAAGCATCTAAAAGAAATTCATAAGAAAGAAGAAAGTTATTTTTATCTTCAAGTAATCCCACATCATCCTTTCTAACTTTTTCAACTTTTTGATGATAGAGTTTAATTAAAATTTCAGATAATTTATCAGGAGTTAATTCTCTGAATTGACGACTAGTAGGTACATGTCCCAATTGTTTTTTCAGATTTTTATAATGTTCATCTAGTTGTTTTGCCAATTCTAAATCTTCTTCTGAATCTAAAATATCAGATTCATCTTTAATCTCTGCATTGGATTTTTGTCCATATTCCTCTATTTTTTTAATACATAATTCTTTGAAAATTTCAGGTTCTAGAATTTTCTTAAATTTAATTTCTTCATCAGAAAAATCTTCTGAAAAAAATCCCCTTTTCCTATACACATCAAATACAGCATGAGTTCTAGGTAATCCATGTAAATTTTTCCCTGGATTGTATCTTTGAATGTAAATTCGTGCTTCATCAATATCAAATTTATCATAACCTTGTTTTTGACATTCAATTAAAAATAATCCTAAAACCATTTGATAATTTCCCTGAATATTTTGTTGGTTTTGCATAAATTCTACATAAGGACAAGAAATAGATTCAGATGTAATCTCATGTTCTACCTGTGGAACTTCATGTTCTACCTGTGGAACTTCATGTTCTACCTGTGGAACTTCATGTTCTACCTGTGGAACTTCATGTTCTACCTGTGGAACTTCATGTTCTACCTGTGGAACTTCATGTTCTACAGAAGCAGTTCTACAACTATAACAACGAGAAGGAATGTTTTGATAATCATTATTTGTTATATGAGAAATCAACAATTTTGGATCACCCACAATTCCAAATAATTTTTGGATATCAGTAATGCCAATTGCAGTAATGCCACAATCAACACAAGGCCACTCAAGAGGTGTTTCAATTTCATGATCTTGTAATTTATCTTCAATTTCTTTGGAAGTAACTTCTGTTTCTAATTTAGTACGTTCTTGTTTCCATTTATCAAATTTAGTACCAGTAATTTTTGCTGGTTTTTGACTTAGATTAGGATTAATTTTCTGGAAGCCATCAATGTCCTCTTCTACTAATTCTATATCTAATTCTGACAAGGATCTCCATTCATCTTCAAACATCTTCCAACCTAACTTTGCCTCATCATCAAAATCATAGTGAAGTTGGAAATTATCATCAATATCGACTAACCACATATCAGAAGTACCTCCGCCTCTTGTACCCCTCATTCCTCTTCCAATCATTTGAGTATACAATACAGTACTTTTCGCAGGTCTTGTAACAAAAACACAATCAATATTTGGAGCATCAAACCCAGTTGTCAAAATATCAACATTACAAAGAACATTAATGTCATCAGTGTCTTGTTTAAATTTTTCAATAATCTCAATTCTTCTTCCCATGTTTACTTTACTATCCAAATATTCGGCATTAATACCATATTTTGCTTTTAATACAATAGTAAGCAATCTAGCATGTTCAATATTACAAGCAAAAATGAGTATTTTTTTTCTTTTAAACTCTAAAAGTTTTTGAATAATTTCTAAAATTAAATTATTTCTACTAAAATTTTTTCCACGTTCATCAAGTGTCTGTTTATGATATTCACCCTTTGCAACATATTTTTCAGATTCATCTCTGTTTAATTGTGTTTTTTTAAGTTTGATTTTTTCGTGAAAAACTTCACAAAGAATTTTTCTTGCAATTAATCTTCTATAAAGTAATTTTTGATTATCTAATTCCTTATCAAGATCAGAAGTGTCAGGTATTTTAACATCAATAAATTCTTCTGTTTTATTTTCAATATTTTCATTATTTTTAATTGTTAATTGTATTTTGTATGTACCTGGTTTTGGAAAGTCATAATCGATAATTTTTTCCTGTTTCGGATTGGGTAAAGGTTCTTCAGTTGTAGAATACAGTTCAGATGCCGATGAAAGATAAGTAATTTGCCAAGAATAAGTTACAATGACACCTTCATTATCAAATGATCTATCCCCAGATATTCTAGTAGACTCCCCAGTATGAGCAACATTAGGTGAATCAATTATTGGAAAAGGTTTATGCCGTTTTTCATGAATGTCTGCATAAATTTGAGGATAGTAAGGCTGACCTCCAAATCTATTTCTCAGAGTGATTGTCTGTTTTGTTAATTCTGAACCACCACTTTCAAAATCAACTCCTGTTCCACGAAACGGAGTGGCAGTTAGACCAAAAAGTCCAATATTTTTAGAATTGGGTTCCTTTTTTCTAAAATTATACCCCATTCCTGCTAAAAATCTAGTATACATTTTTGAAGTTGCCCTATGGGCTTCATCAATTACAATACATGAAGTTAATTCAGATAATTTCAACAATGGATTGTCTTTCTCAAATTCAACATCAATTTCACCTTCCTCATCAATATCATCAGTACTAGCATGTTCATTTTTTGGAATGAGTTTATTGAAAGATTGAATTGTTGCAACAATTATTCCATTTCCATTCAAAAAATCTGAAAGATCCATAGGTGGAGGAGCACCGCCCTTTCCAAAAAATCTATGAATAGTTAAAGAACTTTTTCCACGAATTTTGTATAATGATTTGAATGCATCAATGGCTTGCTCACATAATTCATGGCTTTGTGCAATCCAAATAATGAATTTAGAATTTTTTTGTTGTGGCGGAGAATTTTCTTTTCCATAGTTTAACCAATCTATCAATGCCTCAACCATTAAACGAGTTTTACCAGAACCAGTAGGGATTGAAAGTAACATTCGTTTTTCATCAGGATTATTTTCTAAAATTTGTCGTATTCGCAATCCCGCGGTGTATTGATAATCATAAAGTGGTTTATAATCAATATTTGCTTGAATTTCTTCAGTCTCAAGAAAAGTATCTGAATTTTCTTGAGGAGGACGAGATGTAGAAGGATCTAATTGAGAGTATTTTGAAAGTTGTAATAACCAATCTTTTGCATTAGACCTAACAATTTGTTCAAGAGATGTATAATCTTTTAATTGCCAATGAGAATCTTGTGCAATTTTAATTATTTGATTTTTTGTATATTCTTTATTTTTTATACATGATTCTAAAATCAATAGCCTAAACTTTTGGGTTTTATTTCTATCAGGATCTCCATGAATTTCATAAAGAAAATTACCGCCAACTAAATCATAAAGTAATTCAGATAATTTTCTAGAATTTGTAATATCTTCAATGTCAATTAATTTTAAAGCATTGTCAACCTGAGGAATTACAAGTTGAAGAATATCTTTTAAGTCGTCAGATTCAGGCCACCATTCAAGAAATTTTTCAACAGATTTTTCTTTGACAAAAACACTGCCAGAACTGGATTTTTTTCTAGTTTTTCTTGCCAAATCAAATCCACTCCTGTTTTTCGAATAATTTGGCTTGAATTAGAGATGAAAGTAGGGCTCTTGCCTCTTTTCCAATATTTCCAGAAGTTTTGATACCAATTTCGATATTTCTATTGATTGCTCTCCCAGTCATATTAGCAGAAGTAATCAAAATATTTCTATCATCAATTAACAAAACTTTAGCATGAAGTGATCCTTTAATTTTTGGAGGAGATTCATAAAGATAAATTTCAGGTAGTTTGATTTCTTTTTTCCACATTTTTTTGACAGTATTTTTAACATTTGTTTCTGCCTTGTCAAAAAATAATTCCACAGTAACATTATTTGATTCAACTTTTTCATAAAGTTCTTTGAAAACATCACTCATTTTTAATTCATCATTTTTTGATTCCTTATACAATGCATAACCCACAATAGTAATTTTTTTTTTCGCTGAACGAATCATTTGAATCATTGTATTATATGTCAAATCAGCATTAAGATCAATTACAGGACTAGTCCAAACCAAAGTTGCTTTGTCATCCAATTCATTTTTCAAATCATTAATTTGATTCTGATAATTAAACAATAATGAAATAACTTTAGGATCAATTACATCATCTAAAACTTTTTTTAATGCATTAGTTTCGTTTGGGAGAAATCCTAATTTGGATTTTAATTCAAAAACATCACAATCATTTTTCAATCCTTCTTGTTGAATTAAAGAAATTAATTTTTGTGATTTAACATCTGATAAAATATTAAATAAATTTTCTATATTTTGTTCAATCAATCATCTATCTCCAATTACTAAAAAATCCAATTTTTTCATCAAAGAGAAGTTTTCTGTCAAGTAATCTGTTTGATTCCTCACAACTAGTTTCAGGTAACAAAGTACAAGCATAACATGCTGAGCCATTTAATCTTGCATGAGGTGGATGTGTGTCTTTTTTCTCAACAGGATCTTCTTCAATACATAATGGATCTCTTGAACAGTGTTTTGCTCTATTAATTGCAGATTCTAATAATTCAGAAAATCTATTAGTACTACCTTGACGAACTAATCCACCTAAACTTCCATCACTAGAAGGACTAGAAGTGTAAAGCAGTATGGCATTATGATTATCACCCACGTATATCCTCTCAGCAATGGATGCTTCACTGTATCCAGAAAGAAAAGATAATTCTCGAATTAGAACATGTGAAATTGAATGTAATAAAATGTATCTTGAAGGAGATTTAATGGAATCATGAATATTCCATTTTCTCGATTTTATCCAATCTAAATACCCACCCATAATTGCTTTACATCGTTCTTGAACCTCAGGTAGTTCTTCCCATGTCTTTAGTTTATCCTCATCAAAAGAAAAGAAAATACCTTCACCCCTATGTCGTACACAAGGATACCAACCCAATGCACTAGCCTTTCTTCTAGAGAGAAAACATTTACTTATTTCATCAAAATCTTTTTCTGCAGCATGGGGATTTGGTGCATCACCTCGTGTAAAATATCTTAAAACTTTAATCAAAGTTAACCGGTCAATTTTTTTCAATGAAGAAATTCCAGCATTTTTTAAAACATCGTTTACATTTTCTTCAGTGATTTTTATTTCATCATCACCGGGAAATTTTGTATTTGTTAAATCATCGTATTCTTCATTTTTTATTTCAAGTGTTGTAGGTTTATCATCCTCAGGTTTTGAAATAAAATCAAATCTTTTTTGCATTTGTTCAACAATTTCAGATACAGGATATTTTTCACGAAGATCTTCAAAAATATCGCCTTCAGCTATTGCTTTTAATTCTAAATTATAATCTCTTAATCGTTGGATTTCTTTAAATTCATCTTCTAATCTAATTTGTACTTCATGACGCCATTTAGGAATAGACAGTCCACTAATTACCGACGGGAAATACAAGCTAGTGGCCCTAGTCAAAACACCTTTGATAGACATTTGAGTATTTTCATTTTCAGATAAATTTTCGTTTTCAGATTTTTCCTTATTTTCATTTTTTGTATCTTTTTTTATTTTCTTAACACATTTTTCATGACTATCTAACCATGGTCGATATCCTTCACATACAGCTAATTCAGTAGGAATACCATTTTTTGCAACAGCTAGACCCATAGAACGACTAGAACCACAATCACGGCATTTAATGTAATAATCTCCAAAATCAGTAGATTTGTTCAAAGAGTTCCATTCTAAAACACATTTTTGTTGATCACAAGTTTTTGCTATCTCTACATCTTTTTTACTACTATGAGCCCATTCAATCCAAGGGAAGTTATCCAAATGACCATTTTCACAAGTAGTAACCAAACGAGCAGGAAGTAATTCATTTTTACATTCAATACAAAGGAATTTTTTTCCAATGCTAGCAAGGGGTGCAAATTTGTGTGGTTGTAGTCGTCTGCAAGTTTTCTTTGAACAATAACCCCATGTAGGAAAAGATCTACAAGGAATAATTTTTGAGTTTTCTTTTTTTGATTTTGGCATTCTGAAATGAGTCACATTACATAATTTTTGTAAATGAGGATGATAGATTATATCATAATTTTCTTCATCTTTTTCCCAAAAATCTAAACCCATTATCATCACAGAGTCGTGTTCCATTTGAGTAATTGAACCAGGCCCAAAAGTAGTAATCAGTTGGTTTGGTCTTAAATCACCTGGACTCTCAGGATGTTTTCTAACAGGTTTACTCATTTATTGTTCCTCCACATACCACAATGCTTCTTGCTTTTCTGCATCCCTCAAAGACATTGGAGCAAATTTTTCTCCAGTTTCAGGATTCTCGAGTGTTTTCAATAAATAATATTCTGATTGTTTTTTAGTTTTATCTGCAAATTTGTAAGGATTATGTTTATATTTTAAAGGTCTTTTTCTTGTTCGAATTTGATCCCATTCTCTTACTACATCATCAAAATCACTTAACACGTTTTTAGTTTCTTGAGTATCAACAGAATTTACTCTACTTTCAATAAAGTTACGAATCAAAGATAATGCTGGTTTAATGTTTACATGTTCAGGATCGAAATCTTGTGCTTTTTCATTTTCAGCAAGAATTGGAACTAGTAATCTAACCAATGCAACTACCACACCAAATAATCCACGATCTCTAGATCTAGCAGAGAAAGGAGTTAAACTAACAGATTCAACGTGTTTGTAAAAAGTAGAATGATAAAATTTGAAATTTTCATAATGAGATAAATCTCGAGGTTTCAAATAATTATAACTTGTAATAATTAATCCAGGACCGCTTCTGCCAATTCGTCCAGATGCTTGGATATACTCTGCATGGTTTTTTGGTTGTCCATTAATGATCATCACACCCAATCTAGGAAGATCTACGCCTACAGAAAGCATATTTGAGCTCAAAAGAGTGTCCACAGGTTTTCCTTTTTTTAATCCAATTTCCAATCTTTGTAAAATATCAGGAATTGCACTAGATTCAATCCTACTAGTCAATTCCTCAGGAGACATCAAATTATTGACCCATTTTCGTTTTGATGCAAGTTGAACATCTTTGGTTTCAAAAGATTGTGTCAAATCATCATCAGTAATTTCATCAGATTTTTTTTCAGTTATCGTAGTTTGAACAGAAGTTTCAATTTCAAAATTATTGTAAATTCTTTGCATGAATCCCGGAACAGAATCTTCATACATTTTGTATGCACCACCCATTTCCCTAATACTGTTAAAATATGAAACAAGAGTATAGTAAGGATCCAAATCATCAAGATTATAGATATTTTTTTCTTCTAAAGATCTAACTTTTCTCAAAATTGCTGCAGATATTTTTGCTAAAATAGTTAAACCGCTCTTACCTGTAGAACAAATTCCAACATATAATTTTCCAGTGTTTTCATCATTTTCTTCTTTTGAAAAAAAGGAATCACCGAAAGAAAATCCCTGAGGTGGGAAAATCCTAGTCTCAGTTCTATTGAATAATTTATGAATTTGATTTGTTGCACTTTTAGTAGTTGCAGTAGATGCAATAATTTTTGGTCCAACTTCAACACCATCTATTTTTCGTATACATAAAAGATCAATAGCTGTTTCATATAATCCAGTCAAAGTTCCCAGAGGTCCTGAAATCAAATGCAGTTCATCTTGTACAATTAATTCAGGAGGATCCGATTTAGTATTCTCATTTAATAATTCAAATTCATATCCTTTTTGGTGTTTATTTGGATGTCCTTTAGATTTGGTAAAACCACATCGTGTACAATAAATCTCCGCCTTACCGAATAGATTTCCAGTTTCCTCCCTCCATGTAATCTGTGCAAATTTATCGATTGTTGAAATTAATAATGATGGACATCTACAATACACATCTTCATCGACTACTAAAACAGGAATACTGTTGTCAGGATCATCACTGCATTTTTTTTTAGAGAACAGACACCCATCTCTTGAACAATAAGCTCTGAATTGAGGGATAGGTCCTTCAAAATCATAATTTCTTTGAGTAATTTTAGCACCACACCACGGACAATTATTTAATTGACAAGGATTTTTTTTGGATGGTTTTGTTCCTGTTCTTTGATAAAAAGACAAAACCTCTTGAGCATCAGAAATTGTGTTAGGAGTGGTTGAACCACCAACCCATATTCCAACATAAAATGGTTCATCACCCCACTTTAGAATATCAGAGTTAGGGATTTTTTCACTTCTTCGAATATACTCACAGGCACACATGAGTAATGACGCTCTTTGAAATTGTTGAACTGTAAGTAATCTTAACGTATATCGCATAATTACTGAAATACCATATGATTTTACAGAATGCTCTTTTGTTTCAGAATCATATCCTCTTAATCGTCTTAAACTCATTGTGAAAGCAATGATTCCCAAATATGCTTCAGTTTTACCACCACCAGTTGGGAACCACAAAAGATCAGCAATTTCATGTTCTTTTCTTTCAGATTCTGTAGGATATGTTATAGATTCAATGTTTAGAAGAATAAACGCAATTTGGAAAAGTCGCCATCTACCAAAAAACTCAGGAGGAGAAGTACCTTCAACTTTGCCTATTTCACGATTAGATTTTGCCCAATTCCCATATTTTTGTTGTAGAGCCATAGCCATGTTTGTAAATCTAAAAGATTCACCAGCATGATGTTCATTGTTAGCAACAATATCGATTCCACGTTTGATTCTCTTAGATGCAAGACGACACTGACGAATTTGTTCCTCTGCAGTTTTTCTAAGATCATCAGGTAAAGAATCAAGTTGAGATTCTAATTGAATTATCCAGTTTTCATAGTGTGTTATAATTGGCATTAATTTTTCTTCATATTTTGAAAAATCATTAACTTTAGATAACTCAGTCATATCCAAACCCGTTACATCAGGAAGATCAACATGACTGATTTTTTTAATGGGTTGAACAGGAACAAATGTAGATTGAATTAAATTTATTTTATTTTCTTTTATTTGTTCATCATTCCAATCAACAGCACAACTATGACCAGTACCAAAATTTTTTTTAGAATTAAATAATAATGTTAACAATAATGCATCAGGATCACGTTTATCGGTTTTATCAAATGAAGATTCATCATCAAGGAAAATTGAATCAGTTTCATTAACTGCAGACAATATAATTTTTGGTTGGAAAACACTTCTTTTCATCACACCTAATCGATTTTTTTGAGGAGTAGCTGTATTTACAATGAAAATACTTAGAGTGATTTGATCTTTAGAAATATTTCGAATTTTATAACGAAGATTAATTCCCTCTTCACCTAATTCAATAGGTTCAGGATCATGTTGAGATAAATCAAGTTTTTTTTCAAATTCAAAGTGTTCTCTTTGAAATTTCAGATCATGGTTTTCAGCTTTTGCGATAGGAGAATATTTCCCATATTGAATTTTAGCCAAAACTTCTTGGGTTTTTGTTTCAATCCTACAAGTCAACCCCATAGAAGAAGGTTTCATGCCCATATTGGGAGAAGATTTTTCTTCAGGTTCGGACTCTAATTCCCCCTCATCATCAGTTTCTACACTGGTTTCCTTAGGAAATAAAACTCCAGAAAGGTATGTAGTTGTAGGGTTCTCACTAATAACTTCATCAATTCCATTTCTAGGACCAATAACATCATCTTCAATTTCAGTTAAAATTATTTTTCTGATTTCACTTTTTTTATCCAACTCACAACATTCCATTCAATAGTTTAAAAATGATCATCCTATGTTCTTAATTGGATAAATACTTTAGGTAGGATTAGTTTCAAAGTCTTTTTTGGAAAAAGATTCTTTTTGAAATTCTAAAATTAAATGACCTAAAGAAGTAGATATTTTTGCCAATTCTCTAGATGCAAGAATTAATTCATGCATATTTTCTTCACCTAGTTGATAGATGATCAACAAATGAGGACTTTTTTTTGTCTTTTTTAATCCCATTGTAAGAATTTTTTTTGATGAAGATTTCTCTTCATAATCAATTATTTCATGACTGGTTAATTTTTCTACAGGAATGGATAATAAATCAGGGAAATTTTTATTGCCAAAGACCAGCCTTTTTGTGTTATCAAAATTTTGTATTGATAGTATTCCTGATTTTTTATCAGCTGACGGTATTACATCTGCTTCTTTCAAAAGCACTTTATAATTTACCACTTTTAATTCAATTTCATCATAACATTCTTTACACAAAAATTTTTTTAACCCCCAATTCTTATGGGGTTTGAATTTTTTAAACGAAAGTTTCTTTGTACAACGTGTACAAAACTTACTTCCTGCGAGTTTGAATTTAGATTCAGAAAGTTTTTCTTTTGTTTTTTCAGCATAATGAGATTTGTAAGATTCAAAAATATTTTTGAAATCATTCTTGTCTAATTTTGGTAATTCTTTATCAGGATTTTTTGGGATGTTATGTCCTTCTAATTGATATAACAATTTGATTAAATACGCCTCATCTTCAGAAGTAAGAGGTTTTCCATATGTTACAACTTGTTCAAGAGTAGTGATTTTTTCGATATCACCTATGCCTGCATTTTTAATTTTTTCAATAATATCAAGAATGTCAGACCCCTCTTCCATAGAGGAATACCATATGAACATATTATTGAAGTTTTTTGTATATTCAAGAATCATAAAACTTTCTTGCCTGAAAAGCACTCATCAAGTAATGAGGGCATTATTCTAACTCCAGTTCCATGATCATGAAATCTACCATCAGAGTATAATCCCAACCTAATGTCTACTTTGAGTATTCCATCTTTGAGACTCTTTGCAAATTTTGTAAAATCAAATCCCTCTAGCAAATATGCAGCATTAAAATGAAATTCTTCATTTTCACCTGTTCCTTTATTGTCGGCTTTTACATAGAGTAGAGATTTTTTGTATTTCTTTTTGATACTGTTCTCAAAATCCTCTTTATTCCAATAAGGATTTGGCATGTCAGGGAATTTTGTTGGTGCTCTACCTGGAACAATCTCTATTCTATCCCCTTTACTAACCACCATGAATCCTTTTTTTCCTTTGATTGTGTTAAAATCAACAGAATCAATCGTTGTTCTTAATGCTAATTTGTTTGGATGATTCTCATCAGGATATCCATACTCTGCACGTAACATTGAATTTATTCCTCTAGGTAAGGGTGATTTTGTAAATAGCGTTAACA
>Ga0209992_10003370_pt1:10000-13491 | contig 13491 bp, 5 predicted proteins | sample 2SBtaG_2_FD_182564 | JGI IMG/M metagenome (GOLD analysis project Ga0209992, IMG submission 182564) | Deep subsurface microbial communities from Kolumbo volcano to uncover new lineages of life (NeLLi) - 2SBTROV12_ACTIVE470 metaG (SPAdes)... | ecosystem: Environmental > Aquatic >... | reverse complement strand
ATTTAAAAAAATAAAACAAAAGAAAAGATCTTAAAGAAAGTGGGCAAAAAAAGTTCAAAAACCAAAAAATCAATTAAAAAAAATAAAGAAAACTATCTTTTTAAAATGAATTAACTTTTAAAGAAAGTTATTTTCAAAGACTTGTTTATTTTTTTTTAATTTAAAACAAAATTAATTGTTTGGAAAAAAAGGCATAAAAACATGAAATTTTATTCAAGCATAAGCTCTTTCTTGTTTAATCGATGTTTTCATAAATCAATTCTCTTCTCTTTTAAAAAGAAAGAAGAATTGTGAATTCACATCGTTTTTAATTTCGTTCAATTGTTTATAATCTTATGTCGCAAAACTCGAAATTTACAGCGATAAAAGAATACTCCCAAAAAAAATGAACTAAAATTCTAATTTCCCCTTTTTAAATTAAAAGGGAAATTAGAACATTCACTCTTTTATTACATTCTTAATTTTACTTATAATTCTTGTTTAAAATTAATTAAAAAAAGAACATAAGAAAAAACAAAGAATGTTTTTAAAAAGTGTTATGGTTTTTATTTATTTTACTTTTTCTTCTTCTTTTTAAATAAATAAATAAATAAAAGAAAAGTTAAATAAAACCATGTCATGAGGTTTAAACTATTTTTTATATTATAATTCCTTTTTAAAGTTTTTTATTCTTTTTTTCAGCTTTATTAAATAATAAAATTTTCAAGCATAAGAATAAAAAGAAGGAATTAAGGGGTAAAGTACTTACACTTTCCTTTCAATCTATGTTTTTATTTGTTTAATTTATTTATGTATTTTTTTATAAAAATTATTAAAAATAATAATTCTCAAAACAACACAAATACAAATAAAGTTGATTAAAAGATAAAAAAATTTCTTTTAAAAAATAAAAGTAAATGATTTCGTCTTTAAAAAAGCAAGAGTGTTTTCTTTTGGTAAGAAAAAAAAATCTTGAACGATTAATTTCGTTTTCAAATAAATATTCTTTAAAAAATATTTAATGAAATTATTTTTTTCTTTTTCCTCATACCCTAAACATATACTATTATAAATGGGTCAATTTAGGGTCTATTAGAAAAAATTCAAAATTTTTGAAATTTAGTAGGTGGGATGAAAATACCCAAAATGACCTCAAAATTTGCTCAAAAATCATGTTTTTTCAACTTTTATATATTCAATTTTTTTTTTCATCACAAATTAATAATTTTCCTAGTATTTTATACCCATTTAAATATCATAGAAAAAAGAAAAAATTAAAAAAAAATTATTGTTATATATGAAAAAACTCATTTAAATTTTTTTCAAATTGAAAAATCATCAAAAATCACCTTTTTTCATCTTTAAACTTTATTTTATATATTAAAAAATTATTTTTTTATTCAATTTCTTTTTCTAATATGTTTAAAATACATATTAAATTATAAAAAATATTGTGAAATAAAAAAAATATAAAATTTATTTATAGAAAATGATGTTTTGAATGAATTTTTTTTTGTAAAATTGAAAAAAAGTGAAAATTTTGATCTTTAAATATTATTTTCAACATCTTATTTTAATATTTATCATTTTAAATTTTAATACAATCAATTTAATTGTTTTTTAATTAAATTTGTAAAATATGAAATTATAAAAAATAAATTTAATATATTAAATTTGATGTTATAACGAAATGTAAAATTATTGAAAATTCAAAAAAATGTCAAAATTGTTGTTTAAACTTATTAAATTTTTTATAATAATAAAAGAGTTACCTCCAACAGAATGAACTTGTTATAAAATAAACTAGTTTATAATCAAATCAAGGGTCTATATTTAATTCAAAAAAAAATAATATATATATTGAGGGATAAAGGTTGATTTTTTCAAAGTTTCATTTTTAACAAAATATCAAAATTGAATCTTCATTATAATTAACTTCCTATTGAGCTTTATTCAATGTTAAGATCTTAAAATAACCGTATTTATACCATTTAATATATACAACTCCCCATTTATTAAAAACGAAATATTTTTATAAATATATATTAAATAAACTGTATTTTTGAAAAATGATGTAAAAATGACAAAAATGACCAATTTTTCATCTACTTTTCTAAATTTTTATATAATAATAAAAGAGTTACCTCCAACAGAAAAAATATAATATGTAATAAACTAGTTTATAATCAAATCAAGGGTCTATATTTAATTCAGATATTTTTTATATATATATTGGAGGCAACATTAGAGGTGGTCAAAATTTCATTTTTAACAAAATATCAAATTTTAATCTTTATTATAATCAACTTCCTCTTGAGCTTTTTTCAATGTTAAGATCTTAAAATAACCGTATTTACACCATTTAATATATACAACTCCCCATTTATTAAAAACGAAATATTTTTATAAATATATATTAAATAAACTGTATTTTTTAGTCAATTTTGATCAAAAAAATGACCAATTTTATATCTACTTTTATTAAATTTTTTATAATAATGGAAGAGTTACCTCCAACAGAAGAAATATAATATGTAATAAACTAGTTTATAATCAAATCAAAGGTCTATATTTAATTCAGAAAAAATTAATATATATATCGAGGGATAAAGGTTGATTTGATCAAAATTTCAATTTCAACAAAATATCAAAATTGAATCTTCATTATAATTAACTTCCTATTGAGCTTTATTCGATGTTAAGATCTTAAAATAACCGTATTTATACCATTTAATATATACAATCCCCCATTTACTAAAAACGAGATATTATTATGAATATATATTAAATAAACTGTATTTTTTAGTCAATTTTGATCAAAAATCATGCAAAATTTACATCTACTTTTATTAAATTTTTTATAATAATGGAAGAGTTACCTCCAACAGAAAAAACATAATATGTATTAAACTAGTTTATAATTAAATCAAAGGTCTATATTTAATTCAGAAAAAATTAATATATATATTGAGGGCTAAATATTGATTTGGTCAAATTTTGCTGTTTTTTGGTCCTATTTTTTCCAATCCATATTTAAAAACCTTCCTCTTGAGCTTTATTTTATGTTAATAGCTCTAAATATGCACACAATTATCAATAAATAGAAAAGCATTCCTATTCCTATATAGCAAGCGTTTAAAAATTGATAAGTGGTGAGAGCTGAATGGATCGATTGAAATTGGTCGAAAAACACCCAAAATCATGTTTTTTGGAATTTTGACCGTTATAATGAAAGAGTTGGCGGATGTAGCGTTGCACACATATGTGCCATTAAATTACACAGTTTTTACAAAAGAGTTTCCGAAAATCGGACATATATTACTAAAGTTATGAATTTTTTTGTGATTTTGTATAGTTTTTGTAAAAATTTTTTTTTCGTCAATTTTTTCCCTCTCCGAGGGGAAAGAAAAATTTTTACGATTTTCGGAAGATTTTTGCAACTTTTTAGCCTGTTTTCCCTTTTTCCTCTCTTTTTTTCCCTCGAAAATAGCGTTATTTGGGGGTAAAATGGC
>Ga0209992_10003370_pt1:0-5000 | contig 13491 bp, 5 predicted proteins | sample 2SBtaG_2_FD_182564 | JGI IMG/M metagenome (GOLD analysis project Ga0209992, IMG submission 182564) | Deep subsurface microbial communities from Kolumbo volcano to uncover new lineages of life (NeLLi) - 2SBTROV12_ACTIVE470 metaG (SPAdes)... | ecosystem: Environmental > Aquatic > Marine >... | reverse complement strand
CTTACCCCGATTGGCCCACTTGCAACCATTGGCATTCAACATTCAAGATTGGGTTCACTTAAGGCAACCCCACAATGTTCTTACCCATTTAAAGTTTGAGAATAGGTCAAGAGTGTTTCACCCCTGAATCCTCTAATCATTCGCTTTACCTGGTAAAACTGCCTCTTTCTTTCGATTGCAGCTATCCTGAGGGAAATTTCGGAGAGAACCAGCTACCGATGGTTCGATGAGTCTTTCGCCCCTATACCCAAGTTTGACGATCGATTTGCACGTCAGAATCGCTTCGAGCTTCCACCAGAGTTTCCCCTGGCTTCACCCTGCTCAGGCATAGTTCACCATCTTTCGGGTTCCAGCATACATGCTCTCACTCAAACCTTTATATCCCATATAAGGGTCATGGTCGGTGAATTGTACAGGTTGTCTTATGAAGACAAAAAAAAAAACCTTCCAACTTTTGAACACTTTCATTCCGCGTTCGAGGGTTTCAAATAAAAAATATTCTTAAAAAAATTCAAGAAAATATTTTCCTCAAACACTTGCATGTATGGTAGACTCCTTGGTCCGTGTTTCAAGACGGGATGAAGAAGAAGATTTTGTCAGAATCTGAATTTTCTTTAACAGAAAATGTTCCTCACTTTTTAACACATGGCAGATTAAAATTAAAAATAAAGCATTGTGAATTAACAACCCCGCTAAATCCTTCTCCCATAAATAATGTGTTATAAAAGCCATTCTGACCGACAATAAATAAAAAAAATCCTCGAAAGAATTTCCTGTCACACTCCGCCTCTTCGATTACATTTCAGCAATTTCAGGTACTATTTGACTCTCTTTTCAAAGTTCTTTTCATCTTTCCCTCACGGTACTTGTTCGCTATCGGTCTCCCACTGATATTTAGCTTTAGATGGAATTTACCACCCAATTCAAGCTGCAATCCCAAGCAACTCGACTCTTTGAATAAAAATAAACTTGACCTTTAACGACTATCACAATTGTCTCGAACATTTACGGGGTTAGCACCCTCTATGACTTCTCTCTTCAAAGAAAAATTCGTTCACAAAAAGGATAATACAGGTACAAGTTTCGACAGACTACAATTCCCTTTCATCAACATTGGACAAAAAAGGGATTTACATCCTGAGCTCTTCCCAGTTCACTCGCCGTTACTAAGGGAATCCTTGTTAGTTTCTTTTCCTCCGCTTAATTATATGCTTAAATCCAGCGGGTCTTCTTATTTGATTAGAGGTCCGAAATTGAATTATTTTTTTTCAAGATTTCATTTTTATAATAAAAAAAGATGTTTTAATAAATTTAGATAATTTTTTTCAAAAAGAATTTATATTAAAGTTTAATTTTAGTTCTTTTCTTGTTTTATTATAAAAATAAATAAACATTTTTATCATAAATTCGTCTTTCTTTTTTTAAATAACAAAGATTCACACACTTCCTTCTTAATAAATTAAAAAGAATGGATCATCAACACCTTTTTTAAATAAAAATAAAGGTTTGTTAATTTTTTAAATATATAAAAGGCAGACGCTCTAACAAATATACTTCTCTTTTCTGAGAAGTGCAAGTTGCGTTCAAAGATTAAATAACTCACGATTATATGCAATTCGTATCACTTATCGCACTTTGCTGCGTTCTTCATCGATGTGGGAACCAAGACATCCATTGCTGAAAGTGTTTTTTTATTTTATTTATTTAATAATTTTTTTTAATTTTTTTTGTTTTTCTGATAAAAACTGAAAATCTGAGAAAATTCCAATTATTAATTTTATAAAAAATAATTAAATAATCTCAAATTTTCACTGTTTTCACAGGTGATATAAAATATTCAGGATAATAAGGGATTTTAAGCCCAAATTATCGTTTTGAATGATCCTTCGCCAGATTCTTCTAGCGAAACCTTGTTACGACTTCATCTCACTCATAAAACGAGCACTCGCTTCAATTCTCCGTTCATTTTTATTTCAAAATGATCAGATCCTTGTGACTCGAGCTTATTTTGTTCGTAAGATGCGACGGGCGGTGTGTACAAAGGCCAGAGACGTATTCATCGTCAGATGATGACTGACAATTAAAAGGAATTCCTCGTTCAAGACAAAAAATTGCAAGAATCTATCCCAAGCACGAATCGAATTCAAAGATTACCCACATCTCTCGATGAAGGAAATAGAACATACATTTATTTTAAAAAATAAAGAATGTTGTTTGCTTTTTGTTCGATTCAGTGTAGCACGCGTGTCGCCCAGATCATCTAAAGGGCAATCACAGACCTGTTATCGCCCTCATCTTCCTCCAACTCGACATTGGAAGTCCTTTTAAGAAGTTAAGATTTTGTTTATTAATTAAAATAAAACAAAACACCATGAAAAAAAACATGATGATAACTATTTAAAAGCGAGGGTCTCGTTCGTTAACGAAATAAACCAGACAAATCACTCCACGAACTAAGAACGGCCATGCACCACCAACCATAAAATCAAGAAAGAGCTCTCAATCTGTCAATCCTTTTTATGTCTGGACCTGGTAAGGTTTCCCGTGTTGAATCAAATTAAACCGCAAGCTCCACTCCGTTGTGGTGGCCTTCCGTCAATTTCTTTAAGTTTCAGCCTTGCGACCATACTCCCCCCGGAACCCAAAGACTTTGATTTCTCATTTGGTGCTCACGAGGTCGAAAAAACAATCGCTCGCGAATCCCAAGTCGGCATAGTTTATGGTTAAGACTACGATGGTATCTAATCATCTTCGATCCCTTAACTTTCGTTCTTGATTAATGAAAACATCCTTGGTAAATGCTTTCGCAGTTGTTCGTCTTCCATAAATCCAAGAATTTCACCTCTGACAATGAAATACGAATACCCCCAACTGTCCCTATTAATCATTATCCTGGATTTCAAACCAACAAAACAAAACCAAGATCTTATTTTGTCATTCCATGCTAACACATTCAGTGGCTTTTAAATAAAAAAGCCTGCTTTGAACACTTTGATTTACTCACAGTGACAGACGGGGAGATCCTTTAACAAATTATAAAATTTAGAAAAAGGACTCCAAAACCGATTATGGTCAGAAACAAAACGCTAAAAAGCACTAACAACCCCTCTCGGGGTTGGGCTTGCGGTTTCGACCAGAAATCCAACTACGAGCTTTTTAACTGCAACAACTTTAATATACGCTATTGGAGCTGGAATTACCGCGGCTGCTGGCCACGTTATTAATTTTAAATTTTAATTTTTAAATTAACTAAAAATACCATATTTTCTCTTTATAAAAAGAAAAAATACACCATGGCCCTAGGCGTTGAGTCGAAAATTTAACGCTTAATAACTCACATGGTAACCATTGCTGGTTGGGTTGGACTATCCCTTAAGCCAAAATATCCTCTCTTTTAAAAAAGAAGAAAATATAAAAGCCCACCTGATTATAGTCTCTGAACCTCCCGTTACCGGTTTGGCTGCAGATTTTCCCCTGAAGGTGTTTGTTTATTTAATTAAAAAAAACAAAACTTTGATGAAGGCGAAACATCAAATAACCTTTCGCTTTATCGGTTATTACCATCCAATCATCATTACATGATCTGCTAACACTTTCTTCTCTTTTTAAATTTAAAACTTAAAATTATTAAAAATAAAAAGAGAAAGAAAGCTGCGGTACGATAAGCTTTTCTTAAACTCTTCTTTTCTCTTTTTAAGAGAGAGAAGAAGAGAACAGGGACTTTCCCGCAATTTACAAGTGTAAGATCAGTGACTCTTTTTTTATTATAATTAAATAAATAATCTAATAAAAAATATAAAAATCTGACCCTTTGCCCTCTTTTTCCTTTTTTGTTTTATAAAAAAGAAGAAAAAAAACGACATCTGGCGTCAAGCAGCACCAGACTTGCCCTCCAATTGATCCTCGATAAGGAGTTTAAATTGTTCTCATTCCGATTGTCGAACGCGTTGCGCTCAACACCGTTATTTATTGTCACTACCTCCCTGAATTAGGATTGGGTAATTTACGCGCCTGCTGCCTTCCTTGGATGTGGTGGCCGTTTCTCAGGCCCCCTCTCCGGAATCGAACCCTAATTCTCCGTTGCCCGTTAAAGCCATGGTAGGCCAATACCCTACCATCCAAAGCTGATAGGACGGAAACTTGAATGATACGTCGCTTAACGAAAAGCGATCCGATTGGTTATTATGATTCACCAAATTAAAAACCGAGGTTGCCCCCGTTTTGGTTTACATCTAATAAACACATCCTTGGGCTTTTATCCAACAACATAATATCGAAGGAAAAAGACTCAGGAATTGAAGCATGTATTAGCTCTAGAATTACTACGGTTATCCAAGTAGCAATGAAGTAAACTATCAAATAAATTAAAGCCGATATAATGAGCCATTCGCAGTTTCACAGTATAAAATCGTTTATACTTAGACATGCATGGCTTAATCTTTGAGACAAGCGTATGACTACTGGCAGAATCAACCAGGTTGCTTTTTTTGTTTTTTTTTAATTCTTTAACACACCAAATAAATAAAAAAAAGAAAAAGAGATTTATTACAAAGAATAAAAATCATTTCTTTTTTTTTATTTATTTTTTGGGTTTTATTAAATTAATTTAAATTAAATTACAAAGTTTTTTTTGAATTAACAAAAAATCTTTTTTAATTTGTCAATTATTTTCATTCCCACAAGAGAAAAGCTTCTTTATGCTTTTAAACAAATATTCATTTATTATTTAATTTTAATCTTTCGTTCAGTTTAAAAACAATTATGTCATTTTGATTAAATTTGATTTTTTATAAAGTGGTTTTGTGTTATTTTCGTGTTTTCTTTTAATCACATAGATGTTTTATTTAAAAAATAAAACAAAAGAAAAGATCTTAAAGAAAGTGGGCAAAAAAAGGTTCAAAAACCAAAAAATCAATTAAAAAAAATAAAGAAAACTATCTTTTTAAAATGAATTAACTTTAAAGAAAGTTATTTTCAAAGACTTGTTTATTTTTTTTTTA
>Ga0209992_10003369_pt1 | contig 13491 bp, 9 predicted proteins | sample 2SBtaG_2_FD_182564 | JGI IMG/M metagenome (GOLD analysis project Ga0209992, IMG submission 182564) | Deep subsurface microbial communities from Kolumbo volcano to uncover new lineages of life (NeLLi) - 2SBTROV12_ACTIVE470 metaG (SPAdes)... | ecosystem: Environmental > Aquatic > Marine > Volcanic... | reverse complement strand
CACCGAGCTCCAGGTGCTCGCCCCCACCGGCCTGGGCGGCATGGTGCTCTTCAACCTGCTGAACAACGCCATGAAGTTCTCGCGACCCGGCGTGGCGCCGCGCGTCGTGGTGCGCGCGGTGGCAGACGGTGAGCGCGTCCGCGTCGAGGTGCAAGACAACGGCATCGGCTTCGACCCCGAGCGCCTCGACGACGTCTTCACGCCCTTCAAGCGGCTCGTGTCGAACGACGACTACGCGGGGTCGGGCCTCGGGCTGGCCTTCTGCAAGCGCGTGATGGCGCGGGCCGGCGGTGCGCTCGAGGGCACCGGCGTGCCGGGAGAGGGGTCGACCTTCACGGTCTGGTTCCAGCGGGCCCCCGTCAGCTGATCGGCAGCTTGGCCGTCCTCAGCCAGAACTCGTCGAGCGAACCGAGCACGTCGGCGTAGTCGGCGGCGCGCACCGGCTTCACCAGGTACGCGTTGGCACACAGCCCGTACACCCGCTTCACCTCGTGGGGGTCCTCGGAGGTCGTGAGCACCACCACCGGCAGCGCGGACAGGTCCGGGTGTTCGCGCAGGCGGTGGAGGAAGGTCTCGCCGTCCATGACGGGCATCTGGAGGTCGAGGAGGATCAGGGCCGGCAGCGCGGCCTGCTCGCTGAGCAGCGCTTCCAGCCGCTCCAGGGCCTCTCCGCCATGCTTGACCCACTCGACCCTGGGGGCGGTCTCGGTCTTGCCGAGCGCCATCTTCGTCAACAGCGCATCGGCCGTGGAGTCCTCGACCAACAGCACCATGGAGCTCGACGGCATGTCCCACCTTGTCGCGCCGGGTTCCGGCAAGTGTCCTTCACGACCATGTGTGGGTTAACCCATCCTGGTGGTGGAAGATCGCCGTTTGACCATGAAGGTGTTGCTCGTCGAGGACTCGGAGTCCGATGCGGCGCTCGTGCGGGCGCAGCTCGGCCGCAGCCGGGAACGGTTCGACACGGTTCGGGCGGCGTCCTGTGCCGGGGCCATGGAGCAGCTCGAGCGCACCGCGTTCGACGCGGTGTTGCTCGCTCTCGACCTGGGAGACAGCTCGGGGCTCGCCACGCTCCAGCAGCTCCTTCGGGAGTGCGGACACACGCCGGTCCTTGTCCTGACGGGACGCGACGACGACACCATCGGCGTGCAGGCCGTGCGGGCGGGGGCTCACGACTTCCTGCCGAAGTCCCGGGTCACACCGGAGGGGCTGTCTCGTGCGCTCCGGCACGCCCGGGAGCGTGCGCAGTTCCTTGCCGAGCGCCGGGAGGAGCGGGATCGCTTCGTCCGCGAACAGGGGGAGCTCCGCGCTCGGGGGCTCAAGGCGCTCGCTCGTCTGGCGGGTGGGATCGCGCACGAGTTCAACAACCAGCTCATGGTGATCGGTGGAAACCAGGAGCTCCTGGCCGAGCTCGCGCCGGAGGACTGCCAGAGCTTCGTGGCGCGCACCCTCGCGAGCGTCGATCGGGCCGCCAAGGTGGCCGGCTACCTGGCCGCGTTCGCCGGGCGCGGGCCCGAGAGCGTGCCCGATCTCCCCGTCGATGCCACCCTCTCCGGCATCGAGCGCTCCCTCACGAAGGGGCTTCCGCCCGGCGTCACCGTGTCCTTCGACCTGGCGGCGTCGGACGCGGCGGTGGCCCTCACCCACGCCGAGCTCGGCCATGTGGTGTCGCAGCTCTTCCGCAACGCGGTCGTGGCTGTGGGCACCGCGGGCCACATCGCGGTCGCTTCGCGCCAGAAGCGTGGGCCGAGGCGTCGCGCGGTGACGCTGGAGGTGGTCGACGATGGCGTGGGCATGGACGCCGACACGCTGGCCAAGGCCTGCGAGCCCTTCTTCACCACGCACCCGACGGGTGAAGGCATGGGCCTCGGCCTCTCGGTGGTGCACGGGATCGTGGCCCAGGCGGGCGGCAGCCTGGAGCTGGTGTCTCGACCGGGGCTCGGAACGACCGTCACCGTCACTCTGCCGCATGCCACGGATCAGTCGTTCGACATGGCTCCGAGCCAGTAGCCGAGGATCTGGTCCACCACCTCCTGCAGGCGCTTGAAGCCGATGGGCTTCACGGCGAAGCCGCTCGCGCCACGGCGGTAGGCTCGAAGCGCGTCCTCGTGGCTTCCGCTGCCCGAGAGCATGACCACCGGGACGTGGAGGCTGTCGCGTGTCTCTGCGCGCAGGGTCTCGAGGAGCTCCAGGCTGTCACCGGGTGGGAGGTGCAGGTCGAGCAGGATGAGAGCCGGCCAGGCTTCTGTCCCAGTGGTCCAGGCCGCCAACCGCCGACCGACCTCGTCGAGCGAAGCGGCCTCCAGCACGGTGCACGGCACCGGGCTGCGCTTCAGGGCCTCCACGATCAACACCCGGACGGCGTGCGCGTCGTCGACGACCAGGACGGTCGGAGCGTTGTTCTCCAACATCGGGGATCGGTACCACGTGCGGCTGGCGAACTCCAAGTGGAGCGGCGCTGCGTCACTCCACGTAGCCCAGCGCCTCCAACTCCTCGAGCGCCTCTGCGTCCACCGCGAGGCCGCCGTCGGCGCCGGCTACCGTCCAGGTCGCGCAAGCCGAAGCGCTCAGCTCGCCAGCGGCGCGTGCGATGACCCAGTCACCCGCCGCCAGCTCCAACGACGCGCTGCGGCGCGTGGCGTGGAGGCGCACCTTGGAGGCCCCGTGCATCACGACAGGCTGGAGTGCGGTGATGCTGCCCGAGGCGGTGAGCTCCACCGTGGTGGCCTCGTCGCAGCGCACGTGCAGGCCGCTCGCGGTGGCTGCGATGCGCTCGTGCAGCTCCTGGGTGAGGCGCTCCACGACCTCCGGATGCTGCTCGGCGAGGTCCACCACCTCACGCGGGTCCGCGTCGAGGTCGAAGAGCTCGGCCGTTCCCCGCTTCTTGTCCGCCTTCCGCCAGGCCGGCTCGTCCTGCTGCACGCCGAGCCAGCCCTTCGGCCAGGTCCACACCAGCTTCCAGCGGCCCTCCAAGACGGCGCTCCGGTCAGGCCCGCTGTACATCGCCTCCGCCCAGAGCGTGCGCTCCGGCACTGGCTCGCGGAGGTCGATGCCCTCGACGGGAAGGCCGGCGAGGGCCCTCAGGGTGGGCGCGACGTCCACCAGGCTCACCCGCTCGTCCCGGCGGCCCACGGCCGCGTCGCCCGGCAACCGGAGCATCAGCGGCACGCGGAGCAGCTCGTCGTACAGCGTGTTGCCGTGGATCCAGGCGTCGTGTTCGCCGAAGGCCTCGCCGTGGTCCGAGACGAACACCACGGCGGGGTCGAGCGCTTCGGCGGCGGACCAGAGCTTGGCGAAGGCCTGGTCGATCCACGCGACCTCGCCGTCGTAGACCGCCTCGATCCGGCTGGGGTCGGCCTGCAGCGCAGGGGTGAGCTTCTCGATGACGATCGCAGCGCCGTCGCGCAAGGCCTCGAGGTCCTCGGTGGGCTGGTCGGCGACCTCGTCGCGCAGGCGGTAGGGCAGGTGCGGATCGACGAGGTGCAGCACCAGCAGCAAGGGGGGCGCGTCGGCTGCCCGGTCCGCGAGCACCTGTTCCGCCAGGGCCACCCCGTTGTCGGCGCCCTTCAGGTTGTTGCCCCGGTAGTAGTGGTAGCGGTCGAAGCCCCGGTCGAAGCCCAGCTCGGTCGAGAAGAAGTAGTTGGTGTGGATGCCCACGGTCTCGTAGCCGGCGTCGCGGAGCTGTTCGGCCAGGGTCGGGATCTGGTCGGACAGGCCCTCGTGGTTGAGCTGGTTCCGACGACGGGTGGTGGCGTTGGCGCGCGTGACCTTGAGCTCACGGGCCACCCGAAGCCCTGCGCGGTGCGTGCTCGGCCAGGTTCCGGTGACCAGCGAACCCAGGCTCGCGGCGGTCCAGCCGGACGGCGCGCGGGCCTCGGTGAACACCAGGCTGCGCTCGGCCAGGCCATCCAGCGCGGGGGTGAGGCCCCGGCCGAGTCGGTCGGCGCGCAAGGTATCGACCACCACGACCAGGAGGTCGGGCCGGGGGTCGGGAGCTCCCCAGAGACGCGGGGACATCCACGCCGCCAGGCCGCTCTCGGTGGTCAGGCGCAGCTCGCCCGGCTGCACGCTCGTCGACACCGAGGCTTCGCCGTCTTCGTCGAGCTCGACGTCGACGCTCGCCCCTCCGTCCGGCTGCGAGACCCGCACGCGGGTGCCGTCCTGCAGGCCGACCACCCGCGCGGTGAAGGTGCGCGGCCCGGTCACGCCCACCGCCCAGGTGGCACCGGCCGGGGCGAGCAGGGCGGGGGACGTGACGCGGTCCACCGTGAGGCGCCGTGCCCAGGGGTGTTCGGCATCGGGAAGCGCGGGCTCCTGCAGCAGCGCTGACAGCGGGTCCAGCCGCTCCACGCGGAGGTCGCGGAAGGTGGCCACGCCGGTTGCCGAGCCCCGGGCGCGAACGCGCCGCAGCGCCAGCGTGCGGGTGGCGCGCTCCGGCTCGACCACCAGCTCGAGCGTCGGAGACGGGGAAGGTGGTCGTGCCGGACGACCACGTCGCCGTCCGCGTCGAGCTCGTGCACCTCCAGCCCAGCCCCGAGCGCCCCCTGTCCGCGCGGGGTGAGCGCCTGGGTCTCGAGGGTCACGCTGACCCGGTAGCTGCCCCCCTTCACGGGGAGGCGCGCGACCACCGCGGCTTCACGGGAGGCCTCCTCGCCGCCGACCCTCGTCGGGCCGGGCTCGTGGAGCACCGGCTCGGCCCCCGGCTCGATCCATCCGGTGAGGTTGGCCGCGGTCACCCCGGTGACCAGCGGGCCGTCGACCACCGGCGGCGCGCCGGCTGTGGGAAGCTCGGGGGTTGAGCAGGCGAGCAGCCAGAGCATGGTGCCGGGTATCCTGATCGATGAGGGGACGCGGTTCACGTCCGCTCGGAGGCGAGGCCACCCTGGGCGACGACATGCGAACGTGCTGGGCGTTGCGCGGAGCCGAGCGGGCCGTCTGGCCTGTGGCGTCCTGAGGTGCTCCCCGCCCTCCTGCTGTCGTGCCTCGCGGACAAGGTCCACTCCGACATCCGTCCGCTTCCACTGGCACCCCTGGAGCCACCGGCGGGCTTGACGCTCAGCGCGGCCGGATGCGGCGGCTGCCACACCGCGATCTGGGAGGCCTGGCACGGGTCGGGCATGGGCCAGGCATGGACCGGCCCCCTGTTCCAGGCGCAGCTCGCCCTCGATGGCAACCCGATCTGTGTGCGCTGCCACGCGCCTCTGCACGAGCAGGCCCCCACGCTCGTCACCGGCGTCGAGGGGCTGGTGCCCCTGCGCTTCGCCCAGGAGCCGAACCCCGACCACTCGCCCGCTCTGCAACACGAGGGCGTGACGTGCGCCGCCTGCCACCTTCGTCCGGGCGGCGCCCTTGCGGGGCCGCGGGCGGCCGGCGAGGTCTCCGCGCCCCATCCCGTGGTGCACGACACCGAGCTGGGCACGGCGGGGTGCGAGCGGTGCCACCAGCTGGCGGAGCCCCCCCTCAGCCGCGCGGCCCGTCCGCTGGCCGACACCCACGGCGAGCACGCCGCTTGGGGCGGAGACGAGAGCTGTGCGGACTGCCACATGCCTCGTGTCGAGCAGGCCCTGGTGACGGGGGGAGAGGTCAGGAGCACCGCCTCGCACGCCTTCCCCTCCCTGGTAGGGACCGGCATCGAGCTCGGTCTGCACGAGGGTGTGGCGGTCCTGGAGAACCGCGCTGGCCACCGGGTGCCCACTGCCGAACCCATGCGGGCCTACGTGGTCCGTGGCTTCTCGGGGACCGCGGTGGAGGAGGTGCGGCTGGAGCGCAGGATGGACGGTTACCGCGACCTCGAGGACACCACGCTCGCTCCGGGCGAGACGCGCCGGGTGGCCTTCTCGTTCCCCGCCGAGCGGGTGGAGCTGGAGTACGTGGCGTGCACGGAGCCCGAGCTGGAAGGTGCGGCGCCGGCGGCGCGCGTGGTGGCGCGGGCGCCCTGACGGCGCCTGGCTGGCCCCGTGCGAACCATCTCTCCGGGGGGCTCGGCGTCGCCGGCTGACCGGCGAGCGTTAGAGCTTGTCGGATCGGAGACTCGGATGCTCTTTCTTCTCGCCTGCATGCAGGATCCCTACGGCCTCCGCGCCACCCCGGAAGGCAACGGGCCGATGGTCGTGGTCGACTACGACGCGAAGCCGCTGCCCCAGCTGCCCTTCCCCAACGACCTGGCCACCCGCACCGACCCCACGTCGCCCACGGGCTTCCGGCTCAACATCGCCACCGACGCGCGCACCCACGCGGAGACCGAGGCCCGCGAGAAGGCCAACACCATGACGGGCTTCGGCGTGTACGCCCCCATCACGGTGTCGTTCACCGAACGGCTCGACCTCGACGTGTTGCTCGACCGGCACCGCGACAACGACAACTTCTTCGACGACGCCATCTACGTGGTCAACGTGGACCCGGAGTCCGAGGGGTACCTGGAGCTGGTCCGCCTCGACGTGGGCCACGGGCGCTTCCCGGTCGATGTGCCCGACACCGGGCGCTACTTCGAGAACGATGCCCGGGCCGACAGCCCGAGCCTGCTGTTCGAGACCTTCGACGAGGATCTCAACGGCAACGGCGTGCTGGACTGGGGCGAGGACACCGACAACGACGGGCGCCTCGACAAGCCGAACGTGTGGCCGGAAGGCGGTGACCCGCGCGCCGACCTGATGGGCTTCTACGAGCTGGAATCCGAGACCCTCATCCTCCGCCCGGTCGTGCCGCTGCGCGAGGAGACCACCTACGCGGTGGTGCTCACCGAGCGCCTGGTCGGCACCGACGGGGAGCCGGTCAAGAGCCCCTGGACCTGGGTCAACCACACGCGCCAGACCGACGCCATCTTCCCCGCGATGAACGCCTTGCCGGACTACGGCGTGGACGTCGAGGGCGTGGCCTTCGCCTGGTCGTTCACCACGGGGCGCATCACCGGTGAGCTGCAGGACGTGCGCAACGGCCTGCACGGCGAGGGGCCCTTCAGCTGGCTCGGCGACGCCTACCCGGCCACGATGACCGACGCTGCGGTGATGCACACCCTCGACAGCGACGACCCCCACCGGCTGCCGATCGACGTGCTGATGACCCCCCTGGTCAGCCTCGGCCTGTTCGATGGCGCCGCCGCCGACTTCCTGGTCGCGGGCTACGAGAACTACGGCGATGCCTGGGTCGGTGGAGCCTTCTACACGCCCTACCTGCTGGCCGACCGCGACGACGGGGGCTTCGACGACAGCGACGAGATGTGGGAGGTCGACACCCACAGCGGCTCGCTCTACGCGGCACCCCAGCGTGTCCCGTTCACCTGCGCGCTGCCGAGCGTGGGTGAGCCCCCCTACGACGTGGTCATCTTCGGCCACGGCTACGGCAGCTCCCGCTTCGACTTCCTCGGCTTCGCCCACGCCTTCAACCGCACCGGCAAGGCGGCCTGCGCCATCGACTTCCCGGGTCATGGCCCCACGGTCGACCCCGACGAGCTCGAGACCATCGAGGTGGTGCTCGACGGCTACGGCCTGCAGCCTGTGCTGGACCACCTCTGGGACGCGCGCTTCCGCGACCTCGACAACAACGGCACGCTGGACTCCGGCGGCGACCAGTGGAGCGCCGACACCTTCCACACCCGTGACATGGTGCGCCAGGCGGCCCTCGACTGGAGCCAGTTCGTGCGCATGCTCGACAACTGCGGCGAGGGCACGATGGTGCTCGAGGACGGCAGCGAGCGCGTGACCTGCGACTGGGACGACGACGGCGAGCCGGACATCGGCACGCCGGACGCCCGCTACTACTACGTGGGCGGCTCCCTGGGCGGCTACAACGCCTCGGTGGCAGCGGCCATCGAGCCGCGCGTCACGGCCACGGGGGCCATCGTCGCCGGTGGAGGCGTGCTCGACAACGGCGTGCGCACGGAGATCAGCGGCGCCGTCGAGGCGCTCTTGGGGCGGCTCTTCACGCCCATCTTCATGGGCACGCCCACCAAGGATGGCGGGCTCGACATCGTGCAGATGGTCAACTCGGTGACCGACATGCGCGACGTCACGGTCGCTACGCTGGACAGCGTGCCGAGCGGCGGGCGCGTGGTGGTCGAGAACCTCGACAACGGGGAGCTGGTCGAGGGGTGGATCCCCGAGGACGGCACCTTCCGCGTGGGCATCGCGGCCGACGCCACCGATGCCTACGAGAAGCGCATGCTCACGGGCATGCCGCACACCGGAGCCGACGAAGGCGAGGTCTACACCGCCCAGGACACCACGGACTTCGGCGACGAGCTGATCGTCACGCTCTACGACGCGAACGACGCCCTGGTCGCCGAGATCGACACCTTCGAGGTCGACGCGGTGTTCGAGAGCGTGACCTACCCGGCCGGTGAACCGCTGGTCGCCCTGGCCGACGGCAACGGCTACATCCGCGGCACCAGCGACCTGCGCCGCGTGGCCAGCTTCTTCGCCAGTGTGTTCGAGCCTGGCGACCCGATCGCCTACGCGCCCACCTACGGGCTCCGACCACCCGAAGCCCGTGGAGGGGAGCCGATCAACATGCTCCTCATGCCCACCCCCGGCGACACCATCGTCTCGATCAACGCCCAGTACGCTCTGGCTCGCGCCGCCGGCCTCATCGACTTCGAGCACGTCGATCCGCGCTGGAACAAGACCATGGACCGGCACATCATCGACAGCGGCGCCGTGCACGGCCTCGAAGAGTTCCAGGACTGGACCTGCGCCGACGGCGAACCCTGCCTCTTCGACATCGACGATCTCGACGAAGGGCTCGACCAGATCGGCGCCCCCTCGGCCGAGCCGGTCCGCGCGGAGTACACCACCGACGCCGGCACCATCGGCATGCGCGTGCCCTACGCCGACAAGAACGGCTCGCACGGCTTCAGCCTGCCCGACCCGGACCTGCCCTTCGACATCAACACCTTCGCGATCTTCCAGATCGCCGACTACTTCGCCCGCGACGGGGCCGAGATCTCCGACGACCACTGCCTCGAAGATGCCAGCTGCGCCTCGCTGGACTGGGTGTCCGAATGATGCTCGTGATGCTGCCGGCCTTCGCGGCCGATGTGACAGGCTCGCTCGACACGCGCGTGGTGCAGAGCCTCTTGACGGACTTCCCCGTCGACGCCGAGGGCACCACCCACGGCCAGACCTCGGTGGGCGACCTGCGGGTCCGCACGGGGCTGAACGCCACCCTCGACACCGTGCTGCTGAAGTTCGAGGCCGACTTCTTCACCGGCCAGGCCTGGGGGGAGCCCTGGGGGATCGCCACCGACATCGACGAGCGCCACCGCGACACGGTCGGCGTGTTGAACCAGGACGCCTTCGTCCCGCGCGAGCTGAGCCTGAACACCCGGCTCGGCGACGCCGGGCTGCAGGTGGGCCTCACCACGAGCCAGTGGGGCCTGGGGCTCTTGTCCAACAACGGCGCGGGCGATCCGCTCTTCGGTCGCACCGACTTCGGGGACCGCGTGGTGCGCGTGGCCACCCAGCTGCCCGCCAGCGAGCTGTGGTCGGTGGGCCTCGGTGGCGACATGGTGGTCGAGGACGACAGCGCGATCGCCGCTGACGGGCAGCAGGCCTACCAGGTCTTCGTCGCGGCCCAGCGCGTGGAAGGCGAACGGGAGCTCGGCGTGTACGCGGTGAACCGCAACCAGCGCGAGCCGAGCGAGCTCACCACACAGCTCGGCGTGCTCGACGTGTTCGTGCGCGTGCCCGTGGCCCTCGGGGACTGGACGCTCCACCTCGCGGGCGAAGGAGCCGGCATCGTCGGCCGCACCGACCGGGCCACCACCTACGACGCGCCCGACGACCAACCGGTCCGCACGGCCGGCGCGGTCGCGCAGGTCGCGCTGGAGGCGCCCTCGCTCGTCACGGCCCACCTCCGTGGCGGCCTCGCCAGCGGCGACGACGCCACCGACGACAAGGCCACCGGCTTCACCTTCGACCGCGACTACGACGTGGGCATGGTGCTCTTCGACGAGGTGCTGGCCGGGGTCGACGCGGCCACCTACGCGCTGGTCGACGACCCCGCGAACGCCGGGCAGGCCCCCAACGGTGCCGACGGCCTCGTGAAGGAAGGCGCCTTCGGTCAGGCGGCGTACGTGCAGCCGGCCGTTCAGCTCGAGCCGGTCGACGGCCTCGACGTGCGCGTCGGTGCGATGGCCGCCTGGGCCACCGCGCCCATCAGCCAGGCCTTCTACACCGCACGGAACGGCGGCGTGCCCACCACCCACCACGAGACCGCCTCCACCGGGCGCTTCCTCGGCACCGAGCTGGACTGGGCGCTGGGCTACGAGCGTTCGCTGAAGGACTGGACCCCGGGCGTGCGCGTGCAGGGTGGCCACCTCTTCGCGAGCGCGGACGTGGCCGGTGATGGGCCGGACCGCATCGACCTCTACAGCGTGGCGGTGCGCGTCCAGCGGTAGTCACGGCTCCCGCAGCACGAGCCCCGCTCGACGCCATCGGTAGAGGCGGTCCAACAAGCCGATGCGGGTGTGGTACCCGCGGTCGTGGTCGATGAGGGCATCGAGGAACACCGGCAGATCCGGGTGCCGGCCAGCGACCGCAGCGACCTCGGCGATCAGCCTGGCCAGGGCCTCGTCGTCGTCGTAGGTGGCGCTCTCGTCGGCGCGAGGGAGCGGGAGCACGCAGGCCGTCGCACGGCGCGCCACCGCGGCCAGCTCTTGGGCGTCGCGGACAAGGAAGACGGCGCCCTCGGGCGCGTCGGTGTCGTCGGGGCGGTAACCAGGCTGCGGGAAGTGGCTGAAGTACACGCTGTCGTCGGGGCGCTTCTGGCCCACCACCGACCACCAGAGGGGCGGGAGCTCGAGCTCCGGGACCGGTGCGTCGGTGCCTCGCGGGAGCACGATCTCGGCGGCCGCCAGCATCCAGCGGTGCTCGGAGAGCAGCCTCCAGGTGGCGTTCGTCGGGGCGCCGGGCACGATGACCACCCAGCGGTGGCCGCGCTCGGCCAGCTGCGCCATGCGCTCGCGGTGCAGCAGCAGATCGCCGACCGGCACGCGGAACGTGTTCGCGCCCAGCTGCCAGGCACGCCAGAGCCACAGGTCGTTCCGCGCCTGCTTCCGCGCAAAGGGATCGATGTTGTCGGCGGGCAGCTCCCTCGGAGCGGCCCAGCTGTGGCGCAGGGTGAGGCCGAAGGGCACCTGCACCGCCCGGCTGGACCCTTCCACGTCGGGTAGGTCCAGCGGTTCGAAGCGGTGACCGCGTTCGTCGACGTGGACCAGCGCAAGGCCGAGCTTGTGGACCTCGTTGCGGCCGAACTCCTTGTCGCTCGGCGGCACGCGGCAGAGCTCGGCGTAGCCAGGCCGGACGAAGCTGGTCGCGGGCAGGCCGTAGAGCTCCACGCCGCCCACCCGGTTCCAGAAGAAGTGGTGCACGTGGCCGAAGAACCCCGCCTCCACGTGTGCGTGCCGCAGCAGGGAGACCAGCCAGGTGCGCTGGGGCTCACCCAGGTTGTCGTAGTGCTCGGCCTCGTCGGGATCACACAGGAAGGGCGGGTAGTGCATGAACACGAAGCGTCGGTGCGGCTTCGCCAGCTCGTCCTCGAGCCAGGCACGCTGCTCGAGCTCCGGCTCGGATCCGGTGCCCAGGATGGGCGTGTCGAGGAACACGAAGCGCACGTCGCGGTGGGTGAAGCTCTGCCACGGCGGCCCCCAGCGCTCCGTGAAGCGGTCGTGCAGGGCCGGATCCGTTCGCGGTGCCGGGGCCGTGGGGTGGGGCTTGTCGCCCACGTCGTGGTTGCCGGGCACCACGTGGAGCGGGCAGCGGAGCTCCGACCAGATCGCCTGCGCGGTGGACATCGCGACTTCGTGCGCTGCCAGGCCGGGCACCGGGTGCGGGACGTCGCCGAGGTGGACGACGAAGTCCGGCTGCAGGCGGTCGAGCAGGGCGACCACCCGTCGGCTGCGGTCGTTGTGTTCCGCGTCGCTGGGCCAGCCGCTCTGGCGGGCGTCGTCCGGCGGGTGGATGTGGGTGTCGGCGACGACCGCGAAGGTGAAGCTCACGGCTTGGGCACCCGGATCGTGCTCACCATCAACGAGCCCACCGCGAGCCAGGCGAGGCTGATCGGGTGGAAGCGGGCACCGAGCATGCGGTGCTCACCGAGCGGAAGATCCTCGCCCACGAGCCCCTGCCACGCCAACCACGCGGTGAGCGCCACGAGCAGCAGGCTGATGGGGATCGGCGTGCCCTCGAAGTGGGAGACCTTGCCCTTGTCGGTCATCAGGTCGTCGGCGGTGGCGTTGAAGCGAGCGAGGCGCGCGATGCCGCAGCACACGAAGACCAGGAGGATGGCCATGTCCCACAGCCCGCGCATGCCGAGGGTGTAGGCGAGCACGGCCGGCGCCACGCCGAAGGAGACGATGTCGGCCAGGGAGTCGAGGTCCGCGCCGTAGGGCGACTGCTTGTGCCGCCAGCGGGCGACCATGCCGTCGGCCGCGTCGCACACGAAGGCCACGGGGAGGAGCGCGACGGCCGCCCAGAGCTTGCGGTCGTCGTGGAAGTCGAGGTGGTCGAGGCAGAAGAAGATGGCGGCGGTGCCGCAGGCCGCATTGCCGAGGGTGATGAAGTCCGCGAGCACGAAGTCGCGGATCAAGGAGAAGCGTCGGGGCTTCGCGGAAGGCTCCATGCGGAGACGCTACCAGTGTTAGGCTTCAGGGGCGCCGACCGGTTGATCCTGATGTGGATGCTCTGGGCCTGTGCCGCACCCGTCGAAGACACCGCCAGCGCCCGTGGCGCCCGGCCCTCCGAGGAGGAGGACAGCGGCTCGGTGCAGCCCGACGAGGAGGGTTCGACCGACGAGGTGGCCGACACCGATGGGGGTGCGCTGGGCGACGACGCCTGGGTGGTCGGTGCGGACTTCCCGGGGTCGCTGGGCTGTGGGGAGAGCGCTTCGGCGTCGATCACCGTGCAGAACGCCGGCGACTCCGTGTGGACCCGGGACGCGCTCTACAAGCTCGGCACCGTGGCCGACGAGGACCCCTTCCACGGGAGCACGCGCGCCTACCTCGACGACGGCGTGGCGGTGGCGCCGGGCGACGAGCACACCTTCGAGCTGGAGCTGACCGCCCCGGAGGCCGAAGGCAGCTACCTGACCGACTGGCAGATGGTCCTCGAGAACGTGCACTGGTTCGGGGAGGTGCTCGAGGTCACGGTCGACGTGGTCTGCGACCAGGACGAACAGCCCCCGCTGGACCTCGACGACGTGACCTGGCTGCACACCGACGTGTCGGGGTGGGACGTGACGTCGACCATCGCGTCGGTGTCGGTCGACAGCTCGAACATCTGCTTCGACTACGACAAGGCCGACGAGTGGCCGATCTTCGACTACAACGGCACCGACGTGGTCGGGAACCCCTGGATCTTCATCTGGCACGACGACCAGTGGTACGGCGCCACCTGGGAGTGGCTGCGGCCCGAGCAGACGTGCAAGGCACGGACCTCGGTCGCCGGGGACCACATCAAGCAGTCCCCCTTCGACGAGTCGTCGGGCTGGACCCCGACC
>Ga0209992_10003368_pt1 | contig 13506 bp, 9 predicted proteins | sample 2SBtaG_2_FD_182564 | JGI IMG/M metagenome (GOLD analysis project Ga0209992, IMG submission 182564) | Deep subsurface microbial communities from Kolumbo volcano to uncover new lineages of life (NeLLi) - 2SBTROV12_ACTIVE470 metaG (SPAdes)... | ecosystem: Environmental > Aquatic > Marine > Volcanic... | reverse complement strand
GAAATAATGGATATAATGGCAATAAGGGTGATTGTTTCTAATTTAGAGGACTGCTACACTATTTTAGGATATATACATGGACTTTATACTCCATTGCAAGCAAGATTTAAAGATTTTATTTCTACTCCAAAAAAGAATGGATACCAATCTTTGCATACAACCGTTTTTGGAAAAAATGGGCGAATTGTAGAAATTCAAATTAGAACTGAAGAAATGGATAAAACTGCAGAAATTGGAATAGCTGCACATTGGGCATATAAAGAGGGGCAGGGGAAAAATAAAAAATCAACTAAATCTCTAGATAAACATATTAGTTGGCTTCGTGAGCTTGTTGAAGTTTTGCAAGATGAAGATAGAAATGAAGACCCAAAAGAGTTTTTACAATTATTAAAAATTGATTTATTTGAACAAGAAATATTTATTTTTTCTCCCAAGGGAGATGTGTATCAACTTAAAGAAAATTCAACTCCTGTAGATTTTGCTTTTGAAGTTCATACTGAAGTTGGAATGCATTGTATTGGTGCTAAAATAAATGGGAAAATTGTTCCATTAAACACAAAATTGAAAAATGGTGATAGCATTGAAATTATTACTTCTGAAAGTAAAAATCCCAGCTATGCATGGTTAAAATTTGTTCAAACTATAAAAGCAAAAACAAATATAAAAAAATGGGTAAACAAAGAACAAAATAATCAATCCATTTCTTTAGGAAAGGAAATATTAGAGAAAACACTTCGTCGATTAAAAAAGAAAAAATTATTAAAGGAAATTATTAAATCACCTCAACTTTTGGGAGTGAATTCAATTGATCAAGTATATATTGGTGTATCAAATGGTTCATTAACTGTTCGGGATATTATTGAGAAATATACTCCACATGAAGTAGAAACAAAACAAATAGATGATAAACCTTCATTTACTCAACGATTTTTAGAAAAAGCAAGAGGAAATGCAAAAGGTGTAAATGTTGATGGAATTTCAAATACATTAATGAATTTCGGTAAATGTTGTAATCCAATTCCTGGAGAAGAAATAATTGGATATATTACGCGAGGGCGAGGTGTTACAATTCATCGGAATTCATGTAAAAACTTGCCTGTATTAGATGGTGAAGATCGGTTTATTGATGTGGATTGGAATGTTTCAAAAAAACAGCATTTTTTAGTTCCTTTAAAAGTAATTGGTGAAGACCGTAAACATTTTTTAAATAATATTACGGCAGAATTTTCAAATCAAAATATAAATATTAGTAGTATCGATGCAAAATCTGAAGATGGAATGGCAACAATTAATTTGGTAATTGAAGTGAGAGATAGACGGCAACTTGCTCGAATAAGAAATAAAATTCGAAATGTTAAAGGATTAATTTATCTTGAAAGGGTATAATATGAAAACAGCAACATATACACGAAAGGATATCGTGAGAAGAGTTTCTGCTCAATTGGGTTTAGGAGACAAAGAAGTTAAAATTATATTGGATGAAATATTAGATACAATGACAGGTATCTTTTTGGAAAAACACGATGTATTGCGATTAGAACTTAGAAACTTTGGGATATTTGAAGTTAAGCCGACAAAGGCAAAACCAAGAGCGAGAAATCCGAAAACAAATGAAGAAGTCTTTGTTCCTGCTCACCGAAAAATTCATTTTAAAGCAGGAAAGATATTAAAAAAGGAATTGAAGAAGGAATATACTCCAAAAGTATGAATCGTATTTTAGGAGTTGATTATGGTGAAAGACGAATTGGACTTGCATTATCAGATCCATTAAATATTTTTGCAAAACCATTTATAACAATTGATCGAAAAATTACTCCTGATTTTTATAATGAAATTAAAAAAGTTATTACTGAAAATTCGGTAAATCAATTAGTGGTAGGTATGCCCTTAAATATGAAAGGGTTAGATTCTAAACAAACTATAATTGTACGAGATTTTGTAGAAAGTTTAAAAAGTAAAGTCTCTATTCCAATTCATATACTCGATGAACGATTATCATCAAAATCCGCAGAACATAGTTTAATATTTCAAAATAAATCTCCCTCTCGAAATAAAGCAAATATTGATTCAACGGCAGCTTGTTTAATTTTACAGGAATTTTTAGATTCAAAATAATGTTTTCACCCTCCGTAAATCAAAAATTTATTTTATGTGTATTATCTGGATTCGTTACAGGATTAGCACATCATCCATTATCGCTTGGATTTTTAGCGTGGATTTCATTAATCCCCTTCCTTTATTCAATTCAAAGTTTATTAACTTATAAAAGAATAATTTCGGCGGGGTTCCTGTTTGGATTTAGTTATTCGATTACTCAAATTTTTTGGTTATCAATGAATATTGGTACGACACCATTAATTGCAAAAATAACAATGATTTCTGCGTCATTATATTTAACTATTTTTCATATTTTATTTGGGGTAATTTTTTTTAGGATTAAAAAAGTCTCCCCATGGATTGGAATATGGGTAATTGCTATAATTTGGGTTGCAATAGAATATTTAAAAAGTTTAGGATTACTTGGTTTTCCATGGGTTGTTTTGGGAAATACACAATGGGAATATTTATATCCAATTCAATTATCTGAATATACAGGGGTATATGGTATAAGTTTTTGGGTAATTTTAATTAATATTGGTCTTTTTCAGTTATTTAATTTAAGAGAGAAAAAATATTTATTTATTACAATTTTAATTTTTGCGTTACCTTTTGTATTCGGAAAGTATTTGCTTTCAAACTTGCCTCCTTCAACAAACAAAATGAATATTACTTTAATTCAACCAAATCTTCATTTAAGTGATAAATGGGGTAGGGGTCCAATTAAAAATTTAAATCATATCATTGAAACTTCAAAAATATTTTTGACTGATTCAACAGAGCTTTTAATTTGGCCAGAAACAGCAGTGACTACTTTTTTAAGAGTTGATAGTAAAACTGAAGTGTTAATAAGAGATTTCCTTCAAGAAAATTCATTTGATCTGTTAACAGGTTTTCCTGAAATAGTGAAAACGAAAGATGAAAAAAAATATTATAATTCAATTGGGCTATTAAATAATGATGGTGTAATTCAATCATATCAAAAAATTCACCCTGTACCAATGGCGGAACATATTCCATTTTCATCCGTATTCCCTTCACTTAAAAAATTAAATTTAGGACAGGCAAATTGGGATATTGGAGAAAATTATACACTTTTCAATACAAATGATATAAATTATTCTGGAGTCATTTGTTATGAATCAACATATCCATCACTTGTGCGTAAATTTGTTGAAAAAGGTGCTGAATTTATTGCCGTATTGGTCAATGATGGGTGGTATGAAACTCCACCAGAACCTCAACAACATGCAAGCCAATCTATTTTTAGGGCAATAGAGAATAGAAGAGTTGTGGTAAGGTCGGCAAATACAGGAATATCAATGATCATTGATTCATCAGGAGAAATATTAGAAGAAACAACATTAAATGAAAAAGTTGGAATTTCTTCAACAATTCATTTATTTAAAGAATTAACATTTTATTCAAAGTATGGAGATGTATTTTCTTGGATTATGTTAATTTTTACATTTGGTTTATTAGGAATAAAATTAAAAAGGACAGAAATTGATTAAAAAAATCTTAATCGTTTTAGCAATTTTTTCAACCGTATTATGTGTGGAACAATCAAAATTATCATTGGTAAAGTCATTGGTAATTCCGGGTTGGGGACAATTAGAAGAAGGAAATATTAAATCAGCAAAACAATTTTTTGTGCAAGAAAGTGTATTAATTCTATCTTTTTTAGGTACAGTTTGGACAAGTAATCATTATGAAAAATCGTATATTGCGTATGCAAATGAATTTGCTGGGATTGATTTATCGGATATGTCTTTACAGATGGCTGTTGATGTAGGGAATTACCCATCACTTTCGGACTTTAATGAAAATAAAGAACGGCAACGCCAATTTAATTTAGTATTAGATGAAAATAATCCTAATTTTCAATGGGAATGGGAAAATAATGAAGATAGAAATAAATTTGATAATATGAGAATTACATCGAGTTTGTCATCGAAAGTAGGCAGTTTTATAATTGGTGGAATAATTAGTCATCATATTATTTCTGCAATTCATGTTACATATTTACAAAATAAAAAAATACCTCAACTTGGATTTAATGTTCAACCAAATGGAAATAAATCAGTATCATTATTTTGGACTTTTTAAATCTCTTTGTTGCTCAGAAAACATAAAGTCCTGTAATTTTAAAACTCTGTTAATGGAGACTTTGCCCACGTAGCTCAGCTGGATAGAGCAACGGACTTCTAATCCGTAGGTCAGAGGTTCGAATCCTCTCGTGGGTACTTGAAAAAACCTTGTTTATTGTTAATAGACAGGGTTTTTTGTTTTTAGACTATTATTTATAAAATCTTCTTTTTTCTTTATATTATCAAATATTGGTAAAAAAGTGGGATACCAAATGGGATACCGAAACCAAACCTAAGAGTTACCATTTATTATAAACCTTTATAAACAAATTAATAGTGGATTTAGTATAAAAAAGTTTATAATCAAATTACAATAAATGATTAAATTTATATACTGTGTCCAATAATATAAATCATAAAAAATTAGAATCATTATATTCTTTTCAAAATGATATTCAAAATTATTTACAAAATCAACTTAATTGTTCAGATGTAGATGTAGATATTATTTGGGATAAACTTATAGAAAAAGAAAAAGTTGACAAATTGATTTCTAAATTTAATCCGAAAAATTCTTGGGATTCATCTTTAAAGACTTGGTTAATTACTTGTAAAATTGGTAAATCTAATCCATTGCTTATTCATAAGAGGCTATCTCTTGTTGAGTTTTTTAATAATTGGGATGATAGGAAACTAGCTGACATTCGCCATTATTTTTTAGATTCTGGTGACTTGGTGTACTATAGTCCAAATTTAACTTCTTTAATGGAAGGCCGATTCGAACTGGTAAACCAATCTAGAAAAGATGAAGATAATTGCTTATTATCTAATTTTGAATTAATACATATTTATAAAGCGATGGTTTCGTTTGATATAGATTTAATATGGAGATTAGGCTCAGTTAAACTTGCGACACCATTATATTACTTAATTGATAAAAGAAATTTAGATGGCAATGGAAAACTGGCGAAATATGGCGCATACTTAAGTGAAAATCCATATATTCCATTTGGGGGTGGTGGATATCAAAAATTACTCCTATGTCCTCAATGTTCTGTAGGTTCCCTTATTCCAAAGACAGGTAAATATGGATTTTTTTATGGTTGTGATAAATTTCCCAATTGTAGATATACCGAGGATTCAGATGATACTTCTAACAAATTTAATAAGGTAATTAATTTAGAACAAAATTATTTATAATAACAATCATAAGCTATTTAGTACTCATCATAATTGAGAATGGGATAATTGGCACTTTATTCATTTTATTTAAACTATTTTTTTATTTTGATACTGTCAATTTCATTAATTATCTATTTTCTATATTCAATGGGAGAGATGATTAATGATTTTTTCACGGTATGTAATCATTATAGATATAATGAAAATGGAAATGTTTAATTTGAGCAGGATGATATTAAAACATATAAAAGCACACCATGAATAAGATGTTTATAACTGAAAATTAATTATGGCACTGTTTAAAATTTATTCACAAATGTTAACGGCAAGAAATAGAGTGACTGGAATCATTTTTAAAAACCTAATTAATTGTGATTTTTTATTTTATGATTGAAACAATAATAACAGTTGCAGGAGGTTATGGAATATATAAATATTTATCTAATCGATATAGTTGGAGTAAATATTATAAAAAGATAATAGAAAATAAATATTTAATTCAAAATTCTATTACTGCTTATAAAAGCTATAGTGATTTTAGTAGTTATTTTAACTACAATAAATTGCATATTTGGCAGAAAGATTATTCAGATATAATAAAATTAATAAAAAATGCTGGAGATAAAATCAAAGAATTAGGAAAAGATGATAAATTAATTAAAGACTTTTTCTTAATAATAAATAATGATAATACATTTAGGACTGACTATAATAATAAGTATATTAAAAAAAAGATGGTAGAGCTAGCTCCATATTTTGATAAACAAAATCCAAAGCCAACTTATGAACAAAAAAAAGCAATTATTATAGATGAAGATATAAATTTTGTTAATGCTGGAGCAGGTACAGGAAAGACATATACGATTATTAATAAAATAAAATATCTTATTGACAAACAACTTATTAAACAATCTGATGTTTTAGCAATTGCTTATAATAAGAAAGCTGCAGAAGAATTAAGGAATAGATTATCTAATTATGGGTTAGAAAGTGTAGAATCAAAAACTTTTCATAGTCATGCAATAGGTATAATAAGAAAATATAAGGGTAAGTCTCCTGAAGTATTTGGAGAGAGTAGAAGAGATTTGTTGAAATTATTAAATAAATTAATTGAGAAAGAATTAGGACAAACAAAATTTCTATATGATTTTACCAAATTTTTCACATTTTATTCAAAACCTTATTTGCCATTTAATGAATTTAAAAATGTTCAGGAATATAAAAGTTATTTAAAAACAAATCTGCCATTGACAATTAAAGGAGAACAAGTTAAAAGTCAGGAAGAAGTTTTTATTGCAAATCTTTTATTTATTTATAATATTGAATATGTGTATGAAAAAGATTATGAAGTTGTTACAAAAAGTAAACAACATAGGCAATATAAGCCTGATTTTTTTCTAACTGATTATGGTATATACATTGAACATTTTGCCCTTAACAGAGATGGTAAAAGTGTTTTTGGTGAAAAATATGAAGAAGAATATCAATGGAAATTAAAACAGCATGAAATAAATAACACTAAAATGATTTGTACTTATTCTTATCAAATTTGGGATAAAACCTTAGCTAAGAATTTAAAATCAGATCTTATAAAATTTGATGTAAAAATAAAAAATGTTAGTAAAAAAACAATATTAAAAAAACTTCGAGACACATCTAACTTTGAAATAATTCAATTTACTGGTTTAATTGAGACTTTTTTAAATTTATATAAAACAAAAAATTTAGATATAAATGGATTGAAATCTAAAATAAATAATATATTTAATGATAATCATGCTAGAGATAGAGCAAAAACCTTCATAAATATTTTTAAAATTATTTATAATAAATATCAAGCATTCTTAACTAAAAATAAAAAGATAGATTTTCATGATATGATCTCTTTAGGTATTGAATTTCTTCAGAAGAATAATGAATTATTAAATTATAAATATATAATTATAGATGAATTTCAAGATATTTCAGAGTCAAGATATCAATTAGTTTTATCTACTATAGAAAGATGTCATAATGCTAAGCTTTTTGTTGTTGGTGATGATTGGCAATCCATATATAAATTTGCAGGTAGTGATTTAGGTATTCTACTCAATTTCAAAGATTATTTTGGTAAAAACTATTCTACAAGTGAATTAACTAATACATTCAGGTTTGGTAAGGAATTAGCTGATATTTCTAATAAATTCATAATGAGAAATGATAGCCAAATTAAAAAAGAAATCAAATCTGTACCTTATAATATAACACCTATTTATTTTCAAGAAAAATTTAGACAAAAAAACGTAGATGAAATTAATAGAATTCTCCAAAAATTAGTAAATAAAGCAAAACAAAGAGAAAAAAAGATTTCGGTATTGATATTAAATAGATATAGAAAAGGTAGAGTTGAAAAATATTTTGACTTAATAAATAAATATCTAAAAAATAAATATTTAAATTTAAAAGTTGAGACTATTCATACATCAAAGGGATTAACTTTTGATTATGTTATTATTGATGATGTAACAACTGGTAAAATGGGTTTTCCTTCAAATATAACTGATGATAAAATTTTATTATTAGTATCAGAAACTGATTTATACGAAAATTCAGAAGAAAGAAGATTATTTTATGTTGCTTTAACAAGAGCAAAGAAATCAGTATTTTTATTATATACAGTAAATTGGGAATCTAAATTTATTTTAGAATTAAAGGAAATTCTAGGTATATTAAAATATTGTGAAAAATGTGAAACAGAAATGAGGGTAAAAACAAATCAACAAGATCAGACAAATTTTTTTGGATGTCAAAATTATCCTAACTGTAGAGAAACAATTAATATTGAGGATGAAGATTTTGAAAATATTAATAAATATGATGCAACAAATTTTTATGCATAAAATCAGGATATATTATAATTCTAATTATAGAATTGTTATTAATTTAATATAATGAAAAAAAATAATATTAAATATGCTGTTGGCATAGATTTAGGTACTACCAATTCAAGTTTATGCTATAAAAATCTAAATTCAGATGATATAAAAATTCATGAACTGCCAATCGAGCAGCATTTCACGAATAGAAGGGTTGTTACTGATACTAAACTGCCTTGTGTAATTTATTACAAAAATGATAAGCTATTTGTTGGGTTAGGTGCAGAAGAAAAAAAATTTTCAGCAAAAAGGGATATAAATGTTTTTTATTCATCTAAAAGTCAATTAGGCCAAAAATATCTATATCATAGATCAAAATCAACAAATATACGATACCCATTTCAAGTTTCTGGGATGGTACTTAAAACACTTATAGATTCCTTTAAATCTAAGGTATGTAATAATCTAGATACTTGTTCTTTTGTTGTTACAGTACCTGCATCTTTTGGAGGTTCACAGAGATCAGATACATTTAAAGCAATTGAATTATCAAATATTTACCCAAAGGAAGGGATGCTTATTGATGAACCAAACGCTGCATTTATTGGGTATATAAATCGTCTAGGTAATTTCAATGTACCTGCAGGATCTAAAGTTCTAGTATTTGACATGGGTGGGGGGACAACTGATATATCAATTATTGAAATAAATTCTATTACAGAAGATTTTCTAGATTTAAAGAATTTAGCAGTAAGTAGATATGATTTATTAGGCGGAGATGATATAGATGCACATATAGCCAATCAATATTTATTTAAATTATTTAAAGATCAAAATGGTATTAATGAAAATGATATTTCTTTTGCAGAAAAAGAAAAAATAATAATAAGCAGGTTAAAGAAAATTGCCAAAACATTGAAAGAAAGTTTATCAGAAAAGATCTCATGGAGAATAAATAAAAATAATCAATCTGATGTTATGAAAGTAGATTGGGATCAATTATCCTCTAAAAATATTATAAGTTCAATGCCTGATGAAAAAATAAAGGTAAGAGGAAAAGAATACACACTTGAAGAAATTAAATTAACTTTTGAACAATTTGAAAAATTATTAAAACCTTTTCTATCAACAAAAAGAGAAGAAAATAATAGAGAAATAAATTACAATAAGATTTCAATTTTTTATATTATTGAGAACCTTCTACAAATAGCTGATATAGATGAAAGTGAAATTGACTATGTATTAGCGATAGGAGGTAGTCCAAAGAACCCATTAATAATAAAAAAATTGGACGAATATTTTATTAATGCTTCAATTATACTTCCAGAGGACATGGAACTATTAGTTGCTAAAGGCGCTGTTACATATGCAGAAAAATTAGCAACTAATTCAAAAATACCAATTATACCTGTAATTCCAGATAATTTGGGAATTATTACAAAGGGAGATACATTTACAAAAATAATTAAATCTGGAGTCAAAGTTCCCTATCCAAAAAATAAAGAATATGAAAAAAGTGATGAATTTAATATAAATAAGGAAACAGAAAATGTCGTCATTCCAATTTGTATTGGGAATAAGAATCACATATATAATACTATCAAATTAAAGACTGAAGAGCTAAACCAATCATTAAAAATAGGAATGAGGCTTGACAAAGATAAAATGTTAGAAGTAAAAATATATTCTGGAGATGATGAGCTGGAATTTATTTTTGATAATCCAATTACAGTTTATAAATCTTCTGATCCTGATTTAAACCAATTGAGTATTGATATGTATAATTATCAAAAATCAGTGGTCGAAAACACTTCGGATATAATTTATAATCATTATAAACTTATAATTAGTTTAAAAAATGCTAAAAGATATAGAGAAGCTTTACAATATGCCGAAGTTTTAGCTAATAAATCTAACATCAAAGAAATAGTATTAGAACAAGTAATATTTTATTCTGCTTATTTAAATAGTATGTTAGAAAATAATGAAAAATCTATTTATTACTATGAAAAACTATTAGAATATAATCCAGTACATTCAATAGCTTTATTGAATATAGGGTTAAAACATTATTTTAATGATAAAAAAAATAATGCAATGGACTATTTTAAAAAATGTACTAAACAAGAAGATTCTAATCCTGCAGCATATATTTATTTAGGTAAATGTATAAAAGAAGAAAAATTGGATAGTGATGAAAGTAATAAATTAATAAAAAAAGGGATTAGTGAATATCTCAAGTTAGAACAATTAACAAAATTCGATGTTAGGATATTAATAATTGGTTATAAAACAATCGGATTAGAAAATGAAGCAAAGAAGTATCAGAGTAAATTAAATAAAATGGATGAGAAGAAAAAAGTGTATAATTCAAAGGAATTATTAATTGAAACAATAGAGGAAGTGGAACTGTAATATGTCAAAAAATAACCCATTACCAAATAAATTGACAGATGAACAACAAAACATTTTCGATAAAATTAAGAAAAAATTAGATGTTAATTCTAATTATAGTGCTTTAATAACAGGGCCGGCTGGTACTGGTAAGACCGTACTTTTAACACACTTAGCAATTAAGGTTAGAAGTGAAAGAGGAATTTTTTTCATTTATACTAATGCACTGAGAAATTACTTGAACAATGCAATTGGTAAGCATGGAACTGATATAACAGAAATGTCAACCCAGGTTGAAACATTTTATAAATGGTTATTTGCAGTATATAGGGCAAATGTAGGTGGACGTTTTCCTCAAGGTGATTTTAATTCTAAAACTGAAAAAATGATAGAGGAGTTACAAGCTGTAGTAAAAAATGATATGATCGATTTTTTACTAATTGATGAAGGTCAGGATTTTAGTGAAAGTGTAATTAAACTATTTATGAAAATATCAAAAAAAATAATATTTGTTGGTGATGAAAATCAAAGTCTATATATTAAACATCGTGAAGAAAATGGAGGATTAAAAGAATTAATTTATCCAAATGAAGAACATGAATTATCATTATCAATAAGAATAAGTCCATCTATATTAAAATTCTTAAGGAAGTATGTTTTTAAAATTTATGGTTCATTAAAAACTGTTAAAAGGGATGAAGATAAAGATTCTAGACCTTTAATATATAAAAATATAGAAAAAAAAGAATTTATTGATTATTTTATTTCCAATGTTGCTGAACAGTATATTAAGGCAGATAAAAATTTAGCTATTACTTGTCGACATAATGAGGATGTAGATGAGATTTATAATAAAATAAAACAAGAACATCAATCCTTGAAGATATTTAGGGTTACAGGGGATAGAGACCAGGAAATAGATTTTTCTGATAATGCAATATTTTGTATTACTATGTATTCATGTAAAGGTTTAGAATTTGATAATTTATTATTTATGAATATTTTTAATGAAGCGGATGATGGACTAAAATTATATAATAATTTAGCATATACAGCATATACTAGAGCTAGAGAAGACTTAATAATTTATTCGCCAACAAATGATATTCCATTAACTGAATATTTAGATATGGATTATGCTACTTTAGTTGAAACATTAGATAATGAAGATATTGATGATGATGGATATGATGAAGATGATTTAATATGATAAAAATTAAATTTACACAATTTATGGATATTATATCTAAAGGTTATGTTGATGGTGCTTTAACTACAGCTGATGATGAATTATATCTAGATCCAAAACTGAATATTGATAATAAAGTACATTTTTTTATTACGGATTTCAGCTTAAAAAGATATCAAAAACCAGATTTTCCAATTGAATTAAATAACTACAAGCCATTTATAAAAAGTCAAAAAAATAAATCTAAACAAGAAGTTCAAAATGTTCAAATGGAAAATAATTATTTTGACTTTGAACTATGGGACTCTACATTTAATATAATTTTATACTATTATATTTATATTACATATGGATTAAATAAAAATCCATGGGATCTAATTAATTCAAAAGCTCTAGAGTTAGAAGGAGAAGGATCAATATATGATTTTTGTAAAGATGAAAATCTCAATCCTTATATAGATATTTTTGAAACAAATAAAACTGATGAATATATACAAGTAGCTTTAATAAATGAGGTTATTTCATCTCGTCTTTTAGAACTTTTAAAGGGAATGAATACCGATGATAATTTTGAGAATTATATAGTTGAAAAAGGGAGTAAATGGGCTGCTGTCATAAAAAGGAATGGTATTGATTTTTTATGGAAAAATATACTTATTGAATCTAAAAATAAATCTAAAGATTTTCATCAAAATACTATTGTTTTAATCTGTTATTTATTTGCCTTAGATGCCTACTATAGGAGAATTGGAATCCATTCTTCATTTAAAAGAATAAAAGAGATTTTATTACAAACTAAATCAATTACTAAATTAAATAACAATTTAAAATTCGAATTAATACTTATTAAATTTTTTAGTCAAAATTACAAAAACAGCAATTTAGTAAAAGAAGTTGTGTTTTTACCTGATTATTATTTAATCAATTATATAACGCAAAGTATTTATTCTGATATTTGTGATCCAAAAAAAATGATACCTTGTAAAGATACTAATAGATTAAATAACACAGAAATAATTAATATTAATAAAAAATTAACTTTTAATTTTAAAAAGGAAATTACTTACCTATCAATAAGTGGAAAACCAACAAAAAAAGGCCCTATAGGTATTAATATAGAGTTAAATTATTTGAAACATATAGATAATTTGCCTCCATATATTTATAAAAAAATAATTAGAAATTTATTACAAGTAAATCTTCAGTTATATGAGTTTACAAAAAATAAGCTGAAAATTTTACCAGAAAAACTATTTAATGATTTTATGAAATATAAATCTGAAAAACAATATAATCTTAAGTCAAAAATGAATATAGATACATGGTTAGATGAATATCAAAAGAATAATAACTAATTATAAAAAATAATTACCGACAAAACTCAAAACAAAAACCGGTCTATGATTAGACTTTTATGTTATTTACTGATGAGAGGTAGGTGTACTTCTAATCCGTAGGTCAGAGGTTCGAATCCTCTCGTGGGTACTGACGAGAAACCCCTGTTTTATGACGGGGGTTCTTTGTTTCTACAACTCCTCTACTATCTCAAATCTACTCAAATATATTCAAATATATTAGTTTGTGGACTGTATCCCGTCAGATGATATGGGACATAATCGGTTAATTTTAAAGAGAGATATTTCATAGATTTTACTCCAATTTAGTTTTTTCAATAATTCCTTACATTCTTTCAGGAGCA
>Ga0209992_10003365_pt1 | contig 13515 bp, 12 predicted proteins | sample 2SBtaG_2_FD_182564 | JGI IMG/M metagenome (GOLD analysis project Ga0209992, IMG submission 182564) | Deep subsurface microbial communities from Kolumbo volcano to uncover new lineages of life (NeLLi) - 2SBTROV12_ACTIVE470 metaG (SPAdes)... | ecosystem: Environmental > Aquatic > Marine >... | reverse complement strand
TGCAACGCCGAAGACCACCATCACCCATCGCCACGAGTCGAACGCAGTCCGAAGCGGGCCTGCCGCCACCAGCGCGATGACGTTCCCCAACGACGACGCCGTGCTGTAGATCCCGATCGCCCGACCCCGCTCGCCCTCCGCGAACCATTCGGCCACCAGCTTCGGCGCTCCGACGGAGATGAACGGTCCGCCGAGACCGAAGAGGGCGACGGCGGCCCACAGCGTCAGGGTGCCCTGGGCGCCCGCTCGCGCGAATGCGGACGCGGCGATGAACAGCGCGCCGAGCGTCAGGCCCCAGCGCAGGCCGATGCGGTCCAGGAACCGGCCGACCCCGATCGCGACGAAGAGGTACACGAACGGCCACGCGCCCAGCGCGGCGCCGATCGCGCCGCGGCTCATACCGAGGTCGACGCGGACCCGTTCGAGGAGCGGGGCCAGCGATCCGGCGACCAGACCGAACCCCGCGTACAGCCCCCACAGCGAACCGAGCATCCACCAGCGGCGGCGTGGGAGGGCCTCGGGCATCGGGAGCGGACGCTATCGGTCGTCGCTGTCGATCGCCGCTAACTTGCGGGCCGTGACAATTCGCGGCAAGGCCTTCATCGCTGGGGTCTACGAACATCCGGGCCGGGATCTCCCCGACCGGACCCTCCCCCAGATCCACCTCGACGTCGCCGCTGGAGCCCTGGCCGACGCAGGACTGGGCTTCGGGGACGTGGACGCCTACTACTCCGCAGGCGACGCGCCGGGGTTCGGCAACCTCTCGATGGCGGAGTATCTCGGCCTCGACGTCACCTACGTCGACAACACCGAAACGGGCGGCTCCAGCTATCTCGTGCACATCCAACACGCGGCCGCCGCCATCGCTGCAGGTCATGTGAAGGTGGCGCTGATCACCTTGGCCGGAAAGCCGCGAACGGGAGGCGCGCCCCCAGGCGGAAGCCAGCGCGGGGGCGGCGCACCCGAGGCAGCCTTCGAGAACCAGTTCGGCATGTCGGTTCCCGGCGGGTACGCCCTGGCCGCCCAGCGGCACATGTACGAATTCGGGACGACGTCCGAACAGCTCGCCGAGGTGAAGGTCGCTGCGTCGATCCACGCTTCGCACAACCCGCATGCGTTTCTTCCCGATGCGGTCTCGGTCGAGGAGGTGCTCGCATCGCCGGTCGTCTCGGACCCGCTCCACCGTCTCGATTGCTGTGTGATCACCGACGGTGGGGGCGCGGTGGTTCTGGTGGCACCGGAGGTGGCGGCGACGCTCGATCGGCACTGCGTCCCCGTTCTCGGAACCGGAACCGCGGTGAAGCACACCAACAACGGTCGCATCGACCTCACCCACACAGGCGCAGTGCGATCCGGTCCTCTCGCCTTCGCAGAGGCCGGGCTGACGCCCGCGGACATCCAGTACGCGTCGATCTACGACAGCTTCACCATCACGGTGCTCATCACGCTCGAGGACCTCGGCTTCTGCGAGAAGGGCGAGGGTGGTCGCTTCGTGTCCGACGGCAACCTGCAGGCGCCCTTCGGGGGGCTGCCCTTCAACACCGACGGCGGGGGGCTCTGCAACAACCACCCGGCCAATCGAGGCGGCATGACCAAGGTCGTCGAGGCCGTTCGCCAGGTGCGGGGCGAGGCCCACGAGGCAGTGCAGGTGCCGGATTGCGAACTGGCCCTGGCCCATGGCACCGGCGGAAGTCTCGCAACCCGCATGGGAAGTTCGACGCTGATCCTCGGGCGGTCGCTGTGACACTGCCCACCCCGTCCCCGTATCCCAACCCCGAGACGCAGGGTTTCTGGGACGCCACGACCGAGGACCGGCTGCTGTTACCGCGGTGCACCGCGTGCGAGTTCGTCATCTGGTACCCGCGCGAGCACTGCTCGGAGTGCGGGTCGAGCGATGTCGAGTGGTTCGAGGCCTCGGGTACCGGGAGCGTGTACAGCTTCTCGGTGACCCGCCGCATGCCGGGTCGCTGGGGCAAGGCGGCGCCGTTCGTTCTCGCCTACGTCGAGCTCGACGAAGGGCCACGCCTGCTCACCAACGTGGTCGACTGCGACCCCGAAACGGTGTCGATCGGCCAACGCGTCGAACTGGTGTGGCACGAGACCGAGGACGGCCCCAAGCTCCCGAGGTTCCGCCCGGTCGACTGATGAGGACGGGCAAGTTGAGCAACCTGGTGTCAGGCACCATGTTGCTCAACTTCGGTGTTGCTCGCTCACCGCGCGGGCGAGATATTCGACGTATGCGGCAATGGCGTGATCGCTGAAGTGATCGATCTTTCGCTGCTTGAGGCCCTTGCGGAAACCCGCCCATTGGTCCTTCAGCCGCTGGCGCCGTGACAGCCGGGGACGCACCCGGCCCTCGTGATCGAGGTACATCCGCTCACCACGGTGCCTGTAGCGAAGCCAGGTGGGGGGAACCTTCGTGACGACGTCGTTGTTGTTCACCCAGCGCACGTGGGGCACGTTGTTGTGCGCCACGTACCGCACGTTGCCGACCCGCGGACTCCCGTATGTGTAGACCTCCATCGGCCAGGCAGGGATGTCCGCGAGGCGACAGCGCCCGGCGAGGATCTGGGTCATCGCACCGCCCAGCGAATGGCCGGTGAACCAGAGGGTCCGCTCGTCGGGTTCTTTCAGTTCTTCCTCGACGAAGGGCCAGATGTCGTCGGCTTCGCGCTTGAAGCCGCGGTGAACGCGGCCGATTGTCTCGGCGAGGTCGGTGAGGGCGTTGGCGTCGGCCTTGATGTCGTTCCACTCGTTGGGCTCGGTCCCACGACACGCGACGATGCGATCGTGCTCGGTTTCGAAGAAGTACGCCTGAGCGCCATCACGCTCGATGTACACCGCTTCTTCGAGACCGAGTTCGGTCGCTGCGAGCTTCGCCTGTTCCTCGTTGAGGTACGAGATCATCGAGACCTCGGCGAAGAGAAGCGACCGGCCCAGCCGGTCCATGTCCGAGATCGGCCCGGTCACCCGGCTGTCGAGATCGAAGTCGGTGGCCGCGCGGCCCGAGATGGGAGGTGTGTTGTTGTCCCCAGGCACCGCAACATTCAACCACCGCCCGGCCAACGGCGACATCCGCGATGCTGGACGGGTGAATCGCACAACCTTCCGCACGGACGACCTGGACCCCACCGAGCGCTACAAGCTGACGACCGGCTTGGTCATCCCCCGACCGATTGGGTGGATCGGCTCATACGGGAGTGACCGTATCGCCAACTTGGCGCCGTACTCCTTCTTCAACGCGGTCGCCAGCAACCCGCCCGTCGTGCTGTTCTCATCGGGCGTCGCCGGCGGGCGGGTCAAAGACAGCCTCGCCAATGTGCGTCGAACCGGCGTGTTCACGGCCAACCTCGTCGACCATTCCCTGTCGGTCGAGATGAACATCACAGCCGCCGAAGTCGCCCCCGACGTCGACGAGTTCGAGAAGGCGGGACTGACCGCTCAGGACTTCGGTTCGGTCGAGGCACCCGGGGTGGCCGAAGCCAAGGCCGTTCTCGAATGCCGAGTGGTGGAAGAGGTGGCATTCGGCGAGGGCGATCCGCGCCACGTCGTGACGTTCGGCGAGGTGGTGGCGTTCCACGTTGCAGACGACATCCTCGACGGAACCCGCGTCGATGCCGCTGCTCTCGACGCGGTGGGCCGCCGCTCGGGGATGGGCTACGCCACCACCCGCGAGCAGTTCAGCCTCGATCGCCCCTGACCTGGTGCCTGGCACTTAACGTTACGGTTCGTAACACAAAGTGCCAGGCACCTAGATCAAGGCACCTAGATGGGGGTGCCGTCGGGGGCCAGGTAGTCGCGGTGGATGTGGCCGTCGGCGACCAGGGCGTCCCACTCGTCGTCGGTCAGGCCGAGCAGGCCCTGGTAGACCTCCTCGTTGTGCCCGCCGAGTACAGGAAGCGCCTCGAAACGCAGGTCGGGCCCATCCCAGCGGAACACGTGCTTCGCATGCTCGTGCGAGCCGGTCTCCTCGCTGCCGTTGAATCCGAAGAGATCGCGCTCACGAAAGTGCGGCTCGGCGAGCGCTTCGAGCTCGTGCAACACCGGGGCCGACGCGATCCCGACAGCCTGCAGGGCATCAGCGACCTCTGCTGGGCGCTGGTCCCGAGTCCACTCCGCCAGCTTCTCGTCGATGAGGTCGTGCGCATCGCGGCGAGCCTCGACGCTGTCCATCGCAGCCGTCGCCCACTCCGGGTCCCCCAGGAGCGATCGAAGGGCCCGCCATTCGCCGCCCGACGTGACGGACAGGACCACCCACTGGTCGTCGCCGGCGCACGGGTAGCACCCCTGCGGCGCGTACACGCGATGCCGATTGCCGAGTGGCTGGTGCTCGACTCCGGTTCGCTCCGCGTCGAGGAGCAACTCACCGATGTGGTTGAGCATGTTCTCCGACTGCGAGAGCTCGACCAGCTCACCCGCACCCGTTCGTTCACGGCGCCGGAGGGCGGCGAGCGCGGCAAAAGCGCCCGCCGAACCGGACGCTGCGTCCATGTGGAAGACCGCTTCGTTCTCGCTCAGGTCCGAATCCCGGTAGCCGCGGATCGCACCGAGCCCGCAGAGGGCTTCGAAGTTGACCCCGAACCCCAGGTACGACCGATACGGACCCGTGAGGCCCACCGACGGCATGCGGATCAGGATCAGGCGTGGATTGCGCGCCCGAAGCTCGTCCCATCCGATTCCGAGCTTGTCGATCAGGTCGACCGAGTTGTTCTCGATCATCACGTCGCACTGTTCGGCGAGACGAAGAAGCGTCTCGCGACCGAGCTCCTTGCGAAGGTCGAGCGTCACGGACCTCTTGTTTCGGGCGTGAGCGTTGAACAGCGCCATGCGGTTCCACGGGCGATCGCCCGGCTCGCCATCGGGGTACCCACCGAAGATCCCGCCGATCTCGGTTATCAGCTCCTTCGGCGGTCGTGGCAGAACGCCCCGAGTCGCCGACGGAAAGATCCACGGGTTGTCGACCCTGACGATGTCCGCGCCGAGGTCGCCCAAGAGCTGGGTGGCGTATGGACCCGCCCACACCACGGTCATGTCGAGCACGCGCACCCCGCTGAGGGGAAGCTCCCGCGCACCATCGCCATCGCCATCGCCGCCGCCATCGCCGCCGGCCGACCGGGTCCTCGGTTGCTCCTCCCCCAGCTCGGCCGTGTGCTGACCGAGCGTCGGGGCAGGCCGTCGAAGCTTCCAGCCGTCGTCCATCCGGATCGGCGGGCCGGCCTGCCTGGTCGTTCCGCCGATGGGGTGCTCGACGTCGACGAAGAACCCGCGCTCGTCGAAGTGCTTGTCGGTGAGGAGATCCACCGGTCTGTTGACAGCAGTGACCGGCCAACCCTTCTCCTGGGCCTCTTCCATCGCCTCCTGGCGACCCCGGGTCACGGTCCACTGGAGCAGCTGAGCGTCGGCAACGTCGGGATGCGTCTCACTGAACAACCACATCGGGTCGTCGAAGAGTGCGGCCATCTCGGGGTCGTTCAGCACCTCGAGCATGCGCGGGATCCAGTTCATGAGCGTGCTCACCTGAACGTGTCCGTCCGCCGTCGGCCGGCACCCGCCGGGCAGCGGCGACACGTTGTAACCGCCCTGTCGCGGCGCGTCCTCGCCGCGATACGAGGCGTAGAGGAGGTAGGTCATCCGCCGATCGATCGAGCCGATCTGGGTCTCGACGTTGCTGAGGTCGACGTGCACCCCGTCGCCGTACCGATCGACGAGGGCAAGCCCCGCGAGCGCTGCTACCGCACCGATGGTGCCGCACTGGTAGTGGCCCAACTCGCCGCCCATCTTGAGGGGCTCGCGCTCGGGAGCACCTGACGCCGACATGGGTCCACCCATGGCGTAGTGCACGATCTCGGCCCCCTTCCGCCCGGCAAGGGGGCCGGTGAGGCCGAACGACGTGAGGGTCACCACCACCAGACCCGGGTGACCCCGACGAAGCGCATCCGGGTCGGGCTTCGGATGAGACTGAAGAACGACGTCAGCGCCGGCGATCAGCTTCGAGACCACCGCGTCATCGGGTTCGCCGACTACCGATCGCTTGTTGGTGTTGAGATGGAGGTGAAGTGCCCCGAGTTCGAGTTCCTCCGCATCGGTGGGAAACGGGCCGAGCGCCCGAACGCTGTCGCCATCGCCTGGCTCGACCTTCACGACGTCGGCTCCGTAGTCGGCGAGCAACTTTCCCGAATAGGACCCCGCGATCCCCTCGGCGAGCTCGACGACGCGGATTCCCTCGAGTGGTTGCGACATGGGCCGAAACGTAGCTCCGGGGCCACCATGCCCCAAGCCGCTGTTCTCAGCTCAGGATCGTCGAACCAATGTGGTCGATGAAGGCGAGGATCTCGTCGGCCGTGTTGCCGTTGGGGAGCAGTACGAGGCGGTCGACCCCGAGCTCGGCGAACTGCTCGACCATTTCGGGGCTGGGACGCATGCGCGGGGTGACGGAGATCTCGAGGGCACCGAGGTCGGCGGGTCGGTTGTACTGAGCGGCCGCCGACGCGAGTCCGTCGAGGCAGCTCGTGGTGGCCTCCAGATCGAGCGCGAATCCGTACCAGCCTTCACACAGGGTCACCGAACGCCGGAACGCAGGTGCCGAGTGGCCTCCCATCACCACGGGCGGGCCGGGCTGTTGCACGGGACGCGGGTGGGCGTCAATACCGGAGAACGACACGTACTTGCCGTCGTAGGACGGCGAGTCCTGGCTCCAGATGGCCCGCATCGCTTCGATGTACTCCACCGATCGGTTGGCTCTGTCTTCCATCGGAATGCCGAGCGCCTCGAATTCCTGGTGGAGGTAGCCCACGCCGACCCCGAAGATCAGCCGCCCCTTGGACAACACGTCGACGCTGGCGAGCTCCTTGGCGAGGACGAGCGGATTGCGCTGCGGGAGGATGATGATGCCCGTGCCGAGCCGGATCTCGTTCGTCACAGCCGCGGCGAATGCGAGGGCAACCGCGGGGTCGAGCAGCTTGCCGTCGGGCGGCATCGGTGAGGGCGGCGCCTGTGGGTCGGGGAGCACGACGTGCTCGGCCGTCCACAACGACTCGAAGCCCGCCTCTTCGGCTGCGACGGCCGCGCGGGCGAGATCGTCGGGTTCGCAGAGGGCGTTGGTGTTGATGTGGAACATCCCGATCTTCATGAGCCGCACACTAACTTCGCGGCCATGACCCCACTCGAACTCGTCCAGGCCGTATCACCGACGCTCGGCAGCGCCGGCGCGTCCTTCTACTTCCACCCCGCAACGCTCGAACGGGGAAAGGCAGCCGGACTGGATGGCTTCCGGATGTACGCCCTCGGGCGGGGCGGGGTGCTGGGCGACGTCGAGGCCGCGGTGGTGACGTCCGCCTTCGGGTACTTCAACCCCGGTCTCGTAGCCAAGATCTGGAACTCGGCCAAAGAGGTGATGGCCCCGCGGGAGGCGGGTCGCCTCTACATGGAGTGCTGCGCCGATCATGGCCGGTCGCACCTCGCCGCCGTCGAGGGTCTGGACGCTTTCAACGCCGCAGCGGAGAAGGTGATCGCCGCCGTCGATCTCTCGGCGCTCGCGCTCTTCGCCGCAATCGCCGCCGAACCCAAGGTCGACGACGCCCCAGGCCGCGCGATGCAGAACGTCGCCATTCTTCGCGAGCTCCGGGGCAGCGTTCACCTCGTAGCTATTGCGGCCAAGGGTCTGAGCGCCGAGATGGCACACCGGATCAAGCGCCCCAGCGACGTGGAGATGTTCGGGTGGGCAACGGGTGTCGAACCATCCGATGAGGACCGCGCCAAGTGGGACGCGGCCGAGACGCTCACCGACGAGCTGCTCTGCGCCCCGTGGTCGGTCCTCGATGTCGCCGAGGCTCAGGCGGTGGCCGCCACGGTCGAGGCGATCGGGGCAGCGCTCAGCTGACCCCGGCCGAGCTACTCGTTGAGACCGAGTTCGGCGCGTAGCTCGGCCAGCTTGTCGTCGGCCTGAGCCAGCGACACGGCCTCGCGCAGCTCCGCCTCGGCACCTTCGGGGGTCGCGGACCGGAGCTCGGCGTTGGCCTTGGCATTGGCGAGACGGTCGCCGATCTTGTCCTCGATGCGGCTGAGGCTGGGGGCATCGCGTTCGACGGTCGCGTTGAGCGACTCCATGGCGCCGTTGACCGCTTCCTGCATCTTCGCCTGTTCGATCCTGCCGAGGAGCTCCATCCGCTTGGCGGCCAGCTCCTGGACGCGGTTGGCGTTCTGCTCCACCGCCCGCTTGGCGTTCTCCGCTTGATCGAGCGCGATCTCGTACTGCTCTTTGAGGCTCGACAGGTTGTTCTCGGCAGCCTGCAGCTTCATCGCGAGCGAGGAGGCGGAGTTGGTCCACTTGGTGACGCCGTCGACGTCACCCTCGCCCTTGGACTTCTCGGCGCGCAGAAGAGCCTGCTTGGCCATCTCCCGGGCCTCGGCGACATCGTCGGCCGAACGCTCGATGCGATCTTCGAGCTTGGTGCGATGGGCTATCACCTTCGCCGCCTGCGAACGCAGAGCCTGATCCTGTTTGCGCGCTTCGTCGATCGCCTGCTCGATCTCGATCTCCGGGTCCATGGCCGCCTCCGCCTTGGACCGGAACCAGGTGCGGATGTATCCGATGATGCGCTTGAACATGTTCGGAGGTGCCCTTCGTCGTCCCGGCCGACCCCGGGGGTCCGACCAATGCTACGACGGTGGGAACCTCAACGGGACCTCGAACCGCTCGACCCGCGAGAGCGCGAACCGGAGCTACCGCCGAACCCCCCGCCCAGGCCGCCTCCGAAGGATCCGCCCAGGCTGCCGCCGCCCGACCAGCGGCTGGGAGCACGACGGCCTGTCGCTCCCCCGCCCCGCAGGACCCCTCCGACGAGAATGCCGGAAAGCACGTCGCCGAAGCCGCCGCCACGCGTCGCGGGAGGATCCCACTGCGACCGCCGCTGCTGCCGGGGCTCGACCCGTCGTGACGGTCGATCCGCAGGCGGACGGGTCGGCTGTTCTTGCGCCGGGGGGCGCGACACCTCGAGATCCGGACGCTCGGGTTCGTCGGGTACGGGGTCGCCGTCGAGCAGCGCCTCGGTCGCGTCGAGATGCCACGCGGCCGTGTCGGCGGCGTAGTCGACCTCGGTGATCTGCCACAGGCTCGTCGCGCCGTCGAGCTGTTCCTGGAGCTCCAGGTACTGCTCGTTGCCCTTGCGGTAATGGCTGGTGGCGTCTGTGTTGTCAGCGACAGACACGCGGTCCTCCAGCGCGAGGATCTCCCGGCCGATGTCCGCCAGCTCCTCGGTCACTGCGGCGCGGCGGGTAGCCATCTCCTCTGCCACGCGAGCTCGGTTGCGACGACGGGTCCACAGAACGAGAAGGACGACGATTCCTCCGACGACCGCGAGCACGATCAGAATCGGGATACCGCCACCCCCCGCCTCCGAAGAACCGGCGTCGCCCGTATTTGCCTCGAGCGCGGCGAGAAACGCAGCGCTGCCCTCGAGAATCGTCCCGGAGAACGCGTCGAGCCCGCGGTTGGTGACCGACTGCGCGAGGTTCGAGCTCGCGGCGCCGATCGCGCTCGGCGTGACAACGAGAACCGTGCCCCCGACACGGTCCCGCAGCGAGATGGCGAGAGCCTCTGCGTCGGTGGTCGAGCCCGCCATGCTGACGATGTAGAGGGTGATGCCGGAGTCGGCGGCGTCGGCGACGATTCTTCGAAGCTCGGCGTCCGAACCTTCGGCGCCCTCCTCGACGTGTACACCATCGGCGCGGAGCTCGTCCTCGATGTCCCCGACGGACTGGGCAGCGACGGCGGGGGCCCACAGCACCACGAGACCGACCAGCGCTGACACGAGACCCCGCTTCATGGTGGGTGACGTTATCGTCACGCCAGATGCACGCGACCAGACGACGACGTGGACCCCGGATGGTCGCGGTCGTGGTGGCTGCAGCGCTCGGGGGCGCGGCGTGCACCGGCGGCGACGACCCGCCGCCCACAACGGCCGCGACCGCGCCGAGCGCTCCACCCACGACCATGGCGGTGGTCGAAGATTCCGACGCCGCGATCGACTACTTCGCCGCCTTGGCGAGTCGCGATCCCGAACAGACAACCGTCATGCTCACCTCGAGCTCTCCCGGATCCACAGCGAACGACTATGCACGCCATCAGGTCGCGGCGAGGCGCATCCTCGGCGCGGACGAACCGGGTTTCGTCGAGGCCGACGACGTCTCCGCGATCGTCTGCGCAGGGCCCCCCGAACCCGAGCAAGACGTGGTCTGCTCCACGTACGAAGACTTCGCGTTCGACCCGGAGGGACGGCTCACCGGCTTCACCGTCGGAGGCGAAGGGCTGGCCAGCCGACTCTCCGTGGACGGTCCACCGACAGTCGTCGACCGGATCACCGTGCAGCACGCCTCGGCCTACCGATCCCCGGCGACGGAGACGCTGTTCGTCGTGCTCGATGTCATCAACGAGAGCGCAAACGACTTCGAGCTGTTCGCCTTCGCAGCCACGTACCGCCCCGCTGAGGACGAACCGGTCGTCGAGGCTCTCGGTGCGTGGGGCGAGACGACGCTTGCCGCTGGGGCCAGCGGTCAGGTGCTCGTGCGGTTCGCCGACGCAGAGCTCGGCGGCGTCGTGAATGTGAGTGGATGGAGCGACGTCAGCGTCGGCGTCACGTTCGTGGTGCAGCTGGCCGCGTCGAACCCCTGAGAGTTCGTCAATCGACGACGGGCTGACCGAGGGTGCGGTCGATCGGCGCGAGCGATTCGAGCGGTACCCGTCTGATGTCGACGCCTGTCGGGTCGCCGATCTCAGCGCGGATCACCCGATCCAACGCGTCGAGGCCCAGCGGCGTTCCATCGGTGGCCAGATCCACGACGGCGGCGCCGCCCCTGACGGTCACGTCGAGAACCCGCACCGACGTCCGGGCCCCGGCCCACGCCTTCACCAGGCGTTCGATGCGCTGCTCGTCTGGCTCGCCGCTCCCTGCGATCGCGAGCTGCTGCACCCAGCGGACTGTGAGGGTGACCGCCACACCCAGCTCGGCTGCGATGTCGTCGGCCAGGGTGGCGGAGGGCGGCGGAGCGATTGGCCCGCCCACCACCACCTCGACCTCGGCATCCTCGGACACCGTCAGCTCGAGGAGCTCGAACGACACGCCGTCGATTGCCGCAGCGTTCAACCAACGCAGAACCGGCTCGCGAGCTGCTGCGACGGGATCGGTACCCAGCGCAGGCGGTGAATCGGCGCGCGCCACACCCTGAGCGCGCTGCGCCCAGCGGACCACCACCTCGACGTCTGGACCCACCTCTTCGACCAGCGCTCGCGCGAGATCGAAGGGGTCCGGTGGCGAATCCGACCCGACGAGCGCCACGGTGACGATGTCGCCGTCGACGGTGAGCTCGTCGACATCGAGGTCGGTGCCGACCTTCCAGCGATCGACCTCGGCGCTGATGTCGCTGCGAGAACGAGCGTCGCGCGCCGCCGCAACGGATCGTCCGGTGAGAGGAATCCCGATCCCCACCATCGCGACGAACACTGTCACCACGATCGCGGAGAGCCTGGGGCTGCGCAGGCACAACCGGATCGTGGGGATCACGCCTGTGAGGAAGAACACCAGCAGCGCGCTGGCGAAGATGGCGAGCAGGTTGACCACGTACAGGAGCAGTGATCCCTCTGCGAGGTCGGTCTCGCCGAGCTGAAGGACCACACCGGTCGTGGCGAGCGGAGGCACGAGGGCCACAGCGACGGCAACGCCAGGCAGCGCAGCCGAGATGTCCTCTCGGGCCGTCGCATAGGCACCAGCAGCTCCGGCTGCGATTGCGACGATCAGGTCCCGAACGTCTGGCCGCGTACGGCTGAGGATCTCGGACCCCAACGTGATGTCGGGGAGAAGGCCGGCCAGCAAGTACGCGAACACGATGCTGAGGAAGGACGCGATCACCACGAGGAAGCCGGCCTGCACCGCCCTCTGCGGCAGGCCCAGGCCCACCGACGCGGCGAGGGTGAGGATCGGCGTCATCAGCGGCGCGATGAGCATCGCCCCGATCACGACCGCCGCAGAATCGGCGGTGAGCCCCATCACCGCGACCGCCACTGACAGCGCCAGCATCACTCCGAACCGCAGCACGGAGTGTCTGGTCTGCGGCGGGAGCAGAATCCCGAGAATCCGTCTCCGCTCGCTGAGGGAGAAACGCCCCTGGGCCGCCATCAATCGGGCGATCTCGCGCGCGGTGTGATCCACGTCGGGGGCTTGGGGATCCGGTGGCGCTGTGGTGTCGCTCATGGGTTCGGTCTCAGGCGGCGATCAGGATAGGCGCCGCGCGAAATTTCACCCGGGCACGGTCGACAATACGGACCATGCGTCGCAGCCTTGCCACGACCTCTGTCTCCACGTTCGCCCGCGCGATCCTCGCCGCCATGGCGGTGGCGCTCATCGCCGCCAGCTGCTCGGGGGGCGACGAGTCCTCGACCGGCACTCCTCTGGAGGGGGCCGAAGCCGGTGAGCGCGAGGCGGCCGCCGGCGGCGATGCGATTCCGATCTCGGGACCAGCGAGCGCTCCGGCCGACCCGCCGACGGAGTTCGCCAACCCGCCCAACCCGGAGACGATCACCTGCGACTCGCCCGAACTGAACGACGGCATCACCGGCCTTCCGCCGCGCATCGACGAATGGGCGATCGTCGGCAGCGATCAGGTGACGTTGGTCCATGACGGGGGCCCGCACCCCGGTGGTTGGCGCTACGTCGCGTTGCCAGAACAGATGGATTTCCGCCCAGGAGTCGCCACGGCCCGCACGGTCGAGCGCGACGAGCTGGCCGAGCTCGAGGTACCGGCTAGCGCCGATCGAGCTGTGAATGGACGACTGTTCACCATGGACGCGGTCGTCGAGTCACTCGGCTCGCTCGATCGAGGCGACATCGACACGTTCCTGATTCCGCTCGATCAGAGCGACATCTACGGCGGTTGGTGGACCACCGTCGTCTTCGCCATCCAGTCCAACGGCTCGGTCGCCGTCGCCGGCCACTGCCCTGGGCCGATCGAGCGGGCAGTGGGCAACGCTCTCGCCGCCGCCCGCGACAACGGCATGCAGGGCGATGCTGTCGACATCCTGACCCGGCTGTCCGCCCACGAAATCGCTGGCTTAGCAGCGGGCGACTACTGAGACGCGAGTGTGCGCCTCACATCGTGAGGCGCACACCGGGGTTCTGAGGGCCCTTCAGTCGAGGAAGTCGCAGAACTCATCGTCCCAGTCGAGGTCATCGCCCCAGTCGAGGTCATCCTCCCAGTCGGACTCGTCGCCCCAGTCGAGGTCATCGCCCCAGTCGAAGTCATCCTCCCAGTCGGACTCGTCGCCCCAGTCGAAGTCTTCGTCCCAGGGCTCCTCATCGATCGGGAAGTCGTCGATCGGGAGCTCGTCCTCGCGCTCGCCGGGTCGAAGATCCGGAGAGGGCTCGGTGGGCGCCGGGGCCACCCCACCGGAACCACCACCGTTCACCCAGTCGGCGAACGCAGGGACCTCGGCGTAGACACCGGGCGAGGCTCCACCGCACTCGA
>Ga0209992_10003364_pt1 | contig 13522 bp, 22 predicted proteins | sample 2SBtaG_2_FD_182564 | JGI IMG/M metagenome (GOLD analysis project Ga0209992, IMG submission 182564) | Deep subsurface microbial communities from Kolumbo volcano to uncover new lineages of life (NeLLi) - 2SBTROV12_ACTIVE470 metaG (SPAdes)... | ecosystem: Environmental > Aquatic > Marine >... | reverse complement strand
AGGACGGGGAACAGACTGCTTGATACACGATAGCCCCAACGGTTCATCCAGCAGTGACAGATGGCACGCTTGGTGACTTGCACGTTATTGAGCCAACGTGAGCCTAGTCCGTTGAGTGCGTGGGAAACACTGTGCTGACTGCACAGGTCATTGAAACGCTTCCAAGTCATGGTCTGGAAGGAATGGTCTTGTTCTTTAAGTTCGTTACTGATGCAACATAGGTTGTACATACTTATCTCCTGTCAAGTGGTTAGTCGTCACCCTATTATAATTTATCTATCGGTGAATGTCAATAGGTATCTTTAATTTATTTTATATATTTGCGTACCGACAGCGTTTATACCTACGAAGAACTATAAAAGCCAGCAGGTATATGGTAGTGTCTATAGGCGGTATCTTACAGGCTAATCTAAATTTTTCGCTTAAACCGAAGTTATCTTCGTAGGTCTAGGTTGCTCGCCAGCAGTGCCTAGATTTTAATTTGTCGATACCTCTGAGTGGTCGGACACTCAACTGCAACCTATAATCTCACAGCGGGTCAGGAACGCAAGACTGCACCCAATTACGTCTTTTTACAAATTTTTGTGAGACAATGATACGGGACTACCATTATCATTTAATAATATAATTATGCAACAACAGTTTGATTGTGACTGTGCAACAACAGCTTGATTGTGTTGAAAATCACAAGATGTTTTGAGTTGCATCAAATATCGGCGGAGGGGATCGAACCCTCACTCCCTCTTGGGAACCGGATTTTAAGTCCGATGCGTCTGCCTATTCCGCCACGCCGACAATATGCTCCAAGATCACAAATTTAATAATGCTTCGAGATTACACTATGACAACTGCACTCTCGCAATTTGATGTTTTGAATCTTGATAGCAAATCTTGTTTAACCAAAGACCATAATTCTTTAATGGCTTTACAGCCAATCGTTCTATATTCACGAAATAACCTATCTTCTTCTGATGAAAACCTAGTTCCATCCTTGACCTCAATCCTTTTCTCATCAAAGTATCCTCCCCTAGACTTACCCTTTAGAATAACTCCATGTTCGCGCTTTACTGTGCTTATTATCCAGTTCTTTAGTAGATGCCAGTACAGGTTACTCCTTGCCACATCGCCCCTATGGTGAAATGGACTCATACAAAATACACCATTAGAAATATATTGCCAGCCCGCCATCTCTCCTGTGTGTGGTCTGACTCTTATATTGCCTTCAGGGTCGATTAGGGTGGCGCACACAGCGTACAGAGCTTGCATATTGACAGTGCCACTGCTATTGTCGTATCGCCACTCTCCAGCTTTATGATACTTCGTATCCTTTGCCTCTTTAGCTATCTTTAAGTTGCCCGTACTTGTGTAATATGTCAACCCGAATAAGTTTCTACCACGATCACTTAGGTTTACAAACAAGTAATCCATAGTCCTATTATCCCTAAGATATTTACTACAGGCATCATGATAATATTTAGGTGACTCTGCTCTTGCTACATTTACATAGTGACCCGTCAGTCTCTTGTATAGCCACTGCTCTTTGAGCTTAGGTGATGGGTCAAAGTTTTTAGGAGGCTTTGCCATGCTTATCTCTGGAAAATCTTTTAGCAACAAGTAAATAGATTTAGGGTCGTTCATATCTGACTTTGGTAGACCAGAATATGCGCAGGCTCTAGGCGTAGACCTTTGAGGGAACAGCCAAAGTTCCATCTGGTTCGCTTCAAACCTATCGTAGAGATCGCCTAGCTGATCCCTTGTATAAGGTTGAGATAAAGAGAACTGCGTCCTCTCGGCTCCAAGATGAGCCTTTTCAGCGACTACAACCGATCCGTTCGGGAGTCTCTCTGGTAGGTTCAGAACCTCATCGTGTCCCAGAACCTCAGTGGTATCTGTCTTGACAGTATAAATAGTAGATTGCCTAGACCCACAGTCAACTACATGCGTTACCTTATCTTTCCAGTTCATAATAAATCCTTAATTCAAGTTCCTGCGACTCATGTTTTGAATCCTGTTCTTACAGGCTAACAATTTGAAGTCGCTTCAATTACAGTATTCCCACAGGGAATCGAACCCCGATCTACGGTTTAGAAGACCGTTGCTTTATCCGTTAAGCTATGGGAACATAAGTCCGGCAGGGTGGAATCGAACCACCGACTCCCGCTTTATAAGAACGACGCTCTAACCCCTGAGCTACTGCCGGTAGATGGGGTTGTCGTCCTGATGATTCTCAGCCGTTGCACTTTTAAGCAACCGAACACTTAGTGAGAACAGCGGTGCTTCCTGTGTTATTATAATCTCTTTATCGCCATTTGTCAAGAGATACTTGAGAAAAAAGCCAGAAACCTCTCGGAATCTGGCTCGCGGGTCTATATAATATAAAAGAATTACCCGCTAAAACTTAATCTCCAAAAGGGCTATCGTACTTCTACTCTCTGGTTCAAAGTATGGAACCGGAATAAATTTGTCTAGCCTCTCCTGCTGGATACATGGAGTAGCTTCAGGTTCACCGAGATTACTTTCTGGAATAAAAATCTTCGGTGGTTCAGTGGGAAGCATTTCGAGTCTCGGTGGCACAAAGTAGCCACGTTCGTAACGATAGACTCTGGGTCGAGGCCAAAATGTCTTTGCCCTGAACGGAGAAGTAATAATTTGCCCTGTACCCTTTAAGACGGCTCCAGCACCCTTTACAGTCTTGGCTCCCACATCTTTGATGTAAAGCCCAACCCCTGACAGTACATCGACAGGTCGCACCGCCTCAAAGAATACAGGTTCCTTACCCTGAGCATTTGCGTCTTGATAAGACACTGTGCTGACTGCTATCACAACCAGTCCAAAAATAAAACCTTTCATAGTTTCCTCCTAAAATCAAATTAACAAAAGAAAAATCAAAAACAAAAGCAACAACGATCCTACAAGAATTCCTTCCAAGAAGTCTCTTTTTATCATGACCTCAGAACTCCTAAGTAAAACTCAAAAAAGAGTTTGATGGGTAGTCCAAAATCATCTCCAAACATCTCACCTCCTTTAACCGTATGAAACGTCAGGTAGTAGAATAGGCAAAGTTGAAACAACAGTACAGGCCAAATAACAAACCGAAACTTAGTTTTTGTTAGTGATAACATTATGACTACTGCAATCATGGTTGTTAAAGCCTTTGTCTCAACCAGTCCCTCCACACCTCTGTGTTCTATCAGCCAAGAGGCAACAGGGTTCTTCTCGTCTGCCTGTAAAGACTTGAAGAAAATTACATTCATTACGTTATCATAAACAGATATTAATCCCGCTGAAAATATTGCGAACGCCGACAGGTAAAAATTGCTTAACAGCTTTTTTATAAACTTCATGGTGTGACTCCATGTGTGCTATTGCTAGAGTCCTACACTCTCCAATACCTCACATGATTATACACCTTATTCGGTGTCTCTCCAATCAAAGTTTTCCACCTCGGTGTCCAAAGGCTGGATACCACCTTCTACGTAGCTGTAGGGGTCGTAGCCGTCTTTTTCCTTCTCCCTAATCTCGTCTTGGTATGGGTCAACCCTTGTCTCGCTCATATTCAAGTCTCCTCAATCTGCCAATCAAAGTATGTACGCTACTTTCATAATCACGAACTTCTGAGGTACTCCAAGCGTTCTCAATGGCTGTTTCAAAATACTCAATAGCCAACCAGATTTGCTCAATCTCCCAGTTCATATCCTTTGTCGCACGCACGATATAGTCTCCTTGAAGAAAAAGAGAGGGGAGCAGGGCGAACCATACTCCCCATGATCTAACCAACCACGATTAGAAATCTACTCCTGATTCGTAATAGTCGTCTTCGTACTCGTCTTCCATGTACACTTCTTCTTCGAGTTGCTCACGGGCAACGCTGACCACAGTGTACTTGCTGACTCGCATCTTGGAGAATTGACAGTCAGTTGGAACGCTAACGATGTCAGCAGGGTCGAACTTAACAAGCAGGACAACTCCACCACTACCAGCCCAGTCATTTGCGTACTCGTAAGTACCCACATGCAGACCGGATGCACATCCTTCATTGCAGTTGTCGCTGACCCTTCGACGATTCATACTACACTCGTCACCAATGTTATTGCGAAACGAAGTGCCAGTCCATTTGTCAACGTGATCGCCAGCAGTCAGAGGGCGACCGTTCTTGTCTTTACGATCTTCGCCACTGTAGATGGATACACCCTTGTAACCGATTAACATTCCATCATCGGTAATTGGCAGACCCTTGTGGCTACACCATGTGTAAGACTCTTGTACAGCACGATTGCTGACGTTTGAATACAAACGCTCAAGATAGGCGAGCATAGGTTTGTGATCCCAACCATTCTTAATCATATTGATGATACGTTCAGTTGGCTGACTCGCTACCTGCTCGTCCTCGAAGTAAAGGAATCCCTCACGGAACTCGAACTCGCCGTTTGACCAGTCCTCAATGACTGTCCCTGTATTGAACAGGTTCACAAATTCATCCTCGTCACCAGCCATGACGCACTCGCACAGCCCATTATACTCTGGGTGAGTGTGGTCGTACTGAAATGGCTGACCACCGAGTACAACTGTCCAATGATTGTCGTTTGATTTAATGTGTGACAACATAATTCTAATCCTTATGCTTAAAGTAAAGTAATGTGATTGGTTTCACTCTATTATAGTATAGTTATCGTCAAAGTCAAGAGGGTTCTTTAACTTTTCTCTAAATTTATTCCTCGATAGGTTCTAATTTATCCTGCATCTGCTCTGAGTATGTAACATCATGATCTAACTTTTTAAGTTCTTTAATTGTTACGCCAAAAGCCTCTACAAGTTCTTGATGTAAGTCCATCATCTCTGTTAGACTGTACCATTGATTTGCTACGGTACACTCAGTCGTAGTATCTACTAAGTCAACTTTAATATATTGACCTTCCCAAACGGTTTTTATGTCACTCATATTTGATCCTCCTTATCTAGTTACTGTAATTACATATATACAGAAGGAAATCCACCCCAGTGTAGCCATCCACTCACACGCCTCTATAGCTCGCTCCTTACTCATCTGTATCTTGCTCCACATCGTGTACTGTGTATTCCCACTCATCTGGTAGACCATCTACCTGAATAACATTGCCTTGCCATATAGCAATATGAATTTCATGTACTCTATCTACTACTATCTCATGCTTATCTACACAGATAGTTCTATTCCTATATTCACTCATCTTCAATCTCCTCTAGGTCATCCTCGTCTAAATACTCTGACCAAGAGTAATCTAAATCATCGGCTCGGTACAGAATTACTTTCCCTGAGTCGTCATGTATCGGCTCACCTTCTTCATCTAAAAGGCAAAATGTACAATCCCAAACTCCTACTGTCTTACTCATCTTCAATCTCCTATGGTTGGTTGTCCTTTTATTATAACATCTATCGGCTATATGTCAATGGGTGCTTTAATAAATTTTAATTATTTCCTAATTCTTCCTAGTAAATCTTTATGTTTGTCAACAGGTTCTTCTGTCTTATCCACAATCATCTGTTCATCTCGATAGTAGAAGACAAAATATGAATGTATAATTTTAGTGTTAGGACAGAAGTCACCCATCTCGTATGTTGTTCGCCACACATTAATTCTATATCGTTCAATCTCACCTTTCTCCCACAGGAACATGGCACGAGTCATTGATATATCTTTTAATGCACTTAGGTTACACTTCTCCTCTAAAAACTCCTTTAATATTTTATCAGGTATCTCAGGCTTCTTCACCTTCTCTTTGATTGGTTTGGATGCGACAGGTTTAGTTTTCGGTCGTTTTTTCGTTTTCACGGATAGTACCTCCAATATAGTTTGCGATTTTTAACCTACGTTCTTCGTCCTCAGATGTCATCTCCCAGTCTGACAGGAATGTAAGCATCTCGTACTTGGCGTAAAACTCGTCCATCATCTCCTGAATCATAGTGTCCTTCTCCATATCGGCAACCTCACGATCCCTATTGAGAGAGGATAGCCAGTCAGCTATCTCACCGTTGCTATGACCCTCTACAAGTTCCATCATGTCACTGATGTCGTCGTGTTGCATGTATTCGTGCATATTCTTAAATACACTGAACTCACGAACACTGTAGTCGTAGTAAGTCTTGGGCGAACGTGCGGCCAACTCACGTTTGACGTAATCTGCAAGGTCGATGAAGTTACCCTTCTCAAACTGCTTGGTCTTGAGAAACGCTGACTTCAGAGCAACAACTTTTGGTGCGTCGATACCGCACTTCTCCAGACGATTCAATACTCGTTTAATATCGCTGTTGCAGTAATAAACGCCGTTGCTACCCTGTGGCTCCCAACGATTGATCTCAATGTAAACTATCTCGTCGCCATCAATAGTTATTGTCGTTGCGTCGAAGTAGTCTGCGTTCTTCCACCCAGAGTGGTCACGGTCAAATACAAAGGTCTTGACGTTATCCCCTGATCTGGCGTAGCTCTGACGCTCTACCTTCGGCAGATCATCCAAGTCCAACAGTACATCCTCGTCGATCAAGCACTCTGCAATCTGCTCGTCTGATAGGATAACCATTGTTAGCCTGTTATGATCCGCTATGTAGTTTCTGATGCGAGTCTGCATACGGTCTTTGTGACGGTAATACTTGATATTCTCACCCACTGGTACACGCTGAGATGTACCCTTATCAGTGCTACGGTAGCTACGCTGGAAGTAGGTGAACTCTTTTGAAGCCTCTGGTAGATCGTACTGCTCAAGGTCTGCCTTGACATGCTTGCCAAGATTGCCCTGACGCAGACGGTCTGCAAGAACGGCCTGCTTGAACGGAGTGTCCAACTGTTCAATTTGCTGACTCGCTTCTGTAGCCAACTTATCTTTTACTTCTTGAAACTTATCCTTGATAGCTCGCTTGGTCTTGTCGTCCATAGCAAGGTTCTCACGGGCTGTGTCAAAACTCAACTCACCAAGATCAAACTTAATGTACCCCTTAGAGCCGAACTCGTCTAGCTCATCAGGAATCTTGTAGGCGATATTGCCCATGAGAGCATACATGCTACCCCAACCAGCAGTCAAGCCAAAGTCGTCACCCTTGAACGCATACTGGTCACGAGTTTCCTCGATGGCCTCCATAACGCTTTTGTCGTTGATCTCTGGCACAGTACCCTCCCAGAATCGAAACACATTCTGTGCCTCCTCTGAGAACTCGTACCACTTGCCCTCTACAGATAGGCTGACCTTCAAGCCGTTTTCACCACCCCAACCAGTCTCCGTTAGAAGTGCAACCACTGGCTTGCGATCCTCATCACGATAGCAAGTGTATGTACGACAAGTCCCGTCGATATAACTTTCTACGGTAAAACTATCAGTGAGAGAGTATGGCGACAGACTTCCAATACCAAAGCATCCGATGACCTCGTTGCTGTCACGCTTGGTACTGATGCCAATACCAGCAAAGATGTTACGCACCTCGTCGTCTGTAAGTCCAGTACCATAGTCACGAATGGAGAAGTATGGCTCTAGCTGTGTGGGCAGATGCACCTCAAACGGAATGTCTGTAGTGCCAGCCATAACGTGACTGTCATGTGCATTGCAAGATAGCTCACGAATAACCGCTCGCTCTTTGTGAGAGTACACCTTGTCAGCGAACATATCTACGATAAACGCAATGTCGCCAATGGCAAAGTCAGATGTCTCGAAATCGCCGTGTACTGCTACGTTTTGATCTTCTGTGTAAAGTTTCATTCCTAATCTCCTGTGGTTGGTTGGTTTTTTGCCCGTCGATTGGGCGATACTTCGATTATACAATACTTATCGGCGAAGTCAAGTGGTAACTTTAATTTTTTTTGAAGAAAATGAAAAGAGACAATCCAAAGCCTGCATATGCGGCAACCTCTGAGCAATGGACTAAGTTCACTTGATTGCGAGCTAGTCTCTCTCATTATTCTTCTAAATAAAAGTGGAAGGGTGGGATTTATGTATTACCCACAACTTTTCAGGGACAGATATGTCTAGGGCTATGAACCCCTTCCCTACTTCGTACCACCGCCAACAGCCTCATCCATTTGGACATACTCCGTTAGCCGTGTGCCTTTGCGACCTCTGACTAGCTTTCGCTTTCAGCCACCTTCCAATCAGACGGGAGCTACCCATCTGACTCATTTTCCTCCATTTTCTCCAAATACTTTACTAGGTAGTCTATCATCTCCCTAATATCTTGTCTCATAAAATTATCCTGTAAATAAAAACTGGCTTATCCGACTTACGCAGTCTCCTCAAGGGGATGGTATATCATGCTGCTCGGTTACGGTTTTGGGTCATCACCGGACTTGTGACCTCGCCAGTAATTTATCGTCCGTCTGTCCACCCTTCTGGTGATGCAACACCATAGGTTGACTTCAGCAAATCTACTCCGTCACTCGTTATCTTAACTTCTCCACCGGCATCAATGTCTAGTAAACCTAACATCTCCATGCCTTCTAGGTTCGCCAGTGTCCCATTAATGTGTTCAAGGACTGTATCAACTGGCACTCGATTTTCTCCATCATATCCACATCCTGCTTCCGCTACGGATTTGATAAAGTTGAACATATTCCCTTGCGCTACGGCCTGTCTTAAAATATCCATACTCTCGCTACTCCTGAATTACTAATTGCTTAAAACTTTCTTTCATTATACAATACTTATCGGCATTGTCAATGGGTTACTTTAATTTTTTTTAGAATTTTCTGTGATTTCCTCCACTTCCATCATTTGATTACACGCATCAATTTTAATTACTTCGTAAATCTCGTTTTTATGTAAGTAAATATCTCCTTCAATAAAACCATCCTGTAAGTCTACATAATATCTTTTTGATGTGTTCACTTACCATTCTTCCTCTACGCAGAGTTCGATCTCGCCCCTCTGCATTTGCTCAATGTACCAAGCAATAGCTTGCTCTTTGGCATCTTCCTCCGACTCAGCATCCAACGCACAGCCAGTTTCAACGTACATAAAATATGTCATTCTTCATCTCCATCATTAACGGGTGGGAAAAATTCTTGCCAGCAGGCATCGCAGGTATTGCTTATCATTAACTCTCGCTGTCCCGCCGTTAAATACGGAAAAGCGTCTTGGATTAGTTTGCCATTATGCCAAGCGTTATAATCCGCCTCATTGACTAATATCTTCTCATGATGGTCGCAGTACTCACAACCGCACTCTAGTGTAAAATCTAGGTCTGTCATGCTATCTCCTTTGCTTGCCCTTTTATTATACCATAGGTATCGTCATTGTCAAGAGGTAATCTTTAATATTTTTGCAAATTCTTTCCAAAAATAGGTAAATGAGTATTGCATGAATTACTCCTTCAAGTGGAAACTGCAACGTAAGCATAACTGAAATGAATCCTATTTCCCTGTTCTGCACGTTACTTTTTATCCTTCTTTTTTACGCTTGCGCCATGAGAACAAGTTATTGAGCCATTTCTTTCTTTTGTTACAGTTGCACTCTTTAAGATTGAACCATGCTTTGAATCGCTCCTCAGTGATACCAAATGTTTGAAGCGTTGATTCAACAACATCGCCCAAGCCAACATAATCGTCTTCCTTGACGTTGAACGATACTCCCTTTCGCTCTAATTCTTCAATAACAGGTTGCATTTCTTTTTTGATCTTGTCGTTATCTGAAGCTGACATTTTTTTCTCCTAGTTTCTCTGTTTTTCTTTTTTTATTGTGGGTTTATTACCCAAGAGACATGAAATTGATATGATTTTGTGGGATTGCTACCCAATGTATTATACACGGTAAACTACCATCTGAGATCAAGACGATCCCACACAGGTAGCAAAAACACAGCTATATAGTATACATATATCATTACATACCATAACACTATAGTAGGTAACATTCTTTTTAGCTTTCTAAATCTTTTGTTTTTCAACCTCGTGCCTTCACAATAAGCGGTAAAGCGCGCAACTTTGTGTAATTAAGAGTAAAAAAGTGTGTAAAAGCCTCTAAAAGTGTGAAGTTTGGATCATGTATATGTATATTGTATAGTATGTATATCTATATGTCAATGGGTATGTATTAATAAATATATGATTATCTGGCTGACTACCCTTATAGGCGCGATCTTCGTCGTTTAGGTAAGACTTGGTTTAGCTGAGACGCATTCTTTAACAACAAGATTTTACATGGTGCTTTTGTAATCGTGTCGAGCAGTGTGGAGCGGCATTTTTTCCCCATATAAAGATAACTATATCCTGTATTACCATAAGCATGTATACCATTTTTTTCAACATACTCTACTATATATTTACCCCTATCAGTTAAATATGTTTTTTCTCCATGTCTATCTGTATGATAAGAGCCGCTACCGCCCACCACACGGATTAAGTCGCCCTTACTAAGAGTTGTGTGATCCTCTACCTTCTTCCTTCTATTTCCCTTCCTATATTTTTTCATCTTAAAAGGATGGTCGCACTGCTTACATTCATATGCGCGCACCCCATTCACACACCCACATTCTTCACATATTTTCTGCCCACGTTTTCTTTCTGCCATTAAAATTTGTCCTTTCTGGCTGGCTGTTATACATTGTGCGATCTTTATTGTTTAGATAGTACAAGTCACATTGTGAAACGTAATTGTATGCGTTAATGAACTGAACTTGTATCACTATCTATTATATAGTATATATCGGTATATGTCAAGGGGGACTTTAATAAAATATGAAAATAATTTAACTATTAATGATCTAATTCTGGCTGGCTATGGCTATCTCGGCGATATGCTTGCATTAAGTAATACACATTACTAATTGTCGGCAAATAAAAATAAGTCCCGACAAAATCTCACTTTCTCGCTGGCTGTGACTATCTGGACGTATATGCAGGCATTAGCTGCGACACGCAGCACTCGCATATGGATAATCCACACATATATAAAAGCACACATCCCCATATATATTATAGCACACAATCCACATATGTCAATAGGTAAAAATAAATATTTTGTTTGGCATGAAAATTGCGGCCCTTTTTTGCAAAAATACCCCGCCGTTTTTGGCCCGTTTGTCAAGCCCTATTTTCAAAAAAAACCAAAAAAAGCGGAGGCCGAAGCCCCCGCCAGTGTCAATGCCAGTCCTCAGAGATTCCGTGAATCACCGCAAACAAAAGCAAAAGAAAAAAAAGTTGTAACATGCTCACCCCCTATTGAAAAGAAAACCCCAACCGCCCCGCAGGGCGGAAGGGGAAACACAACAGAAAGGTAAGCGGTTATGCCGCAAGTTCCATAGCCAGCTTCTCAGCCGCACGGACTTCTTGCGATTTGGACGCACGGAGGATTCTGTCAAAGTCACCTTTGAAACCTTCCTTCGCCTGTGCATCATGTTGGACGTATCCCTGAATGGCGTTGTAAGCCTCCCAAGCAGATATCACATTGGTCATCGCTGGACGGCCTGTCAGGTTACGCTCACGGTTGAGACGTTTCCAGATTGCCTCAGTACGATTTTGGTGAGTGGTCACCGCTCGCACTCTCTCACCACTTTGGGCGCGATCCAACTGCTCATCAGTAGGACGACCGTAGATAGAATCGAGAAACTCAGTCATACGAACCTCAGTGGATTCAAGACGGTCAATCACATCAGTCAGGGTAGACCAGCTATTCTTGAGAGTCTCGAAAGTCGAGATCAGTTCGTCCATATTGGCACGAAGTCCAGACGTGTGACGGATGGAAACGGTTGTACCGTTGACCATACGCAGCATGGCAAGATTGCTACACGCATCACGGAAGTAGCCCATTGTAGCGGTAAACGCTTTACCATCGTAACCAGCGTTGATCATCACGCGAGGCCAAACATTGTCGGTGTCACGATCTTTGTAGATCGACCGTCGCTGTTCAGCGGTTGGTTGGATGGACACATAGTGACCACTGCGGAAGTGAGTATTGCAAGCAATCTCACCGTCAAACGCCTCACCAGCGGCATCGACCAACGCACAAACGTCATCAGTCGTATGCGGAACATAGCGAGGGGAAACGGACTTCACGCCCTTGAGATAACCCGTATCAGAGCGAAACAAACCGTATTGGTCTGTCTTCATATTTTCCGGCCCGAACAGCGGAAACTTGTCAACGGTGAAATCAAAAGCGGAACGGACGGAAGCGGAAACGTCATTAGATAAAATGTTAGTCATAGTGAAAACCTTTCTGAAATGTGAAGCGAACTAACTACATCCATTGTACATTAATAATATCGGATGTCAAGGGGTCAAAACTTTAAAGAAAAAAGAAATTTTTAGCCGACTGAGTGGTTAACGTCAGAGCTGGCAAAACTCCACACCGGCGAGGCCGGGACGGTCAAGCGGTTACTCATCCTCGTCAGGAGGAAAGAGCTGCTGCCAGCACTCATCACAAGTGCCAGAAATCAACAACTCCCGCTCACCCGCAGACAACTCAGGGAGAGCGTCTTGGATGAGCTTGCCGGACTGCCAGTCCGCGAATCCCAGCATATCAACTGAGAGATCGTGAACCGTTTTGCAAATCCGACAAGGAACCGCAACGACGGCTGTCATTGCTAACATGTTCTTATTATACTTTATTTATCGGCATAAGTCAAGGGGTTTCTTTAACTTTTCTGTGATTATTTTTATTTCTTTTTTTTGGGGGTTTTTTCGGATTTGGGCTTGACTTTTTTGAAAAATCGGGGGGGCGTTTTTCGTGCCAAAAGCTACCTTTCGTGAGGCATCGTACAATATACTTCGTAAGGTGTGTCCGCGTGGGTCATCTGTGAGTGGTCATCTTCCCACCAGCCTACAAACCCGTCTATTGAATTGTCGGGCTTATAACAATCGGCCTCAAAGCAAGCAATGCGACCATCTGTCTGTTCTCTTAGTTTGCAAGTACCATGCTCAACAATATTCTTTATTACAAAGTTATTAAATCTAACGACGCTTCCTACTTTATCCATGATATCCCCTAGTGAAAGAATGGTGGTTTATGACTGAAGGCGAAAACTGGTGATCCAATCATCATATCAACGTAATCAGCATTTTCTATTGGCGTTTCGTCATACTCTTTGATGAATGTGTCGCAGCTATATGGGTTGTAATAGACTTGTTCCCATCGTGTTTCGCCGTTGTCGATTTGCTCATCAGTGAGGTGACCGTCAACCTTCTGGTCGGTCGCACGAGTATCAACCACATAGCCCTCAACAAACGCATGTACGTTCTTCTTTTGTTCATCCCTGACCCTTTTCTGTCCTGCCTTGGACACAATAAACTGACAACATCTCAGCGTTACTTTGTCGGCATGGCAGCGCACCAAGCTACCCTGCTTGACGCTGTAACAATTCTTGTGTAGGTTGCGATATACTCGCACCTTCTTACTTGGTATGATGTGCTGTAGAATTTCATAACTTTTCTGTGTGCGTGGTTTGTTCATATCTTTTCCTTTTCAATCTCCTGTAAGACGATATGTGCATCTTCAAGTAGGCAATTAACATCTTCCTGATTCAAATCATCAGGTGTTTCTATCGCCGCCATTAGTCTTGCAATTAGTCTTG
>Ga0209992_10003359_pt1 | contig 13531 bp, 12 predicted proteins | sample 2SBtaG_2_FD_182564 | JGI IMG/M metagenome (GOLD analysis project Ga0209992, IMG submission 182564) | Deep subsurface microbial communities from Kolumbo volcano to uncover new lineages of life (NeLLi) - 2SBTROV12_ACTIVE470 metaG (SPAdes)... | ecosystem: Environmental > Aquatic > Marine >... | reverse complement strand
ACATTTTTCGCAGACTTGATTTTTTGGTTCATTTTGTATCAAGACAAAGGAACAGAGGAAATTGGAATTGGTTTTTTGAATACCGAATATTGAATAAGTAATTTCAAAAGTCTAATCTCTAACTTCTAATTATCATAAAAACACATTCCTTTTTATCCTTACTTTTCTTTGAAGAAAAGTAACAAAAGAACTTCCGCTAAAACAAAATGCTATCATTATTGATTGTTAAAGTGGAAAATAAAACTCATCTGGATTTAAATAAACTTTAAATATTCCAGATTCAAACAATTATTTTCCTTACCCTTTCCAATCAAACTGATTTAACACATTTTATTTTAAAGGCGGAAAAAAACAATTACGAAAATTTAAGAGTAAGGACACGGCATGCTGTGTCCCAACAATATTTTTCGCAGACTTGATTTTTTGGTTCATTTTGTATCAAGACAAAGGAACAGAGGAAATTGGAATTGGTTTTTTGAATGAAGAATTTAAAAATATCTATCTATTAAAAGACGAATCTCTATCTTCTTTCCCTAAAATATATTCCTTTAATCATCTTCAAAATATTCATTTAACCCCAACCCAAAAGATTTTTTTAAATACCATGAAGCTAAATAAAATAATGGGGTGTCTAAAAATGCTATAATTACTTTAAACAAAAATCCATTAATCAATAATGAACTAAATCGAGACCATTCAATCACATTAAAACTGCACAATAATATTAATACAGCAGAAGTATCTATTAGTTGTGAAAAAATTGTTGATCCATTATTTCGTAACCATAAATGCTTTCCTTTTGTGAGCTTTTTCCAAAAATGGAATACACGAATATCAATAAATTGTGCAATTAAATATGCAGACATTGATGCAAAAACAGCGGGTCCAAATAATCCAAAAACTTTTGTAAAAGTTTCATCATTAATAGGAGACCAAGAAGTTGCTGGAACTGCCTGAGCAATCATCGTTACTACTAAAATAAATATACTCGCAATAAATCCAGACATTACCAATTGATTTGCTTTTTTTCGTCCATAAATTTCAGAAATAATATCTGTTACCAAAAATGTAATTGGATAAGGTAATATTCCCGCTGAGATTTCAAATGTATAATTACCTAAAAACTGTGAGATTTTATTAGGCAAAAAACTATTTATTAAATTTGCTTCATTTAATAAAAAACTTAATGGGGTCCAAAAGAAAAATTTTTGAAAAATTAAATTACATGTTACTAAAGAAGCGATAAAAATACCTGATAATATTAAGTATAATTTCAAGCCCCATTTTTTTCGATTTAAATACACTTACCCTCCTTTTTAAATTATAGGGAATTAATCACATTTAATTAAAATAATTGTAACTAAATTAAAAACTATCGTAACAAAAAGAATAGATTATATTTGTAAATAAAAATTGAAATTTGATGTAAATTTCATTATGAGGAAATATAGGATTTATGGGAGATAAACAACTAAAACTAAAATTTTGGGGGACAAGAGGGTCAAACCCTACCGCTGCCCAAAACATGTCTACTTATGGTGGTGAGACAACGTGTGTAGAATTAAGAACTGCTAATAATGAACTCATTATTTTTGATATGGGTACTGGAATTATTCGAATGGGAAATTCGCTCATCAATGAAAAAAATCCAGTAAAAGATATCCATATATTACTTAGTCATTTTCATTGGGATCATATTATTGGATTTGCTTCCTTTAAACCTGTTTATATTGAAGGATTCAATATAAACATTTATGCACAAAAACCTGAAACAGGATCATTAAAAGAAGTATTCGAAGATATGCTCCATAATAGATATTGGCCTGTTCCTTTAGAAAAAATGGGAGCAAAAATTCAATTTAGAGAAGTCCATCCTTTAATTTTTAAAATTAATGAGGATATTGCTGTTGAAGCTAGACCACATCCTCATCCTGGTGGTGCATTGGGGTACCGAATTTTAGTTGATGGTAAAATTATATCTTTTATTACGGATATAGAGCATCCTGAAAATGATTTAATTAAATCAGTCGTTGACCTAACAAGAAATTCAGATATATTAATCCATGAAGGGCATTTTTCGCCAGAAGATTTACCTTTACATCGTGAATGGGGTCATAGTAGTTGGGTAGAAGCTGTTGGAGTCGCAAAATCTTCTAAATCAAAAAGATTAATTATGACTCATCATGCTCCCGATTATGAAGATACTAAAATTGCAATACTAGAATCTGAAGCACGAAAAAGTTTTCCAAATTCAAGTTTCTCTCGTTCTGAAGAAACCATTCTTTTAGATTAAAAATCAAAAATGATTTATTTTGATTCGGCAGCAACAACGCCTATTGATCCAAAAGTATCTGATTTTATGGTTGATATTTTAAATCATGCCTATGGTAACCCATCAAGTATTCACAAAGCAGGTCAGAAGTCAAAAGCGGTAATTGAAAATTCAAGACGACAAATTGCATCTTGTATAAATGCCTCTTCTGGTGAAATTTATTTTACAGGAGGCGGAACTGAATCCAATAATTTAGTATTGAAAGGTTTATTAACACGTGGTGACCATTTCATTACTTCAAGCATAGAGCACCCAGCTATATTAAAACCCACAAAGGAATTAGAAAATCAAGGAGTTCAAAATTTAATTATTAAACCCAATCAATTTGGTGAAATAAAATTAAAAGATATTATTCCCGAAATTAAATCTAATACAAAATTAGTTTCAATCATGTATGTAAATAATGAATTAGGAACTATAAGTGAAATTAAAAAGATATCAGAATACTTAAAAACACAGAATATATTATTTCATACTGATGCAGTTCAAGCGGTTGGGAAAATAAATATTGATGTGAAAAATATAGGATGTGATTTTTTGTCTGCATCTGCCCATAAATTTCATGGACCAAAAGGTGTAGGCTTTTTATTTATTAAGGATGGATTATCTTTAAATCCTCAAATTACAGGTGGTGGCCAAGAAAAAAACCTTCGTGGAGGTACTGAAAATATTTCAGGAATTGCCGGTATGGGACTTGCTCTTGATATTTCAAATCAAAAGATAGAAGAAAACCATAACTATATTTTAAAATTAGAAAAACAGTTATTTTTAGAATTAGAAAAAAACCAAATTGAATTCAGGCGAAATGGAATAAATCAAGTTACTGGATTATGTAATATCACATTATTCAATGTCCCAGGGCAATCATTAATCTTAAATTTAGATTTAGAAGGATTTGCCATTTCATTTGGTGCAGCCTGTGCTTCTGGTAGCTCAAAACCGTCCTCAATTCATAGTAAAATTGGAATTCCATCTCATGAAGCTGAATGCACCGTTCGAATTTCAATTAGTCGGCAAAATACCTCAGAAGAAATAACAAAATTAACAACTATATTATCTGAAATAATTCCACGAATAAAAAGAAGAAAAGATGCGTAAAAAACGCGTGTTAGTAGCAATGTCAGGTGGAGTTGATAGCTCTGTTGCACTCGCTAAAATTTTAGAAATGGGTTATGAAGCGATTGGTGTAACAATGAAACTTTGGGACAATAATAAGTTTGAAGGTTCACAATTTCAAGAAAGTACATGTTGCGGAATTGAAGAAATAAATGGGGCTAAATTAGTATGTGACCATTATAATGTCCCACATTATACAATGGATTTTTCTGATGCATTTATTGAAGATGTTGTCGATAATTTTGTAGATGAATATCTTGCAGGACGAACTCCAAACCCATGTGTCCGTTGTAATTCATTTGTTAAATGGGATGCCTTTATTCAAAAAGCTGATGAATTAGGTGCTGAATTTATCTCAACAGGACATTATGCTCAAATATTTGAGAATGATGGAATTTATTCTCTACATAAAGGTATCGATAAAAATAAAGACCAATCCTATGTATTATGGGGCATTCCTCAAACAACTCTTTCTAGAACAATATTTCCTTTAGGGGATATGACAAAACCAGAAGTAAGAGCATTTGCATCTCAACATAAAATGGCTACGGCTAAAGTACCTGAAAGTATGGAAATATGTTTTGTGGCTGATAATGATTATAAGAAGTTCCTAAATAAATATGCACCTGATAAAATGAACGCTATAAATACAGGTAAAATTATTCAAGATGGAAAAGAAATTGGAGATCACCAAGGTTACACCCATTATACAATTGGGCAACGAAAAGGAATAGGAGTAACATTTCCCGAACCGCGGTATGTAAAATCTATTGATGCAAAATCAAATACAATTACAATTTCCCGTAAGGAAGGACTTCTTTCTCCTGGTTGTACCATTAATGAATTAAATTGGTTAGTTGATAAAAATCAAGTTCCAGAAAAAATTCAAATTAAAATAAGATATAATAGCTCCGATGTTATCGGTCAATTAAATTGGGATAATTTAACCGTTCATTTTGACCAACCTCAGCTTTCTGTAACGCCTGGACAGTCAATTGTATTTTATAATGATGACAAAGTATTAGGTGGTGGAATTATTAATAAAAAACTTAACTAATTTAATTAAAATATTTATTTCAAAATAAATGAGAAAACAGTAAAATATAACATCGGAACTTTTTCAAATTATAAACTGTTGACAACACCATGAAATTAACTTTTATTATACTAATATCCATTTTTCAATTGGGAATTTGCCAGTTTAGTCCTGTAATTGAAAACCAAAACCCAATTAATTCTACTAAATTGGGGGTGAATTTCCTTAATTCTGAAAAGTTAAAAATCCAACAGGGATTTACTTTAGGTACTTCATTAATGGGAAATCAATCTACTTCCTATGGTATGTTTTCTAATAATTTTCAATATTCAATTAAATCAAATTTACAAATGACTGGTGGTGTTCATTTCCTTCAAAAATCTGGAAATATTCCTGGACCAATTCCGAATCAAAATTTTGATGTATTATATGATTTGAATTTAAAATATCAACCTTGGGAAAATGCATGGATTCAATTTTCTGTTTCTAACTTTGGAATAAATAGAAGACAAAGCATTTTTAACCCATGATAAAGAAAAGAAAAAAACGAAAAAAACCAATAAGCAAACCTCAATTTAATATTCCTAATTTTGCAATAATTGGTCTTTCAATAATCATTTCGGTTGCATTATTCTCAGCGGTAGATAAATTGTTTTACTCTGATGGAAAAAAAGAATTTAATAAAAACCTAAAATTATCAGAATTATTAATGACTTCTTCTTATGAAGAAGAAACAGGGAATAAAATAAAAATTCAATTATTGAATGGATGTGGTGAAAGATATTTAGCTGAAAAATATGCTACATTTTTTCTAAAAAATGGGCATGATGTTTTAGAAAAAGCAAATGCACCTCACCATAAATATCCAAAAACAAAAATTATTTCAAGAATAATAGAAATTGATCCTGCCCATAATATCGCAAATCTTTTAGGAATTCCAATTGAAGAAATTGAAACTGATATTGATAATAATCAAACTTGCGATATCACATTAATTTTAGGAAAAGATTTCACTAAACTTAAATCATTTGACAAAGTCCTCGAATCAAATCAACTTATAAATCCACAAAAAAAATAAGAATTAATTTTGAGTAAAAAAAAGAAATTAGATGATTTTCTAATTCATTTTGGAGAATTATTATTGGATAGACATGCAGAAAATATTGTAATTCTGGATGTACGAAAATTAACAAGTGTCACAGACCAGGTGATTATTTGCACTTCACAATCAACAACTCAATCAAAAGCCATTGTTGATTATATCCGACAAGAATTAAAAGATGAAAATATTCTACCATTAAGTATTGAAGGATATGAAAATCTTAACTGGGTATTAATGGATTATATAAATGTAGTCGTCCATGTTTTCTTACCTGAATACCGAACTTTTTATGATCTTGAACGGTTATGGGGTGATGCGGACTCATTTAATATTGAAGACAAGGAAAAAGATGAGAAATAAAGTCCTTGAAAAGCTACAAGGCACACTCGTAGAATTAAATTTCCCAACTGATACCGTTATAATTCAAAACTCAAAAAATCCTGATCATGGTGATTTTTCAAGCAATATTGCAATGATCCTTTCTGGAAAATTAAAACAACCTCCTCAAAAAATTGCTAATGAAATTATTCAAAAATTATTAGAACTTAATTCAGATAACTTTTTTTCAAATGTTGAAAAAGCTGGACCAGGTTTTATTAATTTCAAATTAAACAAAAATCTATTTCATGATAAATTATTACATGTATTAAAAACAGATACTGAATTTGGAAAGTCTTCCATTGGTAAAGGTAAAAGTGCAAATGTTGAATTTGTTAGTGCAAATCCAACAGGTCCATTAACCGTTGGCCATGGTCGTGGAGCAATGCTGGGTGATACAGTTGCAAATATTTTGGAATGGAATGGGTATAAAGTTCAACGAGAATATTATTTCAATAATGCGGGAAGACAAATGCGGGTACTGGGCCAATCTGTTTATTCTCGATACCTTCAAACATGTGGTCAAGATTTAAAATTTGATGATGAATTTTACCAAGGTGAATACATCAAAGAAATTGCAGAATTAATATTTAATGAATTTGGTGATTCATTAATGTCTGACCAAAACCCCGATTATTTTAAAGATAAGGCTGAAAAATTTATTTTTGAAGATATAAAATCCTCTTTAAAAAAATTAGGGTTAGAATTTGATCATTTCTACAATGAACAAGAATTATATAATAGTGGGAAAATTCAACACATATTAGATGAATTGGATTCAAACGGATTAATTTATCAAAAAGATGATGCCACTTGGTTTAAAGGTACTCAAATTGGGCGAGATGTTGATAAAGTCCTTGTGAAAAAAACAGGAGAGCCAACATATCGACTTCCAGATATGGCATATCATAAAACAAAATTTGAAAGAGGGTTTGATTTATGTATTGATGTATTTGGTGCTGATCATATTGATACCTATCCTGATGTACTTGCTGTCATTGATCAATTGGGTTACGATTCTAATAAAGTTAAAGTACTTATCCATCAATTCGTTACCATCATGAAAAATGGTGAGCAAGTTAAAATGTCCACTCGAAAAGCAAATTTTGTAACTTTAGATGAATTAATAGATGAAGTTGGCGCAGATGTTGTTAGATACTTTTTTATCATGCGTGGAATGTCAACTCATCTAAATTTTGACTTGGATATTGCAAAAGACCAATCTGATAATAATCCTGTTTTTTATCTTCAATATGCCCATGCACGAATGTGTAATATCATAAATAGGGCAAAAGGGTTTGGTCATACCATAAATTTAAAAGCCGATTTAGGTTTATTAAAAGAAGATGAAGAACAACAACTTATAAATCAATTATTAAAATTGCCCGAATTAATTGAAAAATGTAGTATTCAATTAGAACCTCAATTAATTGTGAATTATTTACATGAATTTGCTTCTAAATTTCATAAATACTATGCTCATTTTAAAGTCATAACCGAGGATAAAAAATTAACCGACGCACGCCTCATATTAATTAAAGCAATTCAAATCGCAATGAGAAACGGTTTAACGTTAATTGGCATTAATGCTCCTGAAAGAATGTAAGGAATTATTGAAAAAACTAAATTGGAGTAAAATCTATGAAATATCTCTCTTTAAAATTAACCGATTATGTCCCATATCATCTGACGGGATACAGTCTGTGTTTGACATTTTTACCTTCTTTACTTAATATTTAATAATTTGTCTTCTGGAAGCCATATTCATGAAAGGACTAAACTAAATTTGACATCCAGACAACTATTCAATCAATCAATATTCAGAGGATGCACTCATCAGATTACGAGGTTTCCCTCCTACTTTATTGATTTATTATCTCAACCCACATTCTATATACGAGAAAATTTATTTTTTCTTACAACATTTTTATTATTCATAATAAAACGTGTTCTATTCATGCTAATCACTTTATTACTTTCGATTTCATCTTTAATAACATGGTCAATATTAATATTCCTTGATTTAAACTCAGTTTTTAAACCAGATATGCTAAGAGAATTTTTCTGGATTCTTTCCTGATCATTTATCATCTCTGGATTTAAAGGTAGATTTTTCAGATGACTATTGTAATTAAAAAGATATCTCCTGTCCAGGATTATAATGCTTCCTTTATCATTTTCCTTCCTCATTAATCTTCCAAAACCCTGCCTGAGCCTATGGGCGGCAAGGCTTGGATAAATACTTTGCATATAATCCTCTTCCCGGTTTTTCCTGAATTCGATAACTGGATTTGATATTGAAGGATTCGGTGCTTTAGTAATGATGACCTGACTAAGAGTTCTTCCAGGAAAATCTACTCCAGACCAGAACCTGTCTACACCAAATAGAATTGAGTTCTCCATTTTCTTAAAGGTTTCTATAATATCCAAACTGCTGTTTGACTGGATTAATGGAAGAATATCATTATTAATAAATAGTTTTTCTAAACTCTTAAATGCATTATTCATCTCATAATGGGACATAAATAGAACTAAAGATCGACCATTTGAAGAAAGTCCATATCTTGCGATTGCTTCAATTACACCATGATTATATTTTTTCATCTGGTCTCTATCTCTATAGTTATAAGCTGGAACAGTAGTGTCAATACAGAAATAAATATTTGAATGATAATTAAAACAAGGTTCCATGCTATAAGTAATTACTTTATCAGGTTCTTTTTCATATTCCCTCGGAAAAAACCATTTATCATCACCTATAAACAAAGTAGCTGAAGTAAATGTGATATGTTCTATATTTTCAAAAATTGACTTCTTCAGTATGTCCTGTATATAAATCGGAATCTGTTTCAAGGACCATGACCTGTCTTTAATCTCCACAGTTCTCGCATGAGTAGCTGTTGTATTATTACCAATATAATTTTTCAGTTGCTGAATTAATTCACCACCATGTATTGAATATCCATTTATTCTTCTGATTTGTTCTATATTTAATATTGATTCATCATCGAGTAATTGATTGAAAATATTTTTTAAATTTTCAACTGGATATATAACAGTATTAAATACCTCATCTAAATTCTTAATATTCAAAAATTCAATCTGAAATTCCTTGTTCCTTGATCTTTTACTCAATACTGCTTCCCTGAATAAGGATTCAAGAATTCTAAAGGACTCCTTAAAAGTTTGAAGAAACTCTAGAGCTTTAATTATCTGTTTTGATTGTTTATCATGTTTATTTTCATTGAAATAATTTAATAATATCTGGAGATACCCTTTTCTGTTACCTGAACCGCTTAATCGATAAATAAATTGATTTACATCTCTTGAATTTAATTCTTCTGTTAGAGCAGACCTTACTCCATCCCCAAATCTGTCAGCTTCATCAATGATTACGGCATGGACAACATCCTTTATCTGTGTTTCTAATAGAGGAAGCTTATGGTGATTAGTAATAATTATATCAGATCCTATTGCTATCCTGAGATGTCTTCCATATGTACAGATAGAAGGAATACAAACGCCCTTATAACAGGTTTTTCTTGCATTAACTTCATTACATAATTCTCTTAATTCCCTAGTCATTGCGATTGAAGGAATGTATTCAATATCTCCATTTAAATTATGCAGAATTATTGCCAGGTATATCCAGGATTTTATTTGTTCATCGTTACCTTTTAAAACCCAGTCATCAAAAAATCTTGACAGCGCTGTTACACATATGAAATTTGACTTACCCTTTAAAATTGAAGCATTTACAGTACTGAAACGTTCTTTCAGTACAGGCCATTCTTTTTCATAAACCTGAGCCTGGAGATTTTTTGTTGAAGTCGCAATAACTACTTTTCTACCTTTATTTTTTTCAATAAATGCAGCAGCGGGAAGTAAATAACCAAGGGTTTTTCCTATACCGGTAGGTGCTTCGAGATAAATATGTCCTTTTTCATTAAGGCTGGTAATTATATGCTCTGAATATTCACCCTGTTGATCTCTGTAAGAATAACCGGGTATAAATTTATTAAGATATTTTGAATTTAACAGAGATTTAGCTGATTCACTTGCCAATGGATTTATACCATCATCTACGGTAGTACCTGATATATTAATACTTAATGATTTACTAACTTTTTTCCGTGGCATAAATCCTGAAAGTATGTAGTCGCCACTATAATCTTCAATTGTATTATTTAAATTAATCTGTCTTGAAAATAAAATATTACCATCAAGCCAGCTGATTTTCTGAAGATTTTGTGCAAGAATAATTAACCTTTTAAAAGAATCATTATTCCCTAATAGATTAAATAGAGAAGGTATATTTTTATATAGATTATTTTCATTACTGAAAATTACTTCCAGTGATTTTTCTAATATCCGAGTCGTCAAATTTGTTAATGCATTTATTCGGCTTTTCTCTTTATCTAGCTCTTTATTAAATAATGAGCGGTATAGAGAATTAAATCGTGTTGTCCTTAATTTTGGTAGAAAAAATGGAATGTATAATGAAATATCAGTTACTATTATCTGCCGATTATTTCCAATTAACTTATTAATTAATCCTGAACTTTCATGTCCTTCTTCATTTAAAAAAAATAAATGAGTATAAGAAGACAGTTCTCTGGAAATATCCTGATTTCCTGAATTAATTGCGGTAGAAAAATATCTGTCAGACAGTCCGGTCCGGTTTCTATCGATAATACTTAGTTTACCAGATGGATTGATATTAAATACTTTAATATAATTCGTGTTATCTAATGCAAATAATCCAAGTTGAATAACTTCTCGTCTACCTGAATTATTTTCACTGCTGAAAATATGTATTACTGCTGGTTTAAAATTCACTTTGTGCCTTTTTAATTTCTATGTATTAACCTATGTATCCATCTTGAAATCACAGTCAAATTCCTCGGTCTATTATCTCTCTTATTCCCATTAATATGGTGTACTTCGTATCCAGGACGTATTCTGCCCCCTATTTTCTTTTCAGCTACCCTGCGATGTGTAAATTTCCACCCATTCCCGGAATTATACTGTTTATAACCATTTTTATATCGTGTTGAATATGAACTTACAGATTTGGATCTACCATAACTTGAATTACCAGTACTTCTATAGGATGATTTATTATATGATGTACATCGTGAACCTATACCATACGTTCTCCTGGAACTACTGGAACTTCTATTAGAGGATCGTCCAGTTGAACTACCTCTGTAAGAATTACCTGATCTACTATAACTTCGACCACCACTATATTTTCCATATCTTGCCATTTTACTTATTATTTTTCCTTATTCTTTAATTTTAAATTTTTGATTTTTTTTATATTTCATCTATCAATGAAGCAGTTTCATTATCATCTATTTCCCTGGAATCAATTATATTTTGTTTATTATCATGGATAATAATATTATTAATCTTAAGGAGATCTTCCGGAACGACCAATCTTCGACCCAAAGCCCCACAATTACCACAGATTAAGATTTCATTATATTGATTATCATTTAATTTTATTTGACCATCAACATGAATTATTTTTACTTCACCTGGCTTAATACTTAAAAGTTGAACAACAATATTTTCTTCATCACCATTCACCCAGATTTCTTTTATTACATTGGGGTGGAAACCACATTTATGGCAATGGAATAACTGAAATATCATCATATCTGAAGCATCTTCACTATCAATCTTATTAGATGATTTTTTTTCATTCCTTGGAAAATTAAATTCCATATTTATTTTAATTTTGTTATTCATCAATATTTATACGTGAAATAATTAATTTTCTTACAAATTATTTTCATTATTATTTTTCTGATCATTACTTTCCTGTTCCAGTTCATCATAGATTGACTTTTTATGTTTTGTCTTTCTATTATACTTGGTAACATCAGGTTCTGTAAAAGTAGGTCGCCATCGTACCCTGGCAGACGGCTTATATGGATTGTATTTTGGTGTTTTTTTCTTCATATCAATTATGATACGAAGAGAGGAGTGAATTCTTACAAAATTAGTGTAAGTGAAGTTGAATTATTAATTTTATTTTTTTTCTTAATTATTTGAGGACAAGTTGTAATAATTACCATAAATCCTATCTATATTGATACGATTATTTTTTACTAAATAAATTAGTATGGCTATTGTATGGCCATAAGCAGTATAACTACCTAATTCAGTAAATTCAAGTAAATCTATTATACATTCATTATCCGGATCAAATTGTTGAATAAAATTTTGAATATGATTTTCTGTAATTTCCCAAAATATTATCCCTTTTTTCTTAAATTTTTCTATATCTCCATTAGTCATATCTAATGTAGAATCTTCTTTAATCTGATTATATTTTTTAGTTCTTATATGATCTGAAAAAACAACCATTCTCTCATTTATTATTAATGGTATTTGAAAAATTTTATATTTAATTAAATCAGTTAATATAATTGATATTTTAATAGGATTATGAGATACTAAATCTGAATTTTTTTCTTTTAACCATTGAGTTTTATTATGAGAACTTTTTATATTCAAATCGCCTAAGGTTGTTATAATTTCTTTAATCTGATCTACATCATATTGAGCAAATATTTTTACTACCTCTTTGTAAAAAATTGTTTTATTACTTACATCTAGCAAATTATTAAAATCTTTTCTTTGTATTTCCTCGAACTCATTTGGATTATTGTTGCTAGCCGTAATAACCAACGATTCACTATTTAATCTATTTAAAATATCTCCTCTTAAATCCTGATTATAAATAGATTTTCTGGATTTACGTTCGCCAAAAGTTAAATTTGTAATAATAAAGAAAAATTTTCTAAAATTAATTTCATAATCCGTTATCATTGCACTAATATTAGCATTTTTTTTAAAGTATGTACCAATCGTACTATAATTAATTAAGTCTAAAGACATACATTTATGATTATTTAAAAATTCTATAACTTTACATAACTGTTTTGAATAATCATAAATAGCTAAATCCAAATTCCAAATAAATAATCTTTTATCCTTTTCATCATAATTATTAGATTCAATATTTTTTGAATGTTCATTATTATATGAAGAAAAACTTTCTTTAGTACCAGGTACTTTATAATAAGTTATAATATCTTTAATATTTGAACTTGAAAATGAGTTAATAAAATTTTTACTATGAAAATTGATTAATTCTAATGAAATAAATTTACTGAATAACATATCTAAATGGGGTATATTGATGTTTTCAAATCCATCTTTTTTACATGATACTTTATAAATTTCGTTATTTATATTATCTAAATTTTTATAAAAATCATTTTTATTTTTCTCATCAATATATTCATTTTTGTCAATCAGACTTTTTATTTTTTCATTTAGCTCCTCTTTTTCTACTAAATCAGGATTTTCAGAAATTAATGAAGTTGTTTGTTCTTCTAAACTATCAAGTTTATATTTTGTCTTTAAAAAACTCGCCAAATTACTTCCTACATTTAGTAACATTTCTGCATCTAACGTTTGAATATGAGGATGTACAATATAAACATTTTCATATTTTTGATATATTGTATTTGATTTGATTAGATGAAAA
>Ga0209992_10003358_pt1 | contig 13534 bp, 15 predicted proteins | sample 2SBtaG_2_FD_182564 | JGI IMG/M metagenome (GOLD analysis project Ga0209992, IMG submission 182564) | Deep subsurface microbial communities from Kolumbo volcano to uncover new lineages of life (NeLLi) - 2SBTROV12_ACTIVE470 metaG (SPAdes)... | ecosystem: Environmental > Aquatic > Marine >... | reverse complement strand
GTTGCCACCCACATGATGCAACTTATCCCCCTAATAGGCATGTGGCTAGATAAAGCAAAGCTTGGCAACAAGCTTAGTAATCTTATGGGAAAGAAAAATGCTACCGTGCTCTTCGCTTTTATATTTATAACCTTGGCAATCGCACTATTTGTCCAAGCCCTTTATGGCATTCCTTTAATTAAGCGCTGATAGTTAAAAAGTTTAATTTAGATACCAACCAAAACATCACGAGTTTGAAGTGGCGAGTATTCGCGCTTCTAACTCAGTGTCTTTATTCAAAGAAAATTATCAAAAGCATGAAATGCCTTGTGAATGATGTTTGGTGAGTATTGACACACTGGCCAATTCAATTGAAGACTCTCCCAGTTTCAAGCGCCCTTGAACAATTTACGCGAATGTCATTTCTATGCCTACGGTTTCAGAACCTCGCACTGCAACTTATATTTTTAATGAAAAAGGTAAAAAAACGAGCCTAGTATGAGGAGCATTTCAGCTCTCGTTCGGTTCAAGCTACATATTATCGCTGCTTAAATGAAAGTGGCTCACCAAATATTGTACATATCTAAATCGATGCACTTATTTACTTAGATACATAAGAGGAGTTTTCTTCCCTTTATACTGAAAAATACTCAAAACTTTGCTTATATTTGGGACTAATGAGCCTACTCTCTGTGCCTCGCGCTAGGTAAAATGCGATATAAGACAAACACGGTTAGGAACTGAACAACGAGCATACTGGTAAGTAACAACCCGCCTATGTAGGCAAAGAGATTTGGCGCTTGCATTAAGGTAGTCATTAAAGACTCTTGATAATAAAAAAACCATTGATTATTTGCAGGAAATACCCATTCATGCAGCTGATAAAATACAGTTTCAAAGCCTATTAATGCGACCAATACTAAGCCTACTAGCAGTAAGCATAGCATGATCCAATAGACATCTTTCACTCTGAAATACGTGGCAGCTTTTTTCTTTTTTTGGCGTTGAAATGACAACAAAAAAAGCAAAGCTGAGATAATAAGCGTAACATAGCAGGCAGTTTGAATGTTACTTAACAACATCGCGACATCGAATAAATGCTGCACCTCAGCGTCATGTAATAAAGGTTTATTCAGATGTGAGCCTTTAGAGTTATATACTATCGCCTGTAACGCTGGCTTAACTTGCTCTAATGGTAATTCAATGCTCTTAGCTATCTCTTCAAAAAACTGAATATGTTGTGCTTGAGTGGTCGATTCGAAACCAGAACGATATTGATTTTGCGGTCCGTACTTTGCGATGGTCTTATCGATTTCTAACACTTCATACCAAACTGGGTAGGCAAAATTAACAGTTGATACGGCCTGCCAAGATACAATAAAAGCGAGTGCGAAAGATAAAAACACAGTACTCAAGGTGGTTAAGGCGCGCATTGAATTCCTTGTAAAGCAGATTTTTTGGTCATTTATAAAAGGCTTTGTATCACACTCAAGACATGTATTCACTAATCGCAAATAGTGAGTGAACATTTCTTTGCAATAAAATGCTAATTTTTACCTATCCTCCCCAACTCGCCCGCTTCATGCTTAAACGCGCAGCCGTTACAGGGCTGGGAGTTACCTCATTACCTAATTATGTCTGTAAATCAGAACTAAAAAGCGGAGAGCTGGTTCGTGTATTAACTCAATACCTTCCACAAGCAGCGAATTTAAGTTTATTGATGCCATCAAGACTTGGTGTACCCGCTCAAATTAAAGCATTTGCCAATTTTATACGTGAAAGGCTACCCTATGTGATGAGTTGATAGCTATACCTGAGTGATACCAACCCTCAATAATGCTAAATCATTTTGAGGGACTAAAACTGACGTTAACTTCGTTAATAATTTCTTATTTACGACTGCATGGATGCAGAAGGTAGAGCAATGCAGGAGCAATTGCCGAGAACAACTAAATTGCAAAAATTTCGCCTCGTTATCGACAAGTTTTCCTTGCCTCAAAATAGATCGCTTAATTTAGAAGATTGGTATAAAAACACTGTCATATTCTTTAGACATAATTTTAAGTATTGTTATTGGACTGTGACTTCAATCACCTAGCAATGATCTATGTTAGGCTTTTGCAAGTAGAAACTTTTATCAGCACAGAATATATTCTTTGATATTTCAACCTAGGATCCGCAGCTTGAATATACATACCCAGCAACAAATAAAACAACTCGTTGTATTTGATCTTGATAGAACTTTACTTAACGAAGACTCGAAACTGACACCATTTACACTACAAACGCTCCGTGAAATGGACAAGCGAGGTATTCATTACACCATAGCCACAGGCAGAAGTTTTTTATCTGCAGAAGACATCATAAAAGGTCACACTTTTTCTCTGCCACAGGTATACACTAATGGTGTTGTTACTTGGTGCCCGACACAGCAGCGTTTTAGCTTTGATAATTGTCTAGGCCTTAATGAAGCTCTAGCAGCAACTGATGTAATGGTTTCTGACTCAGCACATCCATTTGTTAATGCAATCAACGACAAAGGAGAGCGCATTGTATTTCATGGTGAATATAGAAATCAGTTTGAGCAGGCATTATTAGAACAATTCGGATTATCACCAAAAACGCGTATGCTGCCCTTAAACAAGCTCAATCAAGACTTTCAAATTACTAACATCAGTATGATTGGTCCTCGTGATGAAGTAATTTCAGTTCACAATACCATTGATGAACTCAACCATTTAATTGCTTATTCAGGGCAAGCCATAGAGCATGAGGCGTATCGCTGGATAGATGTGCATCATGCAAAAGCGACCAAGGGCACTGCAATCGCGAAATTAAAAGAGTTGCTCAACATTGAGTCAATTATTTGTTTTGGTGACGGTGATAACGATTTAAGTATGTTCGAAATTGCAGACGAATGTTACGCGCCTGAAAATGCCAATGCTGAGAATAAACAAGCCGCCACTGCTGTAATTGGTCATCATAATGAAGATGGGGTTGCGAAGTTTTTAACTGAAAGATTTTCCCTTTAAGAATAGAAAATCTTAGTAGCAAATAATCTATACAACTTAATATTTTTACTACTTCGTGACTGCAAACCCTGTTACTCTAAATGGGACTTGGATAATAATAATTCTTATGGAGTAAGAATATGAAAAAGCTACTTTTAGCAGCAATCACGGGGACCGCTATTGCCTCTGGCGCATATTTTGTTTCTAATCAAAACGATTCACACACCCCATTACCACAGCTAGATTATGTACCTGCAGACACTGTCTTTTTTTGGTCGCAGCTTGAAGGGTTTCCTTACCTAGAGTACTTAGATGTCATGCCTGAGGCATTAAAAGAGGCTAATCAGTTTGAAGACCTCACCGAAGTATTGCAACGAGATGGTATATCTAAAAATGAACTCTTCTTTTATAGCCTTATAAACAGCTACTCAGCTAGCTTAAAATCGTCGGAAGCTTTTGCCAAAACATGGGGCGCCGATAATGACTTGAAAATGTTAGGCTATGCTGTCGGATTTCTACCAGTTGCTAGAGCAAAATTAGCCAATGTTGAAACCTTTGTAAATACAATTAAAACGGCAGCGGAACAATCTGGTGTACGTTATGAAGCAGCTGAATTAGCTGGTGTGCCTATTACCCGCTTTATTATCGAGCAGGGAGATGAAAAGCTATTTGATATTGTTGTTTCAACCAAAGATGACTGGGTCACACTCACTTTAGATACGGCTTTTAACACCGAAGAAGACTTAAAAGTGGCATTAGCAGCCACAAAACCAGCAAAAGCACTCAGTGAAACGAATCGTATTGAACAATATATCGATGACTACCAATTAGATGGCCAATCACTCGCTTATCTTGATACAACCCTTCTAGTTGATGCACTTACTGCAAAAGATCCACAAAGCAATACCACAAGAATGCTGGATAGTTTGCTTGCTTTATTAGGCAGTGAAGACGACCTAGCACTCATCCGAAATGAAGCTTGCCAACAAGACTTTGCTGATATGGCAAGTAATTGGCCTGCGATTGTATCTGGTACACAAAAAGTTGAAATTACACATAACTATGCTGATCTTCAAATATCTACTGTATTCGCATCGACAGACAAGAAAGTCCTTGATGCGATGAGCAACGCCCGCGGCTTTATCCCTGAGCACGCACAAAATATAGGTGAAGCTATGATTTCTTTTGGACTCGGAGTCAACGCGTCGCAGGTTTCCCCCATGGTTAATACTGTGTGGGCGCGTTTTGCTTCGGCTGATTTTAGCTGCCAACCACTCGTTGCTGCGCAGGCGCAAAGTACAGACATAAACCCTGCTGCACTCGCAATGATGACCGGCATGCTCGGCTCTTTAAAAGGCATCAGTTTTAGTCTTATTGATATTGAAGTTGAAGAGCATACGCAAAATCCGGGACAACCTGATTTTAAATCACTCAATGTGCTTGTAACAATTTCTGCCGATGATGCTGAAGCCTTATTCAACATCGCTAAAAGTTATGAACCTACAATAGCTAATATAACCTTGCCAAAAGATGGTACTGCCATTGAGATAAAAGAGTTTCTTCCAAAAGGCCTTTTCTTAGATGAGCCTACTTACGTAGCACTTAAGGGAAATCATTTAACTTTTTACACCGGTGAGCAAGGCAAAAAGTTTGCTGATACTTTAACTAAACAAAAACTTGAAGCAAACGGCATGATGGCATTCTCAATGAATACCGATAAATTCTTTAAAGCATTATTGAAGGGCGCCGAAATTGCAGGTGAAGAATTAGGTGACGAATTTGAACAGTTCATTGGTCAAAATACACAAATGCAAATTAACCTTGATGTTGCTGATAAAGGGGTGGTTACTGACACCCAAATTATGATTAAGAAGCTTTAAAACAAATTTATAGAGGGCAGGTTCTGACTGCCCTTTATAAACTCACTCAGTGCTTTTCTTCACCTTTTTCTTTCTTACATACAAAGTACGTTTTAATAATGCAATGTCATTACCCTGTTTATCTTTTATAAGCACGTCATAGGTAGGCAGGTACTTCTCTCCAGAGGCTGTATTTATTTTTATGTCAGCCAACATGTCGTCCGTTACATTAAACTGTGCGGTGACTGTGCCATATCCTGGTTTAATGAAGTCAATATCGGCAAACTTATCCCAAACAAGGTATTCCTTACCAAGGTTAGCCATTAGCAATAACATATAAAAAGGGTCGGTCATTGCGAAGAGAGATCCACCGAAGTGCGAGCCTACTATGTTTTTGTTCCACCAATGCATTCTCATTTCAACTGTTGCCTGTCGAAAATCTTTTGATAGGTAAGTAATATGAATACCTGTTAGTAAAAATGGCGGCCACACATTCATAATAAATTTAGTTAACCGAGCACTTTGCAGCATGATAAATCCTTAAGGTATTGCTTTTAAACTCATCGTACCAGAATAACAAAAAATATTGGAAAGTTTATCACCGTATGGAAACTATAAAGGGTAAGTCGCTGTTAATTTACAGCGACTATATTTATAAGGTTACTATTCTTTAATAGTAAAATGATCTGATTATTTATTCTCTTACATCAAGCAACAACTATATTTGCTCTTTAGTTTGTTTTTTGATTCTTATAGCACCATTATTACTGTAGAGATTTATTTTCACCTTGCCAGAGCCCAGTTCCCCAGACAGTGTTCTTGCATTCGAACGATGTTTACTAACTTCTAAACCAAAATCATTATAAATAGACCCATTGTTAGATTTTGCTTTAATTTCTGCATTCATAGTCTCGGGAAATGCTAAGGAGATTGAACCATTATTTGAGTCAACTCCAATATTAGCTAGATCAGTTAAGTTGCTGTCATAAGACAAGCTCACCGATCCATTAATAGATTCAACACGAGTGTTTGAAGCTAAACCAGTTGCAACCAATTTACCATTCGTTAGAGACGCATTTATCTCACCCTTTACGCCTTTTATTGATAACGAACCATTTGTCAGAATAGTATCATCTAAACTGATATGAGTTGGAACGGTAATAAAATAATCAACTTGAGAATAACTGTGTTTACCCCAACTAAATTGATTTTTAAATTCAGTTGAAATATCTAGTCTATTATCCTGCTGTGTGATTATAACCTTTACTTTATCTCTGCCCTCTTTATCTTCAGTGTAAATTTTTGCTGTAACAACAATTTCATCTTTATCCCAAGCCTCAATTTCAACCTTACCATTGGTATTTTCAATGCGTAATAATGTATTTTTATCTACTAAAAATGTCTTTTCTACAGTTTCGCTGTATCGTTTGTCGTTGTGGGCAAATACACTTAGCGAAGTTACAGCATAAATTACAAGTGCTAACGTAAGCTTTAATAAAGTCATGGTATTTCCTTTCTCTTAATCACTAGTCTTAAACAATAAGACGCAACAATGCTGAGAAAGGTTTAAACAAAGTGCAAAATATACGTTGCGAAGCAAGGTTACTTTTGCGCAAGATGAAATAAGCGACTTTAACAAGTTATAAGGTAAATATCTTGCGGAGCAAAATTAATTTGCATGAGGGCAACAAGTGACCAAAACGAAGTTTCGCAGCACGAGAAGGTGAGAGTATGGATACCCGATGAGTGTAGCTACAAGGTTGTCAAACAGCACTGTAACTAAAAGTCATTTTAAAAAACGTCACAGTTGACTACTTCGAAGCAAGGTTCCTTTGTGCAAGGGTGACGATTGACCACAAAAATGTATGGAACATTTTTAAAAGGCGAAGCTACATGGACATAAAACAACAAACTAAAAATATATTGATATATCAGTGATTACAAAGACATATCAACACTAAATTTGATTCACAGGCTTTAACTCTAAGTACGATAAAGCACTTTGATCACGTGCCAACCAAACTTAGTTTTAACCAACTGTGGTGTTAATACTTCACAAGAAAAGCAAACTTTATCAAACTGCGGCACCATAGTTCCACGTCTGAATTCCCCTAAGTCACCGCCCTTTTTACCAGTCGGGCAGTTAGAATACTTCTTAGCTAAGGTCTGAAATTTAGCACCTTTTTTTAATTGCTTTAGGATGTCTTCTGCTTGCTCTTTATGCTTTACCAAAATGTGTAGTGCATGCGCTGTACTAGCCATATTATCTCGATCTACGACTTAAAATTAACTCTAAGAATATAACGTATTATAACGAAAAATCATGACCACACTAACCTATGATTGTTCTGAATTACTTAGTAAATAACCCAAAAGGAATCACGATGCCAAACTGAGAAACAGTACCTCTTTCTAACGATAAAAATACGTCTACATTCACACCAATACCAATATATCTTCCCACTGTGGCTGAAGCATGAAAAGGTAAACCAAAAGTTCCACCTTCTTTTAAGTCACATTTTTGAGAGGTACCAAACCAACTTTCTTCATAATCCTTGCAGTTTTCTGACCATGACCCATTGCCATAACCCAAACCAAGACCTACTTCAGCATAACCCCAATTAAAAGGTGCAGAGATAAACTTTGATACACCATACACTCTATACTCAGTATCAAGTTTTTCTAAAGTTGCTCTGTTATAGTCTGCAGGACCCAAAAATTTATCTTCTGTATACCTAGAATGAATAAGAGACCATCCCGTATTACCGTCTCTAGCTTTAAGTTTAAATGTACTTCCTTCCACAAAACTAGTGCTCAATTCTAGCCAATAACGGTCATATTCAGCATGAGAAGTCACTGAGAATGTAAGTAGGCTAATCAAAAAAAAGATTTTTTTCATACGTTCCATCGTCTTAATGTTTGTATTTGTAGGTGATGCACTTAGATATAGCCACATTTAAAACGTAGCCCTATGTTGTTATTTGATAACTGCCATCTAAATATTTTTATAAAATATGCAGCGACTGTTAACGCTCGAGAATATAGCAATTTAACTAAATCAGGTCCAACTACTCTATACTGATTAAGGTAGGTTTTGATCTGATTATCGACAGCATCGTATTGAAGCATAAATTAAGAACTAACTATTATGCGTATCCGCCATAAACTTTGTGGGCAATGCCAACAAGCTAAAAGTGTAATGTATCGGTGCCGATTTGATGGTAATGTGGCGTGGCAGTTTGTTTGCGGGCCCTGTTTGATAAAAGTCAAAAAGAGGCATACTGACACTTATCAATATGGTGGCACATGGAAAGCTCGGAAAAAATAATTAGCAAAGTAGCATTACTTCATGCGAAGCCCCCTACCAACAAAGCACAACCCATTGACTTATCATTATAATTTGTCATATCTCCTTGCCATGTTAACTTTAAGCCGACTCTATCAACAGGTAGGTACCATTCCTTGAAAAAAACAATATTACTTTGCTTATTAACCGCAGCTTTGGGTGGATGTAAAAGCACACCTAGACCACCAACAGATTATTTAAAAGCTCTCAATACTTGCAAACCTTTAACATATGAGTGCCATGCCAAGGTAAAAACAAAAATTGTGAGCATAAGTTTTGGCAAAGCTATGGTCAAAGTATTTGAACATTACTCACGCGATGGTGCTCACAAAGCAATCAAAGGTATGTTTGCATTAAACGCTGACAACCCATTTGATCGGGCATCTAAACATAGATATCTTGCAACATTTATGTACCAAATTAATGACTTTCAAGGTGTTTTAGAGCACTCCAAACTCGCTCTTAAAACTCCGATTTTGAATGCCAGAGACTGCCTTGAATTAATGCGTCTAGAGATAAATGCTCATTTCGAGTTAGAGCAATATGAACTTGTAAAACAAAAAATTGGAAACTACTTTGCTTATGCGGCAAGCAAAGACCACGCAAAACAGCTCGCTCAACTTGCCTACATTGCCAAAATTCAAAAAGACTCAAAAGAATACGATAGGCTTATTGCAAAAATAAAAAATAATGACAGAGCACTCGAGCATTTAAAAAAAATTAACAATCAAAGACTTAAGCTCACACCTCCTACCGTTAAAAACGCTCAGCTTACACCTGCCGCAGTTGTGAGAGTAGAACCTGAATACCCTGAAGAAGCAATAAAAAATGGCGTACACGGCTGGGTAAGATTTCAATATGATTTAACACCCCAAGGTAAACCTAAAAATATTAAAGTTACAGAATCACATCCTGTAGGTGTATTTGACCAAGCCGGGGTTAATGCACTAAAAAAATGGCTTTATCGTGTAAAATTAGACGAAAATGGACAAGTTATTAACGGGCAAGGTTTAACGCTTCAGTTAGATTGGCGGCTACGTTAAAAGTAATCAACTCAAAGTTTAGGGGCAGTGCTTTTGCTGAGCTCAGCCTCTGACTTAATCATACCTAAGTTTATTATTAGATTTGCACCTGCACGCATCGCAAGCTGACTTCGTAGTTTCACAATCCTTATTCGCCCTTGTTAGTTCGTGACAATTGTCACCTTGAATTGATGACATTAGGCAGCACTTATTCCTCACTTAATTTGCCACACTAGATACATCAAATTATTTAGGAGCAACACCATGAACATCATCAAACATTTTGTTGAATACAGCTTAAGACATTTACCTATGCTTATTGTTCTCACACTTATTAATTTGTTTACTGCGCCTGATTATTTATGGGTACTATGGGTGGCCTTATTTACACTGATTGGCTTTTTTAATGAAGCAGACTTCACTGGCCGAAAACGCTTTGGTTCTCGCAGAGCCTATAAGAGCAAATATTGATGCAGCTATACTTCATTATTAAAAGCCAGAGTTTTATAAGGTTGATAAATATAAAACTCGGCTTTTTAGAGTTAACTTACTGAATAGATTTTAGTTTCTTACAATCTTGAAGAGAGCACCAGCTCACCACACTGCTTTAAACCCGCACGGTGCCAGCATAATAGCCATTTAACCAACTCACAGAAGAAAAAACCACGTAGCTGGTCAAAATTAAAAATGAGGCTATCTTTCATTGAGCATCACAATAAATTGACGCTTAGTGTTCAACTAACTTCTCACTTCTCTAAAAAACCCTCCAATTTTCAATGAATACAAGAAGGTTTAAGGAAACTATCTAGCTTGGTTTAAAAAATGCATACAAATAAAATCCCAAAACTCATTTAGGCATGACATCACAGTGGAACAAAAAGAAAATACAATTTATGTCTTAAGCGGATATGCAAAATGTGCAACTGCCAACAACATTAAATACAAACTTGGTAATAAGCATTCAATAGGCTTTCTAACCACAGATAAAAACTATCAAGACAATATGAATAAGCATGAAAATTTCATTAAAAATTTAGGCTGGGATTCTATTTCTTTCTGTATGGTTGAAGAGGTTGCCGACATTAACACTTTATCGAATGATGTTTTAATCTCAAGCTTTATCCGCGCCAAACAAAACGGCCAATCTTTAGTAGTAAACGACCTACCAATCACTGTGCATTAAATCGTGCAAAGGATTTATGGCTACGAGTGAAGCGAAAGCCCTCTCTTTGCGCAAGGTGAAATAAGCAAGTTTAGCCGCTGCTGAGATGTATCTCATCGAAGTAAGAAAGGAACAAAGGGTTTATGGCTTCGATCAGAGCGAGAACATTCCATGCACGCAAGTTAAAATAAGCAACTATAAAAATTGTTCAGGCAAACGCTTGTAAAGCTGATTTACTTTTACGCGGGGTAAACCCGCGCCTACAAAATCTAATCTCTTTGTAGGCGCTGATTTTGCTTCGCACTTTTTAAATTAGCTCTCACCAAGTCCCACCATATGCACTTTATCTAATCACTGATTTTTTGGTACTCAACATCTTGCCAAATCAGGCTCTTTACCTGCTTTGAACTGTCATCAAATTTTACATTAATCGGGTTCAATGAACTAAATGGCGTGCTTTGCCCAAGAATTAAGTTTGAAGAGATAGCTGTTATATTAAATTCATAATCGTATTGCTTGCCTTTCAAGTCTCCATTTGAAGACATTGAAATGGCCAATTTGCTGTACTTATCATCGCCTTGATAATTACCCACCAGCTTAACCAAGTCAGCTTTCGTTGCTTTATAGTTTTCAGCTCCAGATTGCTGAGTAAACTCTTCTAGCGTGTCACTATTTTTTTTCACTCTTCTATTTAGCAGCCAATCTATTCGCTCTTGATAACCTTCCTGACGCACTTTGGCCATATGCTCTGCTTTTTCATGCTCTGTTAAATACTGAAAAAACTGCACCATGGTTCTGCTGGTTAGCCAGCCCGTCATATTATCTGAATTAGAGAACACACCAATCCCAACACCTAAGTCTGGAGAAAATGCCATCATAGTGCGAGCGCCTGTATAACCCCCACCATGAGCATATAGGGTGTGTCCATAAATATCACAGACACTCCACCCTAGCGCATAACCATGACATGGCAATTCATAAGGGTTTTTGGCTTTTGGGTCTAATTTCGCAACTGGCGTATGAGCCAACCTCACCGTCTCAGGGTTAAAACCCGACTTATTAGCCAGCTCTGAGTTTAACTGTAACTGCAGCCATTTACCCATATCATTAGCTGAAACCACTAGGCCACCCGCTGATTGCATTTTACCGTCTGTTTTAGGTGGCACTAAATGCCAACCTTTTTCTTCACCTTGCCAGATATGATTCCAAGATAGGTGCTTCATTGAAAAGTCTGAAGTACGAGCAGAACTGTTTATCATCCCCATTGGCGTAAATATTTCATCTTGTAGCCAGTCTTGCCAAGCTTTGCCCGTAGCTTTGTGCAAAATTGCACCATAGATATTGTACCCAAGGTTTGTGTAGTCATAGCCCTCTTCTCGCTTGCTAGCATGTTTTGCGATTAAGTCTGGATAGTCTTTATAATCAACCTCTGTCACATAAGCTTCTAAAATAACAATCTGATCGGCGTCAATTGGAAATTGGTGAGTCAATAAATCTCGTAACGTCCACTGTTTAGAGTCAACTCCCTCTGGCAGAGCGATATTTGGCCAGTGCTTGGCAATGGTATCGTCAAGCTTCAATATGCCTTGATTATCTAATTTAGCCGCCAATAGACCCATATATGCTTTAGTTTGAGATGCGATATATATCGGTGTATTAACCGTCAATGGCAGTTTAGTGTCGATATTTCTGATACCTTGAACATGATTTAACAACACTTCATCTTTGCTGACAGCTACGATTGCATAACCAGGCCCAAGGTTTGGTACTTTACCAATAAACTGCTCTAATTTGTCGGCGGCTTGCTGCGGCGTGATAGCATAGCTCAACTGGCTAGCACCTAATAACGTAGATAGTAAAATAGCCTTGCCTTTTATATACATGACTTACTCCTTTGTTCAAAAAAATCAGCAAAAGCATAGAATCTACGCTTACTATTTTATTGTATAGATTTAACCTGCAATTAATTGTTTAAGTTGACGCGGTGTAAAACCGACTTCTTGCTTAAATAATCGTGTTAAATGACTTTGATCAGAACAGCCACTGTCATGTGCAACCTCAACCAGCATTTTGTTTTGAGATAAAAGACGTATCGCACGAGAAACCTTACATCGCTGCTGATACAGACTAGGTGTGCAACCGAAGTGTTTGTGAAAGCTCCGCGAAAAGTACACAGGATGAATGCCTAACTCTACCGCTAACTGAGTTAGATTCAGGTTCTCAGGTGCATGTTCAATATACTGTTTAGCTTTTACAAGCCAAGACGCTTTGTTTCGCTCAGTAGTTAAAGCCGCTCCTTGTCTAATGGCCAACAAATCCCACAATAACTGCTGCTGAAATGACTCATTATTTACCATTAGCCCCTTCACTGAATGTTTAACCATTTGTAGTAATGGCTTTGCAGTTAAGGGCTGCCAATGCCAATCAATATCTACACCATCAGCATATTCATTAAAAACGTGCTTGCTAAAGTTTAATGAGAATATCAACGCCCCTTGCTTTCCATATTGGTTAGCATGACCAAACTCAGCAGGCTTAGTACATAGGCTCGGTGTAAATACGTGTTTATGCTGCCGATTATCAGACTCAGCCAAGGCGCCAGAAAGAACAATTGATACCTGATGGCCTTTATGCTCATGCATCGCCATTTCAGTATTTGCGGAGTAGTAAGTTAAGCTTGCATAATGACCTGGCGAGATATCGACACGCTTTTGCTTTACTTCATTCATTAGGATTACAGATATGATTTTGATGCAGTTAAACTAATTGAAAGCCCTCATAGTCGCAATCTTAACTATGTAACAGTTTATTCCTTAGTGCAAAATACACGTTGCGAAGCAAGGTTATTTTTGCGCAAGGTGAAATGAGCAAGTTTAGCAGCCGATGAGTTATGCTCTATCTAACAAGAAAGGTGCAAAGGGGTTATGACTGCGAGCGCAGCCAGTACATTCTCTTTGCGCAAGGTGAAATAAGCAGTTAAATAATCGATAAAGCCAACATCAGTGAAACTGATCTGCCCTTGCGCGAGATAAACCTTCGCAATCATAAGGCTACCCTACTCAGTCTTATCTAAATATCGGTTAGCATGCTTTAAGCTTTGCAAGTCATTAAAGCGCACACCATGCTCAGCCATAACCGGCTGTATCTTCTTGCTG
>Ga0209992_10003357_pt1 | contig 13538 bp, 10 predicted proteins | sample 2SBtaG_2_FD_182564 | JGI IMG/M metagenome (GOLD analysis project Ga0209992, IMG submission 182564) | Deep subsurface microbial communities from Kolumbo volcano to uncover new lineages of life (NeLLi) - 2SBTROV12_ACTIVE470 metaG (SPAdes)... | ecosystem: Environmental > Aquatic > Marine >... | reverse complement strand
TTTCGGATTAATGACGACCAAATTCTTTTAATTACTTTATTGCTTCTTGTTGGTGCATTTGCAAAATCAGCACAACTCCCACTACATACCTGGTTGCCTGATGCAATGGAAGGGCCGACTCCTGTTAGTGCGTTAATTCATGCTGCAACTATGGTGACTGCTGGAGTTTATCTTATTGCCCGGTGTCATGTGCTGTATGAGCTAGCTCCCTTTACAATGTATTTGATAGCTACGGTTGGAGTGTTAACAGCAATTTTTGCTGGCACGATGGGAATGTTGCAATATGACATCAAGCGGGTGATCGCCTATTCCACTATGAGTCAGCTGGGCTATATGTTTCTTGCAATGGGAATAGGGGTGTATAGCCTTGGCATGTTTCACCTAATGACACATGCCTTTTTCAAAGCCTTGTTATTTCTTGCGGCAGGGAGTGTTATTCATGCAATGGATGGGGAACAGGATATTAGAAAGATGGGTGGGCTGAGAAAGGTGATGCCCCTGACTCATGCTACATTTTTAATTGGTGCTTTGGCATTGGCCGGGTTCCCGCTCACGAGTGGCTACTTTAGTAAAGAAGCAATTATTCTCAGTTCTTATCATGAGGACATGGGAAATTTTATTTTTTGGGCGATCGCACTCATCACCGCGGGTATGACAGCTTTCTATATTTTTCGAGTTTATTTCTCTACGTTTATTGGTGAAACAAGGAGTCCGGATGCACACCCTCATGAATCGCCCACAACGATGGTCCTACCTTTAATTATTTTAGCGGTTTTTGCATTGGGTGGAGGATTATTAAGCCCACTGGTAGATGGATTTCTTGCGCCAGTCTTTGGTCGTGAGACTCATCATTTCCATGATGGCTTGTTGGAAACGATCGCACTCATTGCTGGAATTGGTGGTATAGCTACTGCGGCGCTAGTGTACCAAGTAAGTAAAGATCGTATAGAACTGATAAAAGAAGCGTTTGCCCCGTTGTATGATTTGGTATTCCATAAATATTATATCGATGAAATTTATGACCTATTAATTGTAAAACCCACCAAAGCGATTGGGGCTTTTATGGAAGAAAAGGCTGAAAAGCAAGGGATTGACTTTGCAGTCGATGAGGTAGGTTTTCAGGTTAAAGAAGTTAGTCGGAGGATCAGTTTCTGGCAGTCGGGTAGGATACGTTCATACGCATTGAACATGGTTGCCGGCATGGTAATTATTTTATTATTTGTAGTTTTTCTGTAGATAAAAATGCTATCCCTTATTATTTTTATTCCTCTTTTAACAGCGATGGCGCTGATTTTTGTTGGCCGTGATAACACCGGACTGATCAAGATCGCAGGTGTTGGTGCAGCCACTTCAACCCTACTGGTTTCTCTATGGTTATTGTTTTCTTTTGATGTAAGTAATCCGGGAATGCAATTTGTACAGAGCTTGCATTGGGTTCCTGCTCTTCATATCAATTATCTTGTTGGTATTGATGGGATTAGTTTGTGGATGGTGGTTTTGACTGCCTTTTTGGGTGTCGTATCCATTCTTATGTCACTAAACCAGAAAAAAGACCTTAGAAATTTTATAGCTCTGATGTTGGCCTTGGAAGCTGGCACGCTGGGTGTTTTTCTGGCTTTGGATACTATTCTCTTTTATGTTTTTTGGGAGTTAATGTTGGTTCCCACTTATTTTATAATTGGCCTCTGGGGTGAGGAGCGTCGCGTTTATGCCACTATGAAGTTTGTGATCTACACGTTAGTAGGCAGTTTGCTTATGTTGGTTGCTATCCTCACTCTTACAATGGTTCATTATGGAGCAACACATGAAGTGACTTTTGATCTGCGCATTCTTACTCACACTCATATTGACCCGTTTATGCAAATTTGGATGTTTCTATTCTTTTTTGTGGCGTTTGCGATCAAGATTCCCGTTTTTCCTCTACATAGCTGGCTACCGCATGCCTATGTGGCATGCCCCATTCCTGCATTGATACTTTTAACTGGGGCTATGTCTAAAACCGGTGCCTATGGTTTTTTACGTTTTTGTCTACCCCTTTTCCCTGAAGCAATTGAAAGCATGGCTTTAGTTATTGGGTTTATGGCTGCATCAGGTATGGTTTATGGTGCATGGATAGCTCTTGCGCAAAAAGACATTAAAGCTCTTGTAGCCTATTCCAGTATCAGTCACCTTGGATTCATTGTTCTGGGAATTTTTGCTCAAAATGGAGAAGGTATTCAAGGGAGTGTTTTGCAAATGTTCAACCACGGAATTATAGCTTCTGCATTGTTTCTAATTGTTGGGTTTATTGAATCTAGGATGGGTACGCGAAACCTTGGGGAACTCCGTGGGCTCAGTAAATCCATGCCGGTTCTTTATGGTGTTTTCATGCTTGTCATGCTAGCTGCATTGGGATTACCAGGATTGAATGGGTTTGTAGGTGAGTTCTTGATTCTAATGGGCGTTTGGACCTCGCATTTATTGGCCGGTCTTGCAAGCATTTTAGTGCTAATGGGTGGATTATCCATTGTATTTGCTTCCATATATATGCTCTATATGTTTCAGGGTTCCATGCAGGAAAAACCCACCGTTGAAAATAATTCTGATATTAGCTCAAGCGAATTCAAACTTCTTCTCCCTGCCTGCATTCTGATCTTATTGATTGGGTTATACCCAAAACCTATCATTGACCGTGTATCTCCCTCTGTTGAATCTTTGTTGCATCTCGAAAAAACCGTTAATTTGGAAACAGGAAAAGATAACGATCATCATTAAATGGTCGGTTCGTTTGTAAATCACGATCTTCTCTAGCATTTTTTTGCTCTGTTTGCTTTTAGAAATCCAAGCTATGAAATTTGGAGAAAAAATTGTTGAAGGTGTTTTTCTGGAAAGACCAAATCGATATCTTGCGCGGGTGGAGATTGGTGGCAAGGAAACTCTGGCCCATGTGCCCGACCCGGGACGTTTGCCAGGTTTGTTGCTTGCCAATCGCAAGGTTAGACTGGTTCATCAACCCAGTGAAAAGCGTAAAACAGATTACACCCTTGTTTTAGTTCGGCATGGATCAATTTGGGTTTCGGTATTCCCTGCTTTCGCCAATTCTTTAGTATCGAATGCATTAATGGAAAAATCCCTGTCTTTTTTTAAAGGCTATTCCAGTTTTGCGAGTGAAGTTAAAGCGGGTAATAGTAGATTTGACTTTAAACTGGAGTTTCTTAGCGACTCTACATATATGGAAGTGAAGTCCGTTAGCTTGGTTAAGGACGGTATTGGTAAGTTCCCCGATGCACCCACAAAAAGAGGCTTAAAGCATGTTAAGGAGCTAATAGATTTTTGTGGAAAAGGCTTTCGCACGGCTATTTTATTTGTTTCCCAGAGGGAAGATACAATATCAATCACTTGTAACGATGAAATTGATCCTGAGTTCAGTCAATGGCTTCGTAGAGCTGAGAAAGAAGGAGTGGAACTCTATGGAATGAATTGTCTTGTGACCCCTACTACTATTTCTTTAAACCATGAAGTGAAGGTGATTCTTTAAAATTTAATGACTTATAGTGCTTAAAGTTTAATCTATGAATAAACCCAAACTTTTGATGACAAGCCAGATATCATTGAACTTTACATAATCCTCTTTCACGCTAAGGTGGAAAAATCACAGAGCAAGAACCTTCAATAGTGAAAATATTTTGAAAAGAAAACTGGAAAACAATAGAAAAAAAAGGGTTAAAAAACCTTCCACAAAAAACATTACTTTATGGGATCAGGCATCGCGTTGGTACGATTCCTTGGTTGGTTCACAGGGGACTGATTTTCAAAAAGATATTATTATGCCCGGTGTTCTAAAAATGCTGAACGCTAAAAAAGGCGATAGAATAATGGACTTGGCTTGTGGGCAGGGAGTCTTTTCACGATTTTTATCTCGAAAAGGAATGCTTGTTGAAGGGCTAGATTCTTCAGCGGAGCTAATAAACCGTGCTAAAACTCGGTCGAATTCTTCCTTACGTTTTCGTGTTGGCGATGTGGCAGACCCTGAAAACTTTAAAAAAGACCGGTTCGATGGAATGGCTTGCTTGATGGCCATCCAGAATATTGAAAATATTGAAGCGTTGTTTAAAAATGCGGCCATAGGGTTAAAACCGCAATGTCCTTTAGTCGTTGTGATGACGCACCCCTGCTTCCGTATCCCAAGGCAGACTCACTGGGGTTGGGACGAAGAAAAAAAGATAGAATATCGAAGGATAGATCATTATAGAACGGAAACAAATGTTCCAATTCTTACACCCCCTTTTGCAAATAAAGATTCTTTTACTCTGACCTACCATCGCCCACTTGAAAGTTATTTTGCTGCGCTTTCGAGTGCAGGTTTTGCTGTAGATGGATTGGAGGAATGGATATCGAATAAAAAGAGCGAGCCAGGGAAAAGAGCAAAAGCTGAAAACCGTTCGCGAAAAGAAATTCCTCTTTTTCTTGCTTTGCGAGCAAAATTGATTGGATGAAAATTCTATGAAAAGTTACACCTATGAACTTCCAGAACAAGATAGGCTCCTTTCTCTGATTAGAGAAAACTTGTTAAAGATTGGTGAGGAATGGCGAGAGATCGCAGATTATATGCTTCAAGGACATGTTGAATATAAACCCCTCCGCAGCAACCCCATGCGGTCTGGAACACAATTTATTTATCAGAGGGCCCGCCTCAATTTGACTCTTTATTTCCCCGAAAAAATATTCAATCGTTTTATGGGATGGATGGACTCAGAAAAAGTAGAAATTTTAAAAGCCGTTGCGCAGGCCTCTTTGTCTAAGAGATCTGGTTATGATGTTTATGAATTCAAAATCCATGGAATTATTAGTGATTCATGAAATTTGGAATTATTCGGCTGTCTCTTCCCAGGCAAAAGAAAAGGGAATATCATCTTCGATGGCTTGGCGAATGCGTTTCATCCAGGTTTGATAAAAGGTTGAATTGTGCAATGTGAGTAAATGCATAGCTAGAATTTCTCCCGCCATAATTAAGTGTCTTAGATAAGCCCTTGAATAGTTTTTGCAGGTGTAGCAGTAGCAACTTGTATCGATAGCCTCAGGATCATTTTGGTATTGAGAATTTTTGATATTTATTTTTCCGCCGTTTACAAATAAATACCCGTTTCTAGCATTACGAGTAGGCATAACGCAATCGAACATATCTACTCCCATAGAACTACACGTTAAAAGATTTTCAGGAGTTCCTACACCCATTAAGTATCTGGGTTTTTGTGCGGGGAGAAATGAGGTTGTTAGCTCCGTCATATCGTTCATTAAATTTTTTTCTTCTCCGACACTCAATCCACCAATTGCATAGCCAGAAAAATTTAATGCAGTAATTTGTTCTGCGCTTTCTTTTCGCAAGCTTGAGTGCATACCTCCTTGCACTATTCCAAATAGAGATTGATTGCCAGGCTGGAAGGTGTCTTTGCACCGTTTAGCCCAGCGAGTAGTGAGCTGTAATGATTTCTTAGTTGTTGAAAGGTCTGAGGGATAAGGAGTCGGTTCATCAAATGCCATGATAATATCGGCACCTAATGCTTTTTGAATTTCTATAGCCTTTTCAGGGGAAATGAAATGGCTTGAACCATCAATATGTGATTTAAAATTTACTCCTTCCTCAGTTACCTTTGTTAACTTGTTCAAACTGAAAACCTGATAGCCGCCACTGTCTGTAAGGATGGGGTGATGCCAGTTCATAAAACTATGGAGTCCTCCCAGTGATTGAATTAACTCGTGTCCTGGTCTTAGGTAAAGGTGATAGGTATTTCCCAAGATGATTTGTGCCCCAATGGATTTTAAGTTTTCAGGTGTTAAGGCTTTAACGGTTGCCTGAGTACCAACGGGCATAAAACAGGGAGTATTAATTTTTCCACGTGGTGTTGTTAAAACTCCAAGCCGTGCAGAAGAGTGACTATGTTTCTTTAATACTTCGAATTTAATCACTTTTTTTATTCGGAAGTAGAACTATATTATTGACTTGGTTGGGATAGCAATGTTTCTAGAATTGCTTTTTGCACGTGCAACCTATTCTCTGCCTGATCAAAAACAATAGAATCCTTTCCATCCAAAACTTCGGAAGTGATTTCCATTCCTCGGTGAGCCGGTAGACAATGCATTACTAATGAATTTTTTCCTGTAGCGTTTAGTAGTTTTTGGTTAATCTGATAAGGAGCTAAAATCTTCTCTTTTTTTTCCAGATCGCCCGTATCTCCCATGCTTATCCAGACATCTGTGTATATAATATCCGCATCTTTGACAGCTTCAAAAGGATCTTCGATGATCTCGACTTTTCCATTACCGTGGAGTTGGGGTAACGAGGAAGGTTTGAATTCGGACGGACAGGCGATAACTAACTCCATTCCCATCAATGACGCGCCAGTCATCCATGAATACGCTACATTATTAGCATCTCCGACATAAGCTATTTTTACGCTCTCTATTTTTTCGAGTTTTTCTTTAATAGTAAAAATATCTGCAAGAATTTGGACAGGGTGATTCAAATCAGTGAGGCCATTGATTACAGGAATAGTGGCGTGTTTCGCCAAATCTACCACTTCCTGATGGTTGTGAGTACGAATCAGAATTCCGTTCAGATAGCGAGAAAGTACTTGGGCTGAATCTTTAAGTGTTTCTCCACGATTCAATTGTAATTGATCTCCAGTTAGAAAAAGAGCATGACCGCCAAGCTCATTCATTCCAACTTCAAAGGAAATTCGGGTGCGGGTAGAATGTTTATTAAAAATCATACCAAGCGATTTTCCCTTTAATGGGAGATGTTCTATACCCTTTTTCCTTTTCTCTTTTAAGGCTGTTGATTTATCGAAGAGGGATAGGATTTCTTCGCGGCTAAAGTCGTTGGTGGTTAAGAGATCTTTTTTCATAAAAATATTTAAAATATTAGTTTTTCTTTTTTGATAATCGAATAAGGCTTTTAGATAAAACAGGCATAAGGGTATTTATATCTTTATGGGAAATATTAAGAGGTGGAAGAAAACGTAAAATATTTTGTTGAATACAATTGATCAGAAAACCATTTTTCATGCAATCCAGAACAACTTCATTCCCCGGTTTGCTAAGCTCAATCGCGAGCATCATTCCTTTGCCTCGAATATCTTTAATTATCGAGTGTTGTCGCGCTAAATTTTGTAGACATTCAAAGAAGTAGTCTCCTGTTTCCGAGGTTTTTTTTAAAAATCCTTTGCTTGTTATGACTTTTAATGATGCTAAAGCTGCTGCGCAAGCAAGGGGATTGCCTCCAAAAGTAGCGGCATGGGATCCTGGAGCAAAAGAATTCATAACTCGATTTGTGCTACCCATAGCTCCTATAGCCATCCCGCCTCCCAATGCTTTGGCGAGGGTCAGAATATCCGGTTTGATTTTAAATAATTCATGCGCAAACAAACTTCCGGTCCGACCAAATCCTGTTTGTACTTCATCAAATATTAAGAGGATATTATTGTTTTTGCAAAGCGATTTCAAATCTTTCAGATAAGAGGAGTCAGGTACGTTTACACCGCCTTCGCCTTGGATAGGTTCAACCAATATTGCACATGTTTTTTTGCTGAGAGACTTTTTGACAGCTTGAATGTCATTAAAGGGCACATATTTAAATCCCTGCAGTATAGGTTGAAACCCAGTGTGGAATTTTTTTTGAGCAGTTGCCGATAAAGCCCCCAAGGTTCGCCCATGAAAAGAATTATGCATTGTAATAATTTCAGTACGCTCGGGATGTCCCTGGTCGAACGAAAACTTCCTAGCTAGCTTTATTGCCGATTCGATAGCTTCCGCACCACTATTACAAAAGAAAAATTTGTCAGCAAAGCAGAGGGATGTAAGTTGCTCCGCCAATTGAGATTGGGGTTCAATATGGTATAAATTTGAAACATGCAGGAGTGTTCCTGCTTGTTTCTTAATTGCAGAGACAATGGCCGAGTGGCAATGCCCTAAATTGTTTACCGCAAGACCACTCACAAAATCCAAGTATTGTTTATTATTTTTATCCCATACTTTCGTGCCTTTTCCCCGCACTAGTGCAATGGGATATCGCCCATAGGTTTGAGCAATATACTTTTTCGTTAAATGGGCAATTTTTTGGTTTTTGTTCATAAAAATTCAAGGAGGATTATTAGGCCAAAAACTTTATCATAAAAAATATACGAAAAATATAAAAACCTTAAAGAATCATGGATTAGGAAGGCAGAGAAAGTTTTTTATGCATCTAAAGCGTTCCATTGTCAAAAGGCTGAATAGAAACAAAAAAACCTTAAGAAAGTGGAACTGAACATTCAGTTGCTTAAATACAAGGTCAATTTAATTTCTGTAAAACTTTGAGCTTTGATTGATCAGACACTCGAAGATGCTGTAGCACAAATTCAGATTATTTTGCGAAAGAAAACAGAATAGTAATACTTATTTTTCCTTCGGAAACCTCGTAGGTTTTTTATCTGAGCGAAGTTGTCACAAAATACCAACAAATTATGCTTCCTGCATAACCCAGAGCAATGGCAGGTGCCCACTTTAAATGCGACATGAAATTATAATTTTCCCTTTCAACTCCCATAACGGCAACCCCTGCTGCTGAGCCTATAGAAAGTAAGCTGCCTCCTACTCCGGCGGTCAGGGTAATTAATAGCCATTGGTCGATTCCCATAGTCGGATCCATTTTTAGAACTGCATACATGACAGGGATATTGTCAACGATAGCGGAAAGTAGTCCCACAATAATATTTGAGTAGGTCGGCCCCAAATTTCCATACATGCTTTCACTAACAAGTGCAAGATAACCAATATATTGCAAGGCACCCACGGCTGTAAGAACGCCAAAGAAAAACAACAGAGTATCGAATTCGACTCCTTTCACTTGTCCGAAGATGTCTAGTCTGGGTTGCTTTCTTGGCTCTTCAGCACCTATTTTTTTCAGATATTTTTTCTCGCCCCACCGTTTTAAATAATAACCCTTAATCATCAAGAGGCCGAGACCAAACATCATACCCATGAATGGAGGAAGATGCAGGAACTGATGGAAAGAAACCGCCGTGGCGATCGTAAAAATTCCTAAGCCAATGATGACCTTGGCGCCGGGTTTCATTTCAATAGCTTCTTTGCCACCTTCAGGGTGTTCATCAGGAACAAAAAAATACATAATCATTGCTGGTATGACCCAGTTTACAATTGACGGCAGTACGAGATAAGAAAATTCCATGGTTTGGACTTTCCCAGATGTCCACACCATAAGGGTTGTGATATCCCCAAACGGGCTCCATGCACCCCCTGCGTTAGCGGCTATAATAATATTTACAAATGAAGGGACTATGAATTTACCATTGCCATTACTTACCGCCAGCGCAACAGTAGACATTAACAATGCACTTGTTAGGTTGTCAGCAAGCGGTGAAAGTAGGAATGTGATTAACCCTGTAGCCCAGAAAAGTTTTTTAAATCCTAGTCCTTTTTTTAACAGCCATGCACGCAGGGCTTTGAACACGTTTCTCTCTTCCAGTGTGTTAATGTAGGTCATCGCTACCAGCAAAAAGAAAAACAGTTCTCCGATCTCTGCAATCAAATCCTTAACAAAGTCGTGAGCATGTCCCCCGCCATGTTGTGCTTCATAGATACCGATCAAACCCCACATAAAACAACCGATTAAAATAACCGGTTTAGATTTTCGCATATGAATTTGTTCTTCAAATACGACTAAGGTATATGCCAAACAAAAACAAATCAGAGATAGATAACCAACCCATGTAACTGTTAAATTATGCATGATAGGGCTTTATTTTTTTAATTAAAGAATTGAAATTTAGCAACAGGAACTGGAAACTCGGAGCAAGGTTTTCTAGGCAATGAATTTTTTGATCCATTTGCCGCAAAATATTATAGAAAGATAAAAAAAAACTACAAGAGCAAATCTTTGGGTGAACAATTGAGATCAAGCCTATTATTGATCGCTTTTCTTGGCAATAAATAACTTAACGTAAATAAAAACTCTAAAATTTTGATTTGCTAAAAAAGTTTTAATAACTCCCGAAAGTGTTTTCCCCCCTTAATTTTTTTCAATTTTTGACAGATTTAAGACTGATGTAGATTGTTTCTAATGGCAGAAAAAAGTTGATAAATATGAGCTTGTCTTACACGGGAGATACGAACTATTAAAGTTGACTGTTTGTGTATATATGTTAGTATTTCGTCAGATAAGCGGTACTATCCGAAACCTTAATAATTGTTTGATTTTATTGAGCAGTTTGTCTGCATCCCAGTACCTTTTAGAAGGTAAGAAGTTAATCGACGAAGGGATAGTGAGTCTTCTACCTCAGGGAAAAGTTTACCCTGAGAGCATCCACGAAGCGATGCGTTATAGTCTTTTAGCTGGGGGTAAAAGGTTGCGTCCCATACTCGTTATGGCGGCGTCAGAAGCAGTAGGGGGAGATCGACATTCAGTTCTGCCATTTGCGGTAGCTGCTGAAATGATACATACCTATACCCTGATTCATGATGATCTGCCTGCTTTAGATAACGATGATCTGCGACGAGGAAAACCCACAAACCATAAGGTTTTTGGTGAAGCGATTGCTATATTAGCAGGCGATGCGTTGCTGACACAGGCTTTCATCATAATGACCCGTGCGGCAGGGATGGAAAATATTCCACCCGATAGTATTTTGAAAGCGACGCATGAGATGTCATGTGCGTTAGGTTCAACGGGAATGATTGGTGGACAGGTGGTTGACCTCGAATCTGAGGGAAAACCAATAACTCAAGAAACTCTGGAATATATTCACATTTATAAAACAGGGTTTTTGATTAGAGCTTGTATCAGGTGCGGTGGAATTCTAAGCCAGGCGAACACGAGCCAAATGAGTTCTCTGTCACGGTTTGGGGCTCATATTGGACTTGCCTTCCAAATTATCGATGATGTTCTTGATGTAACAGGAGATCAAGTAAGACTGGGTAAGGATATTGGTAGTGATCTGACTAAAGATAAAGCCACCTACCCGGCTTTATACGGGTTGGAAGAATCAAAACGAAAAGCCGAAGAATTGGTAGGAGAGGGTATAAATTGTTTAAAAGAATTTGATGACCGAGCTGATCCACTTAGAGAGATCGCACGGTTTTTTGTCCAACGAACTTTTTGACCGGGACCGCCCATGAGCAAGTTGTTAGATAGTGTTGATAGTCCCCAAGATTTAAAAAATATACCTGTTGAAAAACTTCCCGAATTAGCAAAGGAAATCCGGGACATGCTTTTGGATACTATTTCCAAGACCGGGGGTCACCTATCTTCTAACTTAGGAGTGGTAGAGTTGACGCTTGCGATGCATTACGTTTTCGACAGTCCTATGGATAAGTTTGTTTGGGATGTAGGGCATCAGTCCTATGTTCACAAACTGTTGACGGGAAGGAAAAGCAGGTTTGACACACTTCGTCAGTATGATGGGCTTTGTGGTTTTACAAGACGCGAAGAAAGCCAGCATGACCACTGGAATTGTGGGCATGGGGGAACGTCTATTTCTGCGGCATTGGCCTTTGCTAAGGCGCGTGACCTCAAAAAGGAAAAAAACGATGTGGTTGCGGTTATTGGCGATGGTTCCCTGACAGCTGGAATGGCTTTTGAAGGCCTCAATCATACTGGTCATATTCAAAGCGATATGATCGTTGTACTCAACGATAATGAATGGTCTATTTCCGCTAATGTTGGAGGTATGTCCGCCCACTTAAGTAAAATCATGACCGGGCAGGTAATGCTAAAAATTAAACAAGAGATCGGCCAACTTCTTCTTGCTGTTCCAGGTATTGGAAAAGAAATTTCCCGTTACGCCCACAAAATTGATGAAGCCATTAAAGGAGTATTCATCCCTGGTCGATTGTTTGAAGACCTTGGGTTTCGTTATGTTGGTCCAATAGATGGTCATGATGTGGAAGCGCTTATTGATAGCTTTTCTACAGTTAAAAATCTCAAAGGGCCAACCCTGATGCATGTTATAACACGTAAAGGTAAGGGCTATGAGCAGGCTGAAGAAAAAGCTGATGTCTGGCATGGTGCTAAACCCTTTAATGTGTCGACAGGTGAGTTCCATAAGAAGAAGGCAAACACTGCATATACCAATGTATTTGCGAATGCGCTAATTGAGCTTGCAAAAGAAGATGAAAAAGTGGTGGGCATAACAGCCGCAATGCCTGACGGAACGGGTATTAGTAAATTTGGAAAAGAGTTTCCAGAACGTACTTTTGATGTGGGCATGGCAGAGCAGCATGGCGTTGCTTTTGCTGGTGCTTTAGCTATTGAGGGTTTCCGACCGGTAGCAGCAATTTACTCAACGTTTTTGCAGCGTGCTTACGATCAGGTAGTTCATGATATTTGCTTGATGAATCTAGATGTAACGTTTGCATTGGATAGAGCTGGAATTGTAGGAGAAGATGGAGCCACTCATCAAGGGCTTTACGATATAGCCTTCCTAAGGACATTACCTAATATGGTGGTAATGGCACCAAAAGACGAGAATGAATTACGTCATATGTTAAAAACCGCTGTTTACCATAAGGGTCCTGCGGCTTTGCGCTACCCAAGAGGTTCAGGGCTGGGAGTTCCTCTTGATGAGGAAATGAAAGAACTTGAAATTGGCAAGGGTGAAGTGATGAAAGATGGATCAGATATTGCTATATTGGCCTACGGTCACACGGTGGACGGGGCAATGATGGTTTCTAATATGTTTGAAAAAGAAGGTGTCAGTGTTGCCGTAATTAATGCGCGTTTTGCAAAACCTGTGGATAAAGATCTTGTCGTTCAATACGCAAAAAGTACTCGTTGTCTCATCACTATTGAGGAGCATTCCTTGAAGGGTGGATTTGGTTCTGCTGTTCTTGAAGCGCTTCAGGAGGAAAAGGTTTGTAGCGTACCTGTTAAATGCATTGGACTCGGAGACATAGTTTTAGAACATGGTGCGCCAGGAAAACAACGAAAGGACCTTAAGCTCGATCCGGAAGGCATGTTTGATACAATAGGATCTTTTTATGGATCTGTTGTAGAAATGGACGCTTCGGGAAATGGTAAAAAATGGTTGTCGAGTAACGGCAAAAAAGTAGTTGTTGATAACGGAAATAATGGTAATTTAAAACAGAGTAATCTCACTGCCAAACAAAATTTGAATGACTAGAACCTCCTGCGTAAAACGCTCTACCAGCGAAACTCAAATTGAAGTTAGCCTGAATCTTGATGGTTCGGGGGTTCAAGATATTAAAACCCCAGTTCCATTTTTAGATCATATGCTTTCCCAATTGGCAAAGCACGGTTATTTTGATTTAACGGTAAAAGCTCAGGGCGACACACAAATAGATTCCCACCATACGGTTGAAGATGTTGGTATTGCCGTAGGTCAGGCTTTTAAAGAAGCGTTGGGAGAAAAAAAAGGCATCCGCCGATTTGCTGAGGCCAGTGTTCCTCTCAATGAAGCTCTTGCCCAATGCATAATTGATATCAGTGGCCGATCTTATTTTGTGTTCAATGTCGCTTTGCCTAAGGCAAAATTAGGAGAGTTTGA
>Ga0209992_10003355_pt1 | contig 13541 bp, 13 predicted proteins | sample 2SBtaG_2_FD_182564 | JGI IMG/M metagenome (GOLD analysis project Ga0209992, IMG submission 182564) | Deep subsurface microbial communities from Kolumbo volcano to uncover new lineages of life (NeLLi) - 2SBTROV12_ACTIVE470 metaG (SPAdes)... | ecosystem: Environmental > Aquatic > Marine >... | reverse complement strand
GTTGCATGGCGTCGATCATTTTCTGACGTAAGGGTGTCATGACGCACCTCCTCTTGATAGGGAAACAAAATCCAGCCCAGAAAGGGCCTCAACAGGAGTGTGCGCCGGAATCCGACGAAAGAGTATGATTTAGAAAAGAAAAGCTGCCGCGAAGCGGTTTAGTTCAACATTGAGTAGACCGCAAATTGCCGTGTTTTAACACGGCAATTTGCGGTATATGAAGTTTTTCATCATCGTTCAATTTACCTCCTCAAGCAATCACAATCATCTTTATATCAATACACTATAGCCTTTTTTTCTTAAATCCCTTAAATTTTGTTCCTTGTAATATTTCGGTGAAATATAGATATTATCTTTTAGACAGCCGAAAAATTTTTCAATACTCGAAAGTCTAGCGCTAGACTTGCCTTGGGTATCTCTAGGCAAGGGGACTATGATCGTGAAGCAAAAAGACTATTTGTCTAACTCTCTCTTTTGCTTTTTCTAAAACCCGGTGCTTTCCTCCCGAATTCTGTCAACACAGTTATCGTAAACATTCAACTATCAGACCCATGACTGAAAGTCAAATATCATCTTGTCCGAAAATGTGATTTGATAGGTAGTACGGTATGTTGCGAGAGTAATTTTGATGACAATGGACTACATTAGTGCTGGTGATTCCTGTCAACCGGTAATGCTATTTGTCCACGGCTGGCCGGATACCGGGTACCTATGGGAACACCAAGTAGCGGTATTTGCCAAAACTTACCACTGTTGTTGTGTGCATTTGCCACTGTTTCATTCATGGCCGGCTCAAACATACGACTTTCCCCAATTGGCGGCGATGCTCGAAGATACGCTGGATGAGATTCTACGACGATCTGGCCAGAATCAGGCTGTTGTTATCGGGCACGATTGGGGAGCCTACCTAACGTACATGCTTGAGCAGCTTTGTCCACAGAAAATATCTGCCATTGTCACGATGGAAGTCGGTGCGAATTTCAAACCTGAAAATTATAAGCAGGCTTTGTATATTATTACCTATCAATGGTGGTTAATCGCGGCGTTTTTTATAGGTCGAATTGCACCACCCGTCGGAAGAGCAATGTCGGCGATGATTGCCAAAATTGCAAACGCCCCCCGGAAAAAGCCATTGACGAGTGAAATGAATTTTCCCTACGTATATTGCTGGCGGGCGGTTTTATTCAAAAAATATCGTGGATCCCTGATACGAAGGTACCGGCCGCAGTGCCCAGTGCTCTATTTGTACGGAGGCCAAAAATCAATCCATTTTCACACTGATCACTGGCTACGAACGGTGCAAGAAACCACTGGGTCGAATGTAGTTTGCCTCGACAACTGCGATCATTGGCTGATGGTCCGTGATGCGAATAAGACCAACGGGCTTATCGCTGACTGGCTTAAATCCGTATCGTGATAATTCCACTTGCTTGAAGACCTATGGGTAACCCCACAGGTTTGATAGGTTTTTGCTGACACAAAAAAGCTGGCTAACCACTTTCACTTTTTCCATTGAGCCTTGACCCAACCGCTGCCCACAGCAGCCAGAAACAACCCCGCTGATTTACTCTGTTTCCATATGTGCGCCCAGTAATTTTCATCATGAAATGACTTCAAACAGCGGAGATACTGGCTACGGTTTGCTGCAGGCAACTGGCGCAGTATAGCCGGAATCAATCCGTCATCAACGTTATACCCGTCCCTCAGATTCAGCGGAACAACCTGATCAACATTGACACCCAGATCTGCGGTCACACATTCTGAGGCGGCAGCAATTTGTGCAGCCTTGCTGCCACTTGGCGGATTCAAACAGTAAGGAGGTTTCCATTCTCGTTTTGGACGCAACCGGTCAATATGACTCATAGCAACGATGAGTGCAGGACTATCGGTTTTCCTTTGGCGACATCGCTGCCCCAGCGCGACGAGCATCCGTCGATCGGGCTCGCGTGCCGCCTGGTTCGCAGCACATACCAAAATTATTAGATCGCTTTTATCCATGCTCTGCTCAATCTCAGCAATTTCCATGGCAGCTCCCGTGCTATCCTCATAGCCGCCAGTATCAAAAATAATGGCTTGAGGAAATCCATCTTTTTCCAAAACAAAGGGCTGTACATGCCGCGTCACAGGAACAGCATCGGCAACAGTTTTCACTGCGCCAAACAATGCATTAATCAGGCTTGACTTACCACTATTAGTCTGCCCTATCACAACGATGCGCATGGGTTCTTTCGACACTTCTTTATCCCAATCCTGATTAGTATCCCGATCGCTGACCGACTCAGACGTTACAAATGACCTGTATTGTTCAGCTCCAAAATCAAGTTCACCACTGTACAATTGGATTGCGTAAAACCCTGCTTTTCTGACACAAGCACAAGTGAGATAGAGTTTCATTTCACGCCAAATTAACGATGTGGTATCCCCGGTTATACGATTACGTACTTCATTGAATACCGCTGTCGCTGGAGCAATAGCGAAACTGGCTATCCGATACCAGTTGTATACCTTCTTTAGTTGAGCGGCTAAACGATGGCCTTTTATGACATCATTGATTGTTACAATGTGACTTCCCGGTATATTTTCCGTGGTCAGTTCCCGTAAATCATTTGACAACAACTCAATGATGCGCAAGAAATCGGGTACTCGCATTTCTAAGAATGCGTGTTCTTGACCGGGATAAAAATGGGCCGCAACTGTTTCGACTGTCCTGATGAACAAATTCCTATAGGTATCCCAATCTTCTAATTCCGGCGCCTGATCCTCTAATTGTTTACAAATGTGCTCAACACTTTCCCAAGCCTCTCGTTGAGTAATAGACCACCGAGAAGATGGCTGAGTTTCCAATTCGCTGGGTACCGGCGGTCTAGCGACGTGCGCACGAAACTGTCTTGCAGCCAGCCAGCAAAAACAAACTGTTACGAGCGCTACGCTCAACCACGTCAGCAACAAATTCTCTTGCCACAACCAGAAAAAACCAGCCACCGCAATCATTACCCAAGGCAATATCCCAAGGACCACCAATAAACTAAGCACCCAACGCTGCTTTAGGGTGTTTATCATGGCTTGTCTCGGGGGTTTGAAGTACTAGCATCCATATAGGATTTCATTAAAGCTTTTCCCTTTTCAAATTGCTCCTGATAAATCGCCTGGTAAATTTGACTTTCCAAAGCGCTGCCTTTCAAGGTATGGCTAAAATAATAATCCAGTGTTTTACCCAGTGCATACGTTGATGCAGCTGTTATCAACGATGCTGCGGCCGATCCATAAATTGGAACAAACTTCAATAACTGACGTTTGCTTAAATTGGTCAAAAACCCCACCCCTATTGCACTACCAATATCGTTTATCCGGTCCCGAGTCAGAGGCTGGGCATAGATCGATGCAATGGTTTGAAATAATTTGAATTGTATGGCTACGACTAAAGGGACATCGACAAATGGAGCTGGTATAGCACCCACCATCGCTGAAACAACAGAGTAACTTACGATATGCGGATGGGCAGTAGATCGATACAAATCAGAAATTTGCTCATGGGCTTGTTTGGCATCGCGAATCAAAATCATAGTCCCTTGTGGCAGGGCAAATTCTAACGCAGACCAGAACGCTTCAAGTCCATAGTACACGGGAGTATAACCATCATCGGGTTGGGTAAAATCCAGCGCAACGTAACGTGCTTGAATACCTGCAGCTTGAACCATGTCCCGCTGTTCGCTCAATGACCGGACCAGTTTCTCGGGCATCGGACATGAAGATTCCAAGTCAAAATAGGGATACGGATCTATATGTTCGTCCTCATACCTATCGTATCCTTCATGAAGGCAGGTCTGCGCCACAATAACAGGCCAATCTGGGCGTTGTTTCTGTATAGAAACCAATGAGTCCATCACCGATTTTTGCGCATGATCCATGGCTTTCATTACCACAATTAATACATGCGTTTGCTGTGAAAATAACTGAATCTCCTCACTCGCATCGTATTCAACCTCCCCAATCCCGCGTGTATCTAAAAAACGCATCATGCAGTTTGCGGAATCGGGAAAATCATACACTTTTGAATACCGGGTACAGGATTGAAAACCATTCCCGATCTGCGCCTGTTCGTGTCCAGTCAATGCCCGTACAATGGCTGTTTTGCCGGATTGGGTTTTACCCAGCAGCCAAAACACCGGGACGGGCAAATTCTCGGTAACTTCCCGTAACCGTTGTGTCAGTACATCGTCATTCACAGACGGGTTAAATAGCGCCTGCTTAATTTTTTCCCACATCACAGCTACAGAAAACCTCAATAAACCCCGAAATTTAACGCCAGCAATCACTGATTTATCCTGCGTCCGGACGACTTCTAAGTCAAGAAAAACCGCCTGAGAAATGATTACAGGGGTATCGCAATATTTGATTTTCCAGTAATGCAGGTTCAGAATCACTTTTCGAAGCAACATAATGACTAAATGCTAACCAGCCGGACTAAAAATAACATTGGAGATCTCGAGTTTTCCTCACCAATGGAAAGTCGAAGTTTGTGGCAAGACGCCTGGAGACGATTGGCCGGAAACAGGGCTGCTGTAGTAAGCTTTTTTTTGTTGGTTAGCTTCGTTACTCTTGTCATATTTGGTCCAATGTTCAGTCCCTATCAATACGATGAGTTGGATTTTGAATTAATTTCCAACCCTCCTGATATTACCGATGCTCATTGGTTTGGGACCGATGGTCTAGGTCGTGATTTGTTCGTCAGAACGTTGATGGGGGGACGAATCTCCCTGGCAGTGGGTTTGATTGCGACCCTGGTCAGCATTGGTATCGGCGTAAGTTATGGTGCCATTGCTGGCTATTATGGTGGCAAAATTGATGCAATGATGATGCGTTTTGTCGATATTCTCTACGCCTTACCCTTCATGTTTTTTGTGATTTTACTGACGGTGGTCTTTGGCCGCAGTATCGTGTTAATGTTTGTTGCTATTGGTGCGGTCAATTGGTTAGACATGGCTCGAATTGTCCGAGGTCAAACCTTGGGATTAAAACAGAAGGAGTTTGTTGAGGCCGCTCGGACTTGTGGTGTAACATCGTTCGGAATCATTTTTCGGCACATTATCCCAAACCTTCTGGGCTTAATCAGCGTTTATGTGACTTTGACCATCCCACAAGTTATTTTGGTGGAATCCTTTTTAAGCTTTTTGGGCTTAGGCGTTCAGGAGCCCGAAACAAGCTGGGGTGCCTTGGTTAGTCAAGGGGCTCAAGAAATGGGAACCGCGCCTTGGAGTCTGATTTTTCCAGCCTCTTTCCTAACGATGACCCTATTTTGTTTTAACTTCATCGGCGATGGTTTACGCGATGCGCTCGATCCTAAGGATCACCGATAGTTCGATTGATGTCCTTGCTTTCGGTACAGAACCTGAGTGTTTTTTTTGAGTTGCCAGAAACCCAAATCTGCGCCGTCAAGGATCTTAGCTTTTCAGTTAGATCGAGCGAAATCCTAGGAATCGTCGGCGAATCCGGATCGGGTAAAACCCAGACAGTACTCAGTATATTAGGCTTACTCGCCAGCAACGGGTTTTCGAAAGGTAGTGTCCGGTTTGATGGTCGAGAAATACTCAATGCGGATGCGAGAGAATTGAATAACATCCGTGGGGCCAAAATCGCTATGATTTTTCAAGACCCGATGGCATCGTTAAACCCTTACCTTCGCATTAGCACCCAAATGGTCGAAGTGCTTGTCCGGCACCAGGGAATGAATTCTAAGGAAGCCTTGCAACGGGTAATCGAAGGGCTGGATCAGGTTAAAATTGCGGAAGCACACAAGCGAGTTCATGCCTATCCCCACGAATTTTCCGGAGGTATGCGTCAGCGGGTTATGATTGCCATGGCATTGCTCTGCAAACCAAGTCTGATCATTGCGGACGAACCCACAACCGCCTTAGATGTCACCGTACAGGCACAGATTCTTGCATTGTTAAAGGAGCTCAAGCGAGACACCAATGTTTCCATACTTTTAGTAACCCATGATTTAGGTGTCGTCGCCGAAATCTGTGACCACGTTTTGGTCATGTATGCTGGACGAATGATGGAATATGCTGAGGTCGGTGAAATTTTTGAAAACCCATATCATCCCTATACTCAAGCATTATTACGGTCGATTCCGCAAATCGATCGTAAAAAAGGCAAGAAATTAAATATGATCCCCGGTAATCCACCCTATCTTTTACACAAATTCAAAGGTTGTCCTTTTTCTGACCGTTGTGAAAACTGTTTTGATCGTTGTACAACCCAAGATATCGAGGAGAAGCGACTGGGCGGAGAGAGACGGGTAGCATGCCATCTGAACCTAGCATGAGGTTATCCACTCCATTGCTCCAGGTTGACGACATGGTGGTACACTATCCAATTGAATCGGAAAACTTTTTTGGAAGGAATCGGTTTTTCAAAGCGGTGTCCGGTGTTAGCTTCGACTTGAACCATGGCGAGATATTAGGTCTCGTTGGCGAATCGGGATGCGGCAAATCTACGTTGGCTAGAACTCTCCTTAGGTTGGTGGAACCAAGCGCTGGTAAAATCGTTTTTAATGGAGAAAACCTGGTCGGTCTACCACCTAAAATTCTCCGTAGAACCCGGCAAAAGATACAGATGATTTTTCAAGATCCACTGGCGTCTTTAAATCCGCGCATGACTGTCGGCACCATCATCGCTGAACCTTTGGGTGTCTACCACAAGCACCTTAGTCGCATGGAAATCCGAAAACAGGTCCGCATAATGATGGACCGTGTGGGCTTGTCACCTGACCAAATCAACCGCTATCCACACCAATTTTCAGGAGGCCAGTGCCAGCGGATCGGTATAGCACGAGCACTGATATTGCAGCCTGACCTGGTTGTTTGTGATGAACCAGTCAGTGCGCTGGATGTATCCATTCAGGCCCAGATCATAAATCTTCTAGTCGATTTGCAACGTGAAATGGGCTTATCTCTACTCTTTATTTCCCATGACCTGAGTATCGTTAAGCAAATCAGCGATAGAATCATGGTGATGTACCTGGGGAAGCTCGTCGAAATCAATGAGGCCAATGCCCTTTACCGCATGCCCAAGCACCCCTATACCCGTGCATTAATTCAGGCAATCCCAATTCCAGATCCGAAACGGGCAGGTAACCGACCACATCAGACCTTATCGGGAGAAATACCGTCACCACTCAACCCTCCAAATGCCTGTACGTTTCACCCACGTTGCCCCCATGTCATGGCCCAATGCCGACAGGAGATTCCAATATTGAAAGTTCCATACGATTCCGACCGAGGGCTCGTGGCCTGCCATTTAGTTTAAAATTTAATTGAATGAAAAAAGGCATTTATGAAAAATTCACCCACCAATAGTTTATACCAGCGAATCTATACGATGGTGGACCAAATCCCGGAAGGCTACGTTGCAACCTATGGTCAAATTGCTAACTTAGTAGGGTCGTGCGGTGCGCGACAAGTAGGATATGCCTTAGCAGCACTTCACGACGAGATTGACGTGCCATGGCATCGGGTTATCAATAGCCAGGGCTGCATCAGTATGCGAACCCGTAACGACAATCATCAAGACCAGCGTAAACGCTTGCTTTCCGAAGGAATAAATTTTAACGATCACGAAACGATCAACCTGGAAATATTCAGGTGGCCTGGCCCTGGAAAAGCGCCGTGAGCAACCTCAGGTTGGTGCTCCACGGTAGAAATGCCATAGGAATAGACTCCCCACACTTCGCCATGGAGTCCATTGGGCGACTAAATCACGCGATTGCTTTGGCGTCGGGCGTGCGTCCATACCTTTTAGTTTCTGGAGCGCAAGGCGCAAGGCTAAGTCGTCGGCGGGAAAAATATCTTGTCGTTCAAGAGAGAACATTAAGTAAACCTCAGCACTCCAACGGCCAAAGCCTCTAAGTGCGACAATTTCTTGGATCGCTGATTCGTCGTCAAGAACGGCAAGCTCCTCAGGAACAAAAGACCCATCAACTATCTCTTTAGCCAAATTCGTTGCATATTCAACCTTACGACCGGACAATCCCACTTCTCGAAGTGCCCCCTCAGGTAACGCCAACAATTTGTCGGGCTGCAGCTCTGGTAACAAAACCCTCACCCTTCCCATAATGGCTCGCGCGGCTTCCGTTGATATCTGCTGGCTGACTATGGTTGCCAAAAAGGTTTCAAAACCAGGAGGTCTAAAGCGTGGCTCGGGGTAACCAAGTTCCTGAAAACTTTCCGCAATATCTTGGTCGACCTGCACAATGGTATCAAGGCCCTTTTTGATTACTGCTTCGTTCATAGATTAATACAACGTTTAGGCAAATTAGGAAAATTCAACTTGATCTTTATAACCGCAGATCCCTCATTTTTGATCATCTTGAATCGCAATATAGGGCGTTTTTGCATTACGTAACATTAAGAATCTGGTTCCTACCAACAATTTATCAAAAAATCGGTAAAGAATCGCTTGTGTCCAATCACAATAGCTAGCTGTCTCTAGAAAAAATGACAACAAATGTAATAACCCCTAATATAGGGCTAAACGAAATTATTCTATAAAATAATACCAATATTCGGGTTCTATGCCGCACGATCAAGACAATTCCCTCGCCGACTGGAAGCTCCACGCTGATCGTTTTCAACAAGAAATTCAAAAAGCTGTCGTCGGATTGGAAGATACCATCAACCTGATTACCGTTGCCATTTTTGCCCGGGGCCACCTCATGCTGGAAGGCGATGTCGGCGTTGGCAAAACCGTGCTGTTGCGCGCTGTCGCCCGAGGTCTGGGTGGTGCCTACGAAAGAATCGAAGGCACCATCGATCTCATGCCCAACGATTTGATTTATCACACCTATATTAATCAAGAAGGTAAGCCGCGGATCGACCCTGGACCGATTTTAAAACACCAAGAAAAACTTTCAACATTCTTTTTTAATGAAGTCAACCGAGTACGGCCTCAAGTACATTCGCTGTTACTCCGAATCATGGCGGAGCGCAGTGTCAACGCATTTAATCGGGAATATCACTTTCCATATTTGCAAGTCTTTGCCGACCGCAACCGAGTGGAAAAGGAAGAAACTTTCGAAATCCCATCGGCGGCCAGGGACCGCTTCCTTATGGAGCTTCGCATCGAAATTCCAACCGATCCGATAATACGAAAACAGCTCATTTTCGACCCTCGTTTTCACGACGTGGACCAGCTTATCGAAGAAATCCATCCAGAAGTTTTACCTTACCAACACCTTAACCGCATCGCCCAACTCATTCAATCCGAAATTCAAACTTCAAATACGCTCCAACAATATGCTTTGGATTTGTGGAAAGCGACGCATGACCCTGGAAAATACGGGGTTACAATCGAGGGCATTAACATGGATCAGTTGATACTATCTGGGGCTAGTTCGCGAGGAATGAGTTTATTGATCCGCGCAGCCCGGGTCATCGCCTGGCTGCAAGGGCGTGCAGCGGTTGTACCGGAAGACATCCAGCGATGCTTCTATCAAACCACAGCGCATCGCCTTTTCTTTAACCCCAGCTATGAATTGCGTCGTTCTATGATCATTGACGATCTGATCGAAGGTATGCTCAACCAAGTAGCGGCGCCGTGATATCGAAATCTGTCGTAAAACGCGAAGTGCAACTGAAAACAATTGGCATAGCAAAAATTGAGCTGCGAAGTTGGAGGTTTCAGAAATTCAACTGTGGGTGTTTCAGGCAATAATGATTCAAGAATTCCATTATCGCATTCACTGGAGTTCGCGCAATGTTAGACCCGGCCATCATCCAAGTATTCAATCCGGAGGTGGATTCGAATTTTGTGGCTACAAATCGTTGCATGCCAATGCCGACGCTCGCCATATCGATATTCGCGCCAGTTTAAATGATCCATTCGAACAATTCGTCGTCCGTAGATTTCGCCAATATAGTTCGGTACCAATTTTCGTCATTGCAGATCTTTCCGCTTCTATGGGTTTTGGTTCCCTTCGAAACAAGATTGAATTACTCGCTGATTTCTCCACCTCGGCTGCCTATTCAGCCTATAGGACTGGCGACCCATTTGGCTTTATCGGTTGTAACCGAAAGATATTGTGGAATTTGTTTCTAGCACTCGGCCAATATCGTGGTAGCGCTATCGAGCATCTCAAAAAAGTGCGTCAATTTACCCCCATAGAAAATGGGATGTTAGGAATGCTTGATGCGGTCCAATACCTTGGCAAAAAGCGGGCTTTGGTTTTTTTGGTGTCGGATTTTCACTTCCCATTTCCAGTGATCAACTCTCTTATGGATGCCTATTCTCCTCACGATATCGTGCCAGTTGTAGTTTGGGACTCTGCTGAGTTTGAAGATCTGCCTTCACGGGGTTTTGTGCGAGTTAAAGACGCTGAAACAGGGTCCGAACGAACTTTACTCATGCGACCTGAATTGCATTTAAAAATCAAGAAGGCCTTTCAAAAGCGGCACAATCGACTTGTCGAAATTTGTTCGCGTTATGGTAGAGAGCCTTTCTTTATCCTAAACAAGTTCTTGCCCGATAAATTAACGGAATATTTTGCCTACAAATAAAGTAGCAGATGCGCGCGATTTTAAACACGATTAGTCGCTTACTTGCAGGTAAACCCTTTATCAGCGTTGGGTTTGTACTCGTGCTTTTCGCTTTAATTTTGAGTACCCTGACCAAATCAGCGACAGTCAAATCTTTTTCTTTTGAAACTCCGCCACCCTTCGGCTACATGATCGGAGATTTGATCGAACACAATATATCTCTTTCCGTTGCGAAATCCTTCGTTATCATCGAGAGCTTACTTCCAAAACCAGGCCCGATAAATAACTGGCTAGAGCTTAGAGATATCCAATTGAAAAATAAAACTGGTTTTGTCGAAACCCAATACCGAATTAAGTTGGTTTATCAACCCTTCAGAGCGAGTGGGGAAACCGAAACCTTAGTCATTCCGGCGTTTAATCTCCAGCTGCGCTCATCCGATGAATTATTAGAGTTTCCTGTGCCAAACTGGGAATTTTCCTATGGTCCACTGATTCCCAAACACATATCCAATTCCGAAATCACTATACGTCCACCTGCAAAACCTAAATTGATATCGGTTACCCAGCCCTTGTTGTTACTGAGTATGGCTTTGGTTGGCTTGGTGACGGTCCTGCTTTATCTCGCCTGGCTCAATGATCTATTACCCTTAATCAGACGAAATTTAGGACCCTTTTCGTTAGCGTATCGACAACTTAAAAAATTCGATCAGTCCAGTCACGATAAAAATTTATATCGTTCCGCACTTAGGATAATACACCGTGCCTTCGATGACACCGCCGGAAAAACGGTATTTAATGACCGTTTGGAAAACTTTTTCGACAACAACCCAGATTTTCGAAGCTTACAAAAAGATACAGTATTATTTTTTGAAATCTCCAGAGAAATATTTTTTTCGGGGAAAAATTCGACTATTCAGACCCAATATCCACTATCTTGGTTGATGGATTTATGTCGACGATTTCGAGCTCATGAGTGTTGAGATAGATGATAGCAATTCAACTCTCGACTAGTTTTCGAAACTAATGAGTCAAACGTGCCCATTTTACCAACGACCTGCGCATAATGGTCTGGCCCCCACAAACATAAGTCACAACCCCAAACGTGAAGGTTTATATTAAAAAGGCACTATGGAAATAGGATTTTCTAATGTGTGGATTTTGGCGTTGTCTCCTTTGGGATTGCTCCCATTTTTCCGAGTAAATCAAAAAAAACCGGTTTATTCCTGGATCACTCTTATTCCCCCAGATAGATTATCGATAATCGCTGAATGGGTGGGTAGAACAGTCTCAGCACTCACTATTTTCGTACTTATTGGCGCACTTGGAGAGCCTCACTTTAGAGAACAATCCGTCGAGCGTATAGGCACAGGAGCTCATATTGTGCTGTTATTTGATCGAAGCGCCAGTATGAATGCCAACTTTGCCGGTAGCTATCTCGGGGGAGGCTCCGAGGAATCGAAAGGTACCATCGCCAGTAAAATGCTTTCTGAATTTGTCGACCGCAGGCAAAAAGATTTGTTTGGTATGGTTGCTTTCAGCACCTCACCGATCTACGTTTTGCCTTTGACCCCAAATCATGAGGCTGTACAATCGGCCATTCGAAGTGCCAACCGAGGTAAAGGCTTAACTAATATGGCCCCAGCAATCGCTATGGGTTTAGATTTTTTCACCGGTAAAACCGTCACGGGCTCGCGCATAATCGTCTTGGTATCCGATGGTGCGACAATATTGAAACCTGAAATTCAAGCCAGACTAAAGACTCTTTTTCATCAAAATCAGGTCCGGCTCTATTGGATTTACCTTAGAACCCAAAATGCCCCTTCATTGGATCAGGCGCCCAAAAACCCCAACGAACGAACAACCCCCGAATTTTTTATCCACCGTTATTTTCAAAACTTGAGTGTTCCTTACCGCGCTTACCAAGCGGAAAACCCCGGTGCACTGCAAGAAGCAATTCACGAAATCGAACAACTTGAAAACAAACCAATGCGGTATTTTGAAAAAATACCGCGACAAGACCTTTCGGTGTATTGCTATTCAATTGCGTTAATATGTTTACTGATCAGTTTGTTGTTTAAACTACTAGAAATTCGATCATGGAAAAGCTAATTCAGATGCTCAATTCCTTCAAATCACGACTGAATAGGCAGAATGTCTTGAAGTGGTTAGCGCTATCGTTTTTCGTCCTTGCCGGTTACCAAAGTTATATTCTTTTCCAAATATCAATGATAAACCATGCCATCCAAAATGGTGTTGCCGTCGATCAGAACGAAAATCGTATTCCAGAAGTCCAGTTTGCAGAGGCCTGGCAACTTCACCAACAAGCACGAAATCAGGAAGCGCTGCGTGTATATAACAGCATTGAGAAAAACGCGTCAGCAGAGTTGCAGGATTCGATTCGATACAATACGGCAACCCTATTCCTACAGAAAGCCGCAAAACAATGGAACGAGCATGGGGTTTTAGCTTTCGCCGAAGTGGATGCCCTAATTACCTTATCGGAGCACAGTTTCCGCGACGTGCTTAGACGTAACCCTAACAACCTTAACGCACGCTTTAATTTGGAATACGCACTGCGAATCCGTCCTCCCCGTAAGGAAGCTAAAAAGTCTGACTGGGAGGGCCAAAAAAGCAGTGTTTTCGCAATCTTACCCGGTATACCCAACGAAGGCCCTTAAGATAAATTACAAAAATTAGATTACCGATGTGCCTGCCCCCGATGCTATGAGCAGTGCACAATGTGCCAAGCCTTGAACTAGAGCTGTATGCAACACAATTATGTTAATTGAAACTTAATACACTACCCCGTTTGAAAACCAATGTTTTTAGTTCTAAAAAGGGGAATATTAAACCCATCGGCTTGGATGTTAATGTTTGCGGCTATAGCAACCTTGGTAACTTTTTATGACCCAACCATCGAATTAGAACAAAATACCTACAACTATGTAGTCATATTCGATATTACCCAAAGTATGAATACTCACGATTATAAGGTCGATGGCATGC
>Ga0209992_10003352_pt1 | contig 13548 bp, 9 predicted proteins | sample 2SBtaG_2_FD_182564 | JGI IMG/M metagenome (GOLD analysis project Ga0209992, IMG submission 182564) | Deep subsurface microbial communities from Kolumbo volcano to uncover new lineages of life (NeLLi) - 2SBTROV12_ACTIVE470 metaG (SPAdes)... | ecosystem: Environmental > Aquatic > Marine > Volcanic... | reverse complement strand
GACTCATCTGGTGTTTCACGTGCAACAACATTTGATGTTGCACAACCTGGAACTGGACTCTCAATTGGTGCTACTGCTACTTCATTACAATTAACATGGGCTGCTCCTGAAGAAACTGGCGGTACTCCAATTACTGGTTATATGATTGAACGTATGGTAGTGGGTGGAGAATTTGAAGTACTGGTACCAAATACTGCAAGTACTTCTACTTTGTATCTTGATAGTAATTTATCAAGTGATACTACATACACATACAGAGTATCTACGATAAACATTGCAGGAACTAGTGATCCTTCTGCTACTGCAATTGAATCTACTCTTGGTTCACCTAGTGCTCCTCTTGGATTAGAGGCAGTTGCAGGAAAAGGCAAAGTCCAACTCAAATGGGGAACACCATTTAGTGATGGTGGTGAGGAAATCACTGATTACATAATCGAGTATAAATTAAAGACTGCATCTACATGGACTCCATTTGCTGATGGTGTTGGAACTGAATTAATTGCACTTATTGAAAATACTAATAGTAATACATATCTCACAAACAATGTAGAATACTCCTTTAGGGTATCGGCAGTAAATGCCATTGGTACTGGCGATTTGTCTACTGTAGTTGATGCTAAACCATCAATTCCTGGTGCAACTGCTGCATATAGTCTAAGTGAGATTGCCAGTGGACAAGATGTATTCTTACCACACAATGAAAAAGACTCACTTGATAATGGTGGAAAGATGACTGGTGTAAAGATTAAACCAAAAGATAAACTTGATTCCTTCTCTATGACATCTACCTTCCTCAAAGACGCTCCAACAGGAGTTGATGGAGACAAGTTAGGTGCAGACATGTATATGAAATTTGAATTGAACTATGTGGTAGAATCAGAAATTTCTTCAACTGCTCCTGGTGCTCCAACTGGTGTATCTGTTACAAGCAGCATTCCAAACCAAGTCTCAATTTCATGGAGTGCTCCGTCTAATGATGGTGGCGCAGATATTTCTGGATATAAGATTGAACGAAGTTCAACTCCACGTAATAGTCCTACACAATCTAGTTGGACAGTACTTACAGCTGACACAAAATCTACTGCAACAAGTTACACTGATGGTGGTTTGACTAATGGTGATACTTATCATTATAGAATATATGCAATTAATTCTGCAGGAACAAGTGCAGCTTCTGGCGAATCTGGTGCTACACCAATCAATGTTCCTGGTGCACCATTAAGTATTGCAGTAACTGGTGTTACTGGAACTACTGTTTCCTTATCATGGAATATTCCAACTGTTACTGTTGGTGGTGTGGTTACCACTGATGATGGTGGTTCTGATATTACTGATTATGTAGTGGAGTTCAATGATGGTAATGGATGGGAAACATTTGATGATGGTACTGGTATTGCAACTATTACAACTGTAACTGGTTTAACCACTGATACTGAATACTCATTCCGTGTATTTGCTTCAAATACAAAGGGAACGATTTATCCATCATTAGTTGTAAGTGAAATTCCATCTACTGCACAAGAAGTTCCTCGTTCATTGAGTACAAGTATTGTCTCAGGCACCCAAATTGATTTATCGTGGATTACTCCTGTTTCTGAGGGCAGTTCTGCAATATCTGGTTATAACATTGAAAGAAAAGTTGGTACATCTGATTCTAGTAATAATTGGTCAAGCATTGCAACAACTGGTATTACAAATAGTTATTCTGATGGTACTTCCACTTTATTATTTGGTGGAACTACCTATTCCTATAGAGTATCTGCAACCCATTCTGGTGGTAGTGATGGACCTGTATCAAACATTGCACAAGGTACAACTTACGCTGTACCTGATGCCCCAACAGGAGTTACTGCAGTTTCATTACCTTCAAAGTATATCGTTTCATGGACTCCACCTGTAAATGATGGAGGTCGAAACATCTTTGATTATGTTATTCAATCAAGTACTGATAGTGGTACTACATGGAAGACTTTACGTGATAATGTGGATGCAAATACCTCTTATTCTGTTTCAGGTAAGGATGCCGTTAATGGACAAACATACACACTTCGAGTCTTTGCAGTTAATCTTGTTGGTACTGGTTCCCCATCTACAACATATGATGTAAAACCAGTTTCAGTACCGCAAGCACCTAGAAGTCTTGATACTACTCCTGAATCTACTGCTACTGGTGTTAATGCTGGAGAAATTAAACTTGACTGGGTTGCTCCACTTAGTAATGGCGGTGAAACAATCACTGGATATAAAATTTTCATGGCCAATGTAGATGCTGATGGTAATGTTGAAACCAGTACTGATATAACAAATATTCATGACTCTGTTAAAACTGATACTACTGCAACTATTACTGGATTAACTGAAGGTAACAAGTATCAATTCAAAGTAGCTGCTACTAGTAGTGTTGGAACTGGTCCTGCATCTATCCCATCAATTGAAACTGTCGGTGAGTTGACATCTGAACATGATGATGACGCATTTGATTCTATTGATGTGACTTTCTTGCTTGGTGAAACTGGTGATTCCACACACCCAACTGTTCCAAATAATAGTAATCCGAATGCTGCTGCTGGATTTGTTTGTCCTGCAGCCAATGTGTACTTTATCACTGATGGCGGTGAAACAGTCTTTGATAATATTACCATAGTTAGAGCACCTGGTGGTGATACTGCAACTCAATGTGCATATACTGCAAGTCTACCTCACTTCTCAACATATGGTATTAACATACAAGTTGATTCTAAATTCGCAGTAGGTGCTGCAGGTCTTGCAGTAGGTGGTGTTGCTAATGCCCCAATCCCTCCAATTATTACTGGACTTGCAATGTACTCATTTGGTGCACCAACACTCAATGAAGATGGACAACTAGTCTTTGCAAAGACTGGTAGTTACCAATCATTGCCTGAATATAGTCAGACTTTACCAACTACCACACTCAAAACTGGAGAACCATCACAAATTGCAGTGAGACTCTTTGATTACAATGGCCCAGATGCAGTTGAGCATGTAGGATTGTATCTAAACTTACATGGAATTGCATATGAGACTGAAGCCAGTGATACATACATCATGTATGACAAGGGTGAGGACTTTACAGTAGTAGATCCTCATGGATTGTTATCTAATGTTAATGTCACTCCAAGAATAGAAAATGAAATCCTCTGGCTATTGTTTGATATGACATTTGAAGAAAATATGGATACATCAAACATTAACGTTAATGCATGGAACTATCATAGAGCAAGAGCAGAAACAGTTGCTTATGATATATTGAAAGTATCTGACTTTATTCCAGAATTAGAAAAGATTACTGGTGCTACTGGTAGTGCAGCAGGTGGAAGTGGCAGTGTTGATGATAGTTTCTATATTGTAGAATCTGTATCTGAGACATGTGATGTTTGTAATTCACCATTTGAGATTAATCTAAATGCAAATGAAATTGAATGGACAAACCTTGATGAATCTATTAGGACTATAATCAGTGGTGATCCAATTAGTGGATTTGATGGATTCTTTAAGAGTAACTTTATCTTCCAAGATAATTCATACTCTACTACAATTGAAAACACTGGATATTACTCCATGTATGACTTGTTAGAAGAACAATATAGTAGTGCAATGGTGGTAGAGGTATCTGGTGATCCAATTTCAGATGCAAGATTGTTAGAAAAACCAACAATGCCATTTGATCATATTGCAACTAAGATTATGTCTGGCTCCTCCTCTGGAGCATTTGGATTAGATGTGTCTCTTCCTGGAACAGTTCAGATATTTGGTGATGTGTATAATGTTGATACAAGACAAGCTGTATTGCTAGATATTACACAACCAGATGGAACTGTGGTATCACTAAAATTCTCAACTGGAAATGAGGGACACTTCTCTACTGTCCAAACTATTCCTGATGATTGGGAAGATGGTCTTTACACTGTATCCTTTGGAGTTACAGAAAAACACATTTCATCAATTTACTTTAAATTGGTATCTGGTAAGATATTACCACTATTTACCCCAAGTATTTCTGTTGTAGCAAATGCTGAAACTGTTGCTGAAATTACAACATCTGAATTGACATTATTGCATACTAGTACATTGGGTAATGGTGGAAACTTGTTAATTGCAGAAGGTCAAGTTGATTCTTCATACTCTCGTGTTGTGGTATCTATTGAAAACCCAGATGGAACAATAGATGAATATGAATTAGTTTTGAATGCCAAAGACAAGTATTCACTCCCATTAATTCGAGACAATTGGCTAGTTGGTGATTACACTGTAACAATTTCCGATGAATCTGTAGAATTTGCATCAGAATCATTTACAATTAAAGAACCAGAAAAGGAAAAATCCCAACTAGAATTGGCATTTGAATCATCAAAAGATAATGCACCAGTGATACTCAACAATGTTAAGACTGAAGTAATCTTACTTGATTCTGATTACTTTGAGCAAATTGATGAATTCTCAGGTGAATCTCAATATGGAACAGTATCTGTAATTAGACCTGATACTAAACTTGCACAAAGTACACTTGACATATTTGGTACAGTTACTAGAACTACCTTAGAAGGAATTAGTAATCTAGTTGAAATGACTTTAACTAGACCTAATGGCAATGTTGATCAATTAACTACTATCTTGACTAAAGATGGTAACTTTGAGACATTACTTGTTGAATCTTGGGTATCTGGAGATTACACTTTACATGTATCTCATGAAGGAAATACAATATCTGAATTAACATTCTATGTTGGAGAAATAAAATCTGATACTTCATCTACAACAAGTTGCCCAACTAGTAACTGTGCATCTGTTGAATCTGATGATGAAGTTTTATCTTCCCCAATTATGATCACAATTGCTGGAGACTTTGAGAATATTGATTCTAGTATTCCAATTGATGTAAAAATTATTCGTCCTGATAATACTTCAGTAGATTTATCTGCTACTTTGACATCTTCTGGAGAATTTGAATCTCCTGTAATTCACAGTGAACAATGGATATCTGGCGTATACACTGTGATTGTTAGTTATGACGGTGATCAATTATCTGCTGCATCATTTAGAAAATAATTAAATTAAATATTTTTTCAATTATTTTTTTATTCTGTAGATGTTTTTCTTTGAAATGACTATGATTTCTCCCTCTTGATCAGTCCCTTCATAGTCAATTGTAATCTTTCCATACTCTTCATCAATATCCTTTTTGTTTGATATTGAAAATTTTAATTTTAAAACTTGGTCTGTGTATAATGGTTTTAGAAATCTTGTGTTTCTATTTTCCCATTCTGAATCTCCATCTGTTCCAAGAAAAATTATATAATTTCCATAGATTTGACTTAATCTTGTAAATTCTCCCTCCATTCTTGATAGTATTGCTCTTCCTGAAACTAGTTTTTGACTTCCAATCTGTTTATCTTCTAAAAACACATTTTTTACTCTAGAAAATTTTAGATATTCTTCTAGTTCTTTTTCTGAAATACTACATGTGGAAAAAAATGAATCACCTATTTTGAATTCTGAGAATTTCAGCATTCTTATCTTGATTCATCAACACAGAATATTACTTCTGCTGATGAATTTGAACTATCAGATACAAGGAAATTTAATGCATCTACAATTTTTTGGTTGTTTGGTTCTGCACCTGTAACTGTTCCTGGAAATATGGTAAATAATCTAATTTGTGATTTTAAAACATCACTTAATTCTTGATTTACTGTAGTTGTAAATGGTCTTAATGCTCCTCTGAACACTTCTACTTGAGCTCTTTGGGTTCCTGAAACTTTTCGTCCAATTGGTAAGTCTGGACCAATTATCATGATTGCGCCCTTTGCATCTTTGAATAATCGTGGGTCTTTTGCTCCACCTGGAACAAATTGTTCTAATGCTCTTTGAGCTACTGTTGCAGGAGTTGAGATGAATTTTTCAGTTAATTCCTCCCATTTTGCTCTTGATAATTCTGTTAATTTTGAGATTTCTGGTAATTTCCCTGTGATGTGAACTATTGATAGAATTTCTCCTAGGTTTGTACTTGCTGTGTTTAGCCATTTTTGGACTTCATCAGGATTTTTAATATCTACTACATGTGAATGGAATTTACCACTAATTTGCTCTTGAAGTTCTGTTGGAGTTGATTGTGAAATGAAACATGCAACTTTTCCCCCATTTTTCTCAACATGTGCTGCCAAAACCTCTACTCTATCTGCATCTGCTTTGTCTGTTGCATCAATTGTAAATACAATTGATTTTCCTGTAAAGTCTGGTTGATGTATTCCTGGAGTTGTATTTCCTATATGTGGTCTGACTGGATAAAATACTCTATCCCCTGGAATTACTTTACCGTTTAGTATTTTTGCTATCTCATCATCACATAAATTGAGAACTGATTCTGCAACTTGTGTTTGTTTAAGAAATTCTTTGTCTGCAATCATATGTGATGTGTTGTTTTGAACTTTTCCTGCAAGCTTTTGAATTTGTTCTAATAGTCTTGTAAATGTCTCAGTTAATTTGGCAACATCTTTTCCATTTGCTAGTTTTTGTGCTGTTTTTGCAATTCCTTCTTTGTCTATCCCGTCTGCTAGTATGCACTCTAACAAATCATCTTTTGCCTCTTCTACTTCTACTGGAGTTAATTCTTCAAATCCGCTTACTCTCATAAATTCTGATGCAGCTTTTGGATATACTGTTTTGTAAATTCTATCTGAATGAACTGGTCCTGGGTTTGTTGCAATTGAAATAATTCCTTTCTCTGTTAATTCCCATGACATTGCTTCTGCTAGTCTATTCTTTGCACCTTGTGATGCAGTGTATGGACTTCTAAATCTGTAAGGTCTTTGCTCTAGTGGTCTTTCTTCTGTAAAGAAAGTTGAAATTGTAATTATCTTTCCTCCTTCTTTCATTACTTTTAGTGCTTGAACTGACCCCCAGAAAGTACCTGTAAGATGAATCCCTATTGTACTTTTGAATTCATCTAATGGTGCATTTCCAAAACAAGTTACAGGTCCTGAAACTCCTGCATTGTTAATTACATAATCTACATTTACGTTATCATTTTTTAATACCTCAAACATTTCAGTCATCGCTGTTTCATCAGCCACATCTACTCCTGCAAAAATTCTAACTGTGGCTCCGCTATTATTTTGTGAAATAATTTCTTGTAACCCTTTTGCGGCATCTTCTAATGGTTCTTTTCTTCGTCCAAGAATAATCACACTTGCTCCTTGTTCTACAAATTTTGTTGCAATGGCTTTCCCAATTCCTGTTCCACTCCCTGTAATTAGTGCAATTTTATCTTGAAATTTTAACATTGATAAAATCTCCATTCTTTTATGATATTTAATTGGATTGGTGATATCCTAGAGGACTAATTTTATAATGAATTTAGAATTAAAACAATTTCCGTCATTTCAAATGGATTTTCCACTATTTGGATTTGCTGTATTTTTTCAAATCTATTGTGATGTTAATGTAAATTTCTTTGATTTGAGTGATGCCTTCATAATTTTATAGTGAAGGTTACTGCTGAATTTCGTAATATCATCATCTTTCATCGATGATGGCGGTACAAGTGAATCAATTGCACCTAAATTCATAGCATCAGAAATGATATCTGAATCATCTTTTGCATAATTACTAATTATGATGGTAGGAATCCTTTCATTTTCAGGTAACATTTCAAGAAAAGTCAATCCATCCATGTGTGGCATTTCTAGATCTAATAGTATGACATCTGGTTTTTTAATTTGAATGTGCATTATTGCATTTTCTCCATCAAAACTCGAATTTAATAATTCACAATCAGGAAATGTTTTTATCACTTTTTCAAGAAATACTCTCATTGATCTTGAATCGTTAATAATCAAAATCTTGATTTTTGCCATATTCTGGGTTTTTTTGCATATTTACAAAACAGTGTTTGTTCATTTGTTACAAATGTACATTATCTTTATTTGTAGGTAAGATTCATGATTTTTTATGCATGATTCAGAGCCTGATACATTTGTTTATCAAACATGGCCTGAAAAATTTAGTGATATGTTAAAAAATATTGGAATAGATTCACAATCAAAAGAAATTGGAACTGATGAAATTGAAAAAGGTGATTATTACAGTAGATATTTTGCTCAAACTCCAAGAATGGTAACTAATAGAGGATGTCTTGATGTCAAGAATTCAAATATTGATGTCATACAAATAATTCAAAAGGGATAATGATGCAAGATCCAACTCCTTTGCCTTGGGGCGCACTAGATAGATATCAAGCACATTTTATTGTAAAAAAAGATGCAGGTTCAAATTATAACCAATATGTTGCAAAAACAAAATTAACAACTAGTGGTCATTTTGGTTCAAAATCCCTAGTCAAAGTTGAATGGTATGGTGGTGATAGACTAACTACAAAATTAAATGAAGATTCTGAATTAAATGAAATGATTGCAAAACAATCCATCAAAGATGCAACAATCTTTGTTGAGCCGACAGATAATGCAATTAGAATTCGAGGCAAATGGGATAATCATATTGCATTTGGAATTTCAAAAGAACTTTTTGAAATTTATGATAAAATTGCAGGACACATCAAGGCAGTTTAGGCCTTCCACCAGTCCAAAGCAAGAAAATCTACGTTATCTTTTCCTTTTGGAATTGCTAAAATGAATTGTTTTTTTACTGAACTCGCTAATCTTCCTGCAAGTACAATTCCAGTTGATGTGATTGATTCACTTCTGTTATACACTTGAATCAAAAATGGTGCATGATCAATTCCTGGTCCCTTTTCATAAACTGCAAAATCACAACCAAATTTTATCCCTGGATTAATTATGTACCCTTTATCTCTAAAATTTTTGTAGACTAGATATTTTTTATCAAATTCATGAACCTCTTTTTTACAAATTTCAATCATTTGCTCAACTGTAATTTTTTGTTTTGATTTTGTAATAGTTATTTTCTTTTTTTCTAAAAGATACAATCCTTCAATTAAATCTAAAATTAACGGTACATCAATTTCTTCTATCTTTGGTTTTGGTATGCCTATTGGTTTTCCATAATACCCTTGACTGAAAAGTTTCCGAGAATCCTCAATATTCCATACGATTATTCTGTTCTCAACTAGTTCACTTTTCATAAATTTGTCAACTAGTAAACGTATATGAATTCTCTATTATAATACATCAAAAATAAGTAAAAATAGAATTGTATTTTTTGGTTATAGGCTTAATGCTAATAATATGAAAGAATCTGAAACTCTTTGGCATTTATCTGCCATCTCTTCAATTCCTTCAATTACATCTTTGATTAACATCAATTCTTTTGTGTTTGATACTTCAGATAGTAGCTTTAATGTTGCCTCTCTGTATTTGATGTCAATTTCTCTTTCGATTGTTTGTGTCTCTTGAGCTAATTCAATTGCATTTGCAGTGTTTGTAGTCAAACTTCTAATAATTTCATTGAGTTTGTACACTTCATCTACTACTAGTTCAATTAACTTTGTAATGTCTTTGTCAAGTTTTGCACTTTTTAATGTGGTAGGTTTTACATTTGAGAGTTTGAATGCAATGCCTGTAATGTAACCTGCAATCTCATCCATGGTATATGCTGTGTTTAGAAGATTTTCTCTGTTCATGATTAATCCTCCGACATCTGCTACTTCTCGTGTAATTTTTCTTCTTAGATTTTCAACTTCTTCTTCTATTGTTGAAATTTGTTCTAGAACGTTTTTGATTCCTGTCTTTTCTTTTTTCATCATAAGATCAGGTAGTGTTGCAAGTTCTCTGGCAGCATTTAGAATTCTGTTAATTTCATCTTGTAATACTGCTATAGCCTTTCTTTTTGCTTGAACTTCTAATTCTCCGCTATACATAACAAAAGCCAAATCATGCTCAGGTAATTTAAATCCTTTATGCTTTTTGATGTTTTTTGAGCTGTTTACATCAAATTTTTGTCATGTGCAATCTTTTTTTGTCCTTTGTATAGTGTGATCACTTCTTCATTTGTTGATGCATCTTCTACTGCTTTTTCTATTCTTATTTTTCCGGTAAATTTTGGAAATCTTAATGCAAGACCTGTATCTTTTCTGATTTTATTTTTTGCTGCTTGGTGAATTGGGCTGAGTGTAATATCTGATGCAACTATTTCAATTACTACTTCTGGCTCAAACCACACATCTGCCTCCATTTCACTATCTATTCGAGGATTTTTTTTAATTGTAACTTTTGGATGTAAAATTTGATATAATTGATCTAAACTCTCATCTGAAAACCCAGTTCCTACTTTACAAATACTTGTGAATGTATCCTCATCTTCTTCATATGTTGCAAGTAATAGAGTTCCATAGTTACCTGTTCTTCTACCCTTTCCAAAATATCCTCCAATAACTACCAAGTCTAAACTATCTCCAAGATCATTTTGATATTCTCGTTTTAGTTTTAACCAATGGCTTCCCCTGGACCCTGCTTGATATGGCTTGTCTAGCATTTTTAGCATCAAGCCTTCACTTCCTGCATTGATACTATTTTCAAAAAATTCTTCAATTTCATTTTCATTTTTTACTATATTCATTGGAATATGTTTTGCATATTCATCCTCATTGACAATTTTTTCTAATTTCTCTCTTCTCTCTTTGTAGTCTAATTCTAAACAACTTTTTCCATTACAATATAAAATATCAAAAAAATTTACTGTAATGGGATACTGTGTAACTGCTTTTTCTATTTTGTATTTTCTTCGTCTATGCATTAATTCTTGAAATGGTAAAAATTCCCCCGTATTTTCATTAATTGCTACAGCTTCTGCTTCTAAAATTACATTATCTGCACGAATTGTTTTTGGAATTTTCTCAATTATATCTGGATAGTAGCTTGAAATATTTTCTAGACTCCTTGAAAATAAAATCACTTTATCTCCTTCTATGTGTAATTGCACTCTCTCCCCATCTAATTTGTATTCTGCTGCAAATTCATTTCCAATTTTTTCAATTGCTTCTTTTTCACTTTTTATTCTGTCTGCAAGCATTGGTCTGATTGGATTAAATAAAATTATTTCAAATTCTTTAATTCCTTCAATTCCTTTTTTGGCAATAGTTTCTGCAACTTTTCCCAAGTCACTTGATACATTGTATGCATGCTGCAAAATTTTCCGATTTTCTTTGTCTCCTGAAAATGCAATTGCCAATGCATCCATTACTGTATTTTCTGCTACACCTAATCTGAGTGTTCCAAGTAATAGTTTTAGAATATATTTTGCTTCAATTGACGTTGCATCATTTAGTAGCCCTGCAATGTGTACCATTTTTCTATTCTGAGTTTTCATTCCTTCTAGTTCTGCAATAGTAAATAATGTCTCATAGACACGCTCAACTGTAATGTCTTGTACCATGAAAGTGGTTTGTTCTTTTTGCTCTAAAATTATAGAAGCTGCATGACCCAAGTCTCCATTTTTTTTATATTCTTTTTCAATTTTCTTTATTGCCTCATCAGTTCCAGCTGATTTTGCAATTGCCCCTATTGCTAATCTTTCAGCAACTCCTAATTCAATTCCTTCAAAGTCTGGTCGTAGTTTTCCTTGTAGTAAATATACTATTTTTGCAATAATGTCATTTGGAGTTTTTTTAAATAATTCTACTAAATATTGAGTTAATTCTAGTCTCTTTCTAGTTGATTCCATTTTGTTAAATGAATCAGCTAAAATGGCAAACTCCATTCTAATTCTCTATGTGATCCTGAATAAAAGTTTGAATCTAGATATATTTGAAAATTGTTGGTTTATCTGACTTTGGAAGATCAGATACTAGTGCAAAATTGTATAGTGGATGTTCTTTTTTGTACTGTTTCATAAAACTCCATGCGACATCATGTGTTTTGAATTGAGTTCTAATTCCATCAATCTGGCTTTTTCTTCCGTATACGTCAAAGACTACAATTGAATATTGTTTTGGTCTGTTGTGAGGTTTTGCTCTCAATAACCATGCAAATGCAAATATGAAAACAGATCCCAATATCACATATTCCCCTGCAACTTTGAAAAACGCCATAATTACTCCAGGGATAGTTTGTCCAAATAACACCACCATAAAATTTGAAAATGAAATCACTGCTAATGCTGTGATAATGTATGTTTTCCAATCAAAGAGTATTTGAAAAACATTCATGAAATGTGTATACTCTTTTTTGATTTAACTATTTCTTAGAATTTTGTTGTCTGAAGAAACTAGTCTGGATCTTCATAATTTTCTTTCTTTTCGCCAGAACCTGTAGTGCCTTGAATTGGTTCCATTTTTTCTTTTAATACACTCATTCTTGCTTTGTATCCTTCGGCATATTCTAATTCTGATGGAACTAGTGTTGCTGGGTGGATAAACCCTTGACTTCTGATTGCAATTGCTTTTTTTGTTGCAATTTCTCTAATGTAATCCCAATCAGGTGTTGAGAATCCATCAAATGGTCCTGTGAATTTTCCATTGTGCATACTAAATACTAGTGCCTCTACAATTGGAATACAAAAATTAATTGTTGCAGCAGAATTTAGTTTTACTGGCATTAATGGCATGTTGTGACTTCCTCTAGTATTTCCTGCAACATAGTGGGGATTGTTAAACACACTTCCTACTTCTTCAGTTGCTGGGAATAATTTTTGAGTTCTTACAACACATATTGGATCATCTTTTCCAACATAAGTTCCTGCAATATTGTGTAGCCTATCTGTTGATGCTGCTAAAATTGGTTCCCCCTCTTTTGTAGTTACAGTATCTACAACATATCTTCCTGGATACATTAATGCGGCTTCAATTGTTGGTTTATCTTGCCATAATTCTAATGCTGCTACTTTACCTTCTTCTACATCCATGATGTTCATTATCACACCATTTGCAAGATTGTTGTTTACAATTAATCCTGTATTACTTAGTGAATCTACAAACATTCTGTAAATTGGATAGTTAAATGCCCCTGGCTCTGTTTTATCAGCTGCAAAAACTGTGAATGCTTCGTTTGGTCTTTCTTCAAACTCCATCTCTGCAACACCTGGACCCATCCCTTTTACATTTCCTGAAAAAGAGTCTTTTAACAAGTCTTGACCTGCACCATACAATCCTTCTTCTTTTGCGACTTTGGTTCCTGCCATAAATGCATCCCATGCCATTTTGTGAATCTGTTCATTATCTACACCATGAGTGTGAGACATTACAATATGAGTATCATCTCCACAATACCCGATGTAATAATCAATTAGTAATTCTGATCTTTCTTTTACTACATCTCTGATTGCTTGAATTAATGCATCACTTGGTTTTGTATGTCCTCCTACTCCACCAACATCTGCTTTGATAACTGAAACTGTAATCTTCATATTTTCGATCAAACCTTTCCATGATTTATGTGCTTTTAGAAAATTCTTTGATCTAAAAAAAATTCAAGAAAAGTGTTATTTTTTTAAAAAATTTCTAAACTGTTATAAATCCCTTTTATGGCTGGTGTCATATGGCAGACAAACCCCACCTAAACATGATTGTAACAGGTCATATTGATAATGGAAAATCAACAACAATGGGTCATTTCTTAA
>Ga0209992_10003351_pt1 | contig 13548 bp, 10 predicted proteins | sample 2SBtaG_2_FD_182564 | JGI IMG/M metagenome (GOLD analysis project Ga0209992, IMG submission 182564) | Deep subsurface microbial communities from Kolumbo volcano to uncover new lineages of life (NeLLi) - 2SBTROV12_ACTIVE470 metaG (SPAdes)... | ecosystem: Environmental > Aquatic > Marine >... | reverse complement strand
CCCAAGGGCCAGGCCTCGGCCTCGGGGTTGTCGGCCTGGTCCAGGTAGATGAGCCAGCGATCCATGTCCCCGCCAGCCACGCGGTCCACCCCCGCTGTGAAGGCGCCGTCCCCGTCGTCGTCCTCGTAGACCATCACCCAGTACAGCGCCCCAACGAGCGCGTCGTCGTAGACGTTGGACAGCGGCCCCAGGTGCTCCTCGGGCGGGGCCTCGGCCAGGCCCAGGACGAAGGTCCCGTCCGGATTGACCTCGTCCTGGCTGACCCCTTCGCCGGTCTCCAGGTCTTCCTGGAACTCGATGCCGAAGCGCACTAGGACCGCCGCTGCCCGCAAGGCGTCGGGGCGCCGAGTGTCCTCGACGTCCACCGCCTGCCCTGCGATGGCGTAGGCCCAAGGCACCGAGCCGGTGTCGTCGCCCGGCCCGGTACAGGCGGACAGCAGCAGCGCTGCCGCCCCGCCCAGGGTCATCATCAGAGGGTGCAGTCCGAGTTCACGACCAGGCTGCCGTAGTCCGCCGGATCGACGACCTCGGGGGGTCCGCCGCCTTCGTCACCGCCGCCCTTCATCGCAGGGGCGGTCTTGCCCGTGTCGGTGGTGTCCTCGTCGTTGACGACCATCAGGTTCCAGCCGCCGGTGAAGCCGAAGGCGCTCATGATCAGGCCCGCCGGGGCACTGGTGGGTGCGCCGATGTAGGCCGGCAGCACGGCGTCGCCGTCACGGGTGCACGCGGTGGCGCCTGTGACGCTGTCGCTGCCCGCTCCGCCCAGGTTGAAGTCTCCGCTGCTGTCGAAGTCCACGTAGACCACACCGGTCGCATAGGCGCCATAGAGATCGAAGCCCTCGGTCTCGGCGCTGGCCAGCTGGAACAGCTCGCCGGGCGAGCCGGTCAGGTCCAGGGACCACGTCGCCGCCATGAGCGCGTCGGCGTAGTTCAGGTCGAAGTCGGGCTCGAAGTTCTCGTCGAGACCGATGACGACCATGCGCTCCTCGGCCGGTGCGGGCCCCGGGGGACCGCCGCCGCCGCTGTTGGTCTTCTCCCAGGTCCCGCCCAGGGTGGCCGCGTCCACGACCAGGCCACTCAGCGTGACCTCGACGTCGTCGGTCATCGGGTAGAAGTCCGGCTCGGCGCCTTCGCCTTCGTCGAAGATGTGGGCGTCGACCAAGGCCCAGCCCTCGGGCCAGCCGGTAGGCACGGTCCCGGCCCCATAGACGACCCACCTGGACAGGTTGGCGCCCAGGAAGTCCTCGCCGTCGTCGTACTCGCCGTTGCCGTCACCGTCGCTGAACACCACACCCACCGTGAGCAGGGCCATGAAGCCGGGCAGGTTCTCAGGGTCGAGCTCGACCAGGTCGGCTTCGTCCGGCGTGCCCAGGGGCACGGAGAAGGTCCCGTCGGACTCGACTGTGCCGGTGTAGTAGGACGCGTCCAGATCCAGCGACTCGTCCCCCAGGGTCAAGGAGCGGAGGTCGATGGACAAGCTCCCGCTGGCCGGTGTCGCCCCGGTCGGCTCGACCACGTGGCCGACGAAGCTGTCGGTGTCCGTGTCGGTGTCGGTGTCGGTGTCGGTGTCGGTGTCGGTGTCGGTGTCGGTGTCCGTGTCCGTGTCCGTGTCCGTGTCGGTGTCGGTGTCGGTGTCGGTGTCGGTGTCGGTGTCCGTGTCGGTGTCGGTGTCGGTGTCGGTGTCGGTGTCGGTGTCCGTGTCCGTGTCCGTGTCCGTGTCGGTGTCGGTGTCGGTGTCGGTGTCGGCGTCGGTCACCCCGGAGTCGGTGGTGGTGGTGTCGTCGCCGCAGCCGGTGGTGGTCGTCAAGAGACCGCCGAGGATCAACAGGTTCAGGCTCATGGTTTTTCTCCTCCAAACCCCGGTGGCACCCGGCGTCGCGGGCGCAGTGTGACAGGAGGCTCGGCCGCGGGGCAACCCGAGCGCACCTCGTTAGGGACCCCTCACCTTCATCCAGGAGCAAGAAAACATGCCGAACCCCACGGCCACCTTCAGCACCAGCCAGGGCGACTTCGAGGTCGAGGTCTTCTTGGAGCAGATGCCGATCACCTCCAAGAACTTCATCGACCTGGCCAACAGCGGCTTCTACGACGGCCTGCACTTCCACCGGATCATCCCGAACTTCATGTGCCAGTTCGGCTGCCCCCACTCCAAGGATCCGAACAGCTCCCGGGCCGGCACCGGCGGCCCGCCTCACGGCAACATCAAGGATGAGCACCTGGCCAACGCCAAGTTCTCCAATGAGCCCGGCACCCTGAGCATGGCCAACACCGGTCGGCCGGACTCCGGCGGCTCCCAGTTCTTCATCAACACCGTGCACAACCGCTTCCTGGACTGGTGGGACACCTCCACCCCTTCCAAGCACCCGGTCTTCGGCCGGGTCAGCAGCGGCATGGACGTGATCAAGACGATCGAGTCCAAGGGCACCCGCCAGGGCCGCCCCTCTACGCCGGTCAAGGTCAACAGCATCCGCGTTGCGTAGAAGGTCGTGGTACTGCCGTTTTAGGGATGACCCTGGAGGCAGCCTGAACGGCCCGACCCGCAGAGCCCTGCTCGCCGGCGCCGCCGGCCTGGTGATGCCGGGCCGGGCGTGGGCCGGCGATGCGCCCACGGCCTGGTTGCTGGAAGCCCAGGCCGACGCCCTGCCCGGCGGGCTCGGAGAGCGGATCCGCGAGGGCCTGACCCCGCGCGAGCTCCACGAAGCCTTCACCCTGGCGACCTGTCGGGGCATCGGGGCTTCCCATGGGCTGAGTCGGATCTTCGATCTGGTCATCGCGGTAGACGCAGTGGCCCGTGCCGACGCCCTGGCGCCGACCGACCTGCGCTGGTGGCCGTGGATCTGGCTCACCCATCTGTGGGCCGAAGAACGCGGCGGGGCCGACGCGATGCCCAAGGCCCGCAGTCCCGGACGCGTGCGGGACCCGGCCACCGCCTTGGACCGCGCCCTCCAGGACTGGGACGGGGATCACGCCGACAGCGTCATCGCCGGCTGGGCGCTGGGCGGGGACCCCAGCCAGGCCCTGGACCGCCTGGCGCTCGCGGCCGTGAGGGATGCCCGGTACGTCGGCCGCAAGGTCGAGCACCTGGCCGCGAGCTGGCGCAACCTGGAGACCGTCGGCATGTGGCACGCCGACACCGTCCTGCGATCGGTGGTGCGGGCCCTGTGCGTGCGGGAGATGCCGCCGGGGTCCAAGTACGAGGGCGGGTTCGACGACGCCTTGGCAGCAGCCAAGCGGCCCGCCGGCAAGGTCCTGAACAGCGCCGGTGACCAGGCGCGGATCCGCAACCTGCTGGAGATGTTGAGCACCGCCACGCCCCTCGAAGCCCAGGAAGCCTTCATCCGCGAGCACGGCGAGGGACTTCCCCCCGGCCCGGCCTGGACCGCTCTCCAGGTAGGCGCGGCCCGGCTGACCCGGGAGCAGCCGACCCACGTGGTGGGCCGGCGAGCGGTCTCGACCCTGGAGGGCCTGCGCTACCTGTCCACCAAGGCCCGGGACAGCGTGACCCGCACGACGTTGTTGTTCCGTGGGGCCTGGCGGCTGGCGTTCTTCCGGCAGCAAGCGACCAGCGACGGCTCGACGGCGAGCCTGGGGCCATCGGAGACCCCGACGCCGGGCCCCCGCGAGTCCAGAGCCGTGGAGATCTTGATCCGCGGGGCCCGGGACCCCAAGGACTACATCTGCGGCATGGCGGCGCTGGACTCTGCCCGTGCGCTCTCCGGGCCCTGGGCCGCGGAGGCCTTGGCGGCGGCGGCGACGAGCTTCCCGGGGTCCCCGAGCAAGGCCCTGCCGAAGCGGGCGGCCAGGGTTCTGGGCGGCTGATCAGGGCAGGGCTTGCCAGCGGGGCAGGGCCGCCGGCTCGCCGCCGTTGTCGAAGCGGAACGGGGGCAGCTCCTGCGGGCGCGGGCGCTCCTGCTGCCAGCTGGGGATGGACACAGGCTCATGGTCCAGGAAGGCCAGGATGGGCTCCTGGGGCGCCGACACGTCGGCGAGCTGGGCCACGACCTGGGCTGCCGCTGGGCGGTCGTGGGCCCGCGCCCGGGAGACGAGCCGGTCCAAGGCCACGGAGCACGCCATCGGCATCACCCCATAGGCGTCGACCCGGCACTTGGGGTCGAGCCAAGGCACGATCAGCACCTGGAGCGGCTCCTGGGCGCGGCGGACCAGGCCGGCCAGGGTCTCGATGGACTCGGTGTGGTGGTCAGCGGGATCCTGTCCCAGGTCGAAGACCCGGACGCAGCCGTCGGTTGCCCGGCCCGGGCCGCCGTGGAAGGTGATGTCGTCGCCGGGGTCCCGAGCCCCCGCATCGCGCTCGTCCTCGGCGTTGGGGTAGTCGATGGGCAGGGACCAGCCGCCGAAGGGGCCGCCGATGTCCCGGGGTCGAGCCTTGGAGATGCTGTAGCTGCCGTGGGGGGTCTTTCGATCGTTCTCGAAGGTCTTGTCGCCCTCGACCTGGCCGTAGCGCACCGACCAGACGTGCCGCACCGTGGCCCGAGTCGGGCCCTGGAGGTCGATCACCCGCAGGGTCGGAGATCGGGAGGTGTAGGTGCCCGGCGCCGCGTGCTCGTCGATGCAGCCCGAGGTCGGGCAGTCCTTGTCGATGAGGAGGACGGGGCCGGCGTGCACGGCCTGGACGAGCAGCCAGAACATCAGAGGACCTCTTTGTCCCAGTCGGGGTGGGGGGGGACGTAGGGGCGGACGCAGCGCTGGATCCAGTCGTCCTGGACCTGTGGCACGCCGGTGTAGCGGAAGGACTCGGTGAGGCAGGCGGCGGCCTCGTGGGGCAGGGTGTCGACGAGCTCGAGCACCGCGCCTTCGGGCACGCTCGGCACGGACTCGCCGTCGATGCACCAGGCGGTACGGGTCTCGCTCATGCGCTCGCCGTCGCCCAGTATCCGGGACATGCGGTCGATGACCAGCAGGCGCTGCCACTGACCGTCCTCGTCGCCGATGACGCGCACGATGGCGTAGGGAGGCAGCTCCACCAGCTGATTGCCCTCGAAGTCGTCCCGGACCTGGGCGGTCACGGTGACCGCGTAGGGCTCGGGCGCGTTTGCGCCAAAGTCCTCGTTCAGGGGTTCGGCGACGATGGACATCCAGAGGGTGGTGAAGAACATCTCAGTCTTCCTGTTCGTTGGGACAGTCCTGGTAGACCTCGCGGCCGCAGGGGGACTCCTTGGGAGGCCTCGAGTCGTCGGAGAACTCGAAGCTGCGAGCCCGGGGGTCGGAGCCAGGCTCGCGGTGTTCGGGGTCGAAGTTGGCGCCCAGGCGGGCCGCGAGCTCGTGCAGGCGCCTGACGCGCTCTTCGCCCGAGAGTTCGTCGGCGTCGGTACCACCCACGCCGGGGACCTGGGCCGGGGCCTGGAGGGTGGTCCGGCCGAGCTTCTTGGGCCGAGGCAAGGGAGCGTCCGTGAACTGGCTGCCATGCTCATAGAAGGGCATCAGCAAGGCACACCCCGCGTCGTCGACAGACTCGCCCGGAATGCCGTCCGGGCAGTCATCCAGGCTGTCCTCGAGCCCGTCCTGGTCCGTGTCGCGCCGGTTCGGCGAGGTCTTGCTGGTCTCGATCTCGTACTTGTCGCTGAAAGCGTCGTTGTCGGAGTCCCCGCTGAGGGGGTCTGTTCGGTAGAGCTTGACCTCGGCGTAGTCGGAGAGTCCGTCGCGGTCGCTGTCCCAGTGGTTCGGGTCCAGATCCTGCGCCACCTCGTCGCCGTCCCCGAGGCCGTCCTGATCGGTGTCGGCCCGGTGGGGATCGGTGCGGTGGATGCCCTCTTCTTCGTCGTCCAGGCCGTCCCCGTCCGCGTCCCGATCCTCGGCTTCTGCCAGCGGGGTTTGCTCGGCGAGCGAAACGGCATCGGCGCCGGGCCCCTGCCATGGGCCCTCACCGGGCGCGAACATCTCCGCCAGCACGGGATCCGGCTCGGGCTCGGGCTCGGGCTCGGGCTCGGGCTGGTAGACGACCACCTGCTTGGCCTCGACCTCGACGGCCGGCTCGATCAACACCCGCCGCCCGATTCCCAGGGACACGGCGGTCCGCTCTCGCATCCAGGTGCCGTCGGTCCAGTCCGCGTTGATCTCGATGCCGACGGTCCACCCGCCGCGGATCAACAGGTGGGTACCCACGAGGAGCTGGCCGTACCAGGGGTCGTCCACAGTGCGGCCCGAGTCCAGGGCGGCGGCGCCGGTCAGCTTGAGGGTGGTGGTGGCGACCCCGCCTCCGGCCTCGAGGCGCCAGTCCAGCCAGCGGCCCAGGTCCTGGTCGCGCCAGACCATCGCCGACAGCCGAGGCGTCATCCACGAGCTGGGCGCCGAGCCGTCGAGGTCCTGGGCGCCGCCGTTCAGACCCAGACCCAGGCCGAGACCGAAGGACTTGACCTGGAAGGTCTCGTGGAACATCGACATGCCCCCGGCATAGGGCAGGTCGTCCTGTTCCAGATCGACCGCCAGGTCCAGCGAGAGCCCCACCGGTCCGTTCAACGGGCCGGCCAAGGCGGCGGACAGCGACAGCAGGAACGTCACGGCCGGCACTCCTCTGGGATGGCCAACTTGTCGGCGTCCTTCTTGTCCATGAAACGACCGAGGTCGCAGTGGATGGCCGCCACGACCTCGTTGCGGGCTTCCTCGAGCATCGCCGGGGTCGCGTCCTGGTCGGCCTCGCGGTAGCCCTCCAGGAGCTTGACGATGTCTGGGCTCAGGGTGCCAACCGCGGTGAGCTCGCGGTCCAGGGGCAGCGGAGCGACCCCCGGGTGAACGCAAAGCACGTAGATGATCTCGCTGGCGGACTCGCCGGGCTTCAGGCGGAAGGTCCAGCCCTTGAGCACCACGACGGCCTGGAAGTCGGCGGGCGCGTCCTTGACCACGAAGATGGTCCCTGTGGCGATCTCCAGGTCCATCGTCATGGACTTGGGGTTGTGGACCTTGGCTGTGGGGCCGAAGACGAACTTGATGCGCCCGGGGACGTGGATCCGGTAGTTGATCTTCAGCGGCGGGTAGTTCAAGCCGCCGTAGGTCTCACCCGGCGCCTTTTCCTCGATGGACAGGCCCTTGCCTTCGTCGTCCGGCGTGGCCTCGTCATCGGGCTGGGCGTACTCGTCGGAGTACTCCTGCACCTTGGGCGTCTGAGCGGCCATTGCCTCCGCGGAAGCAAGAGGGGTGGCCTGCGAGAAGCCGGTGATCAGGACGGCGGCGGTGATCTTGAGGAAGTGACGCATGGAGGGCTCCTGGAGGGTCTAGAGGTGGTCCTTGAAGACGAGCTGGCCGTCGGGGGTGAACTCCACCCACGGCACCGGCAGGGGCCGCAGGATCTCGGTGCGCAACGCGTCCACATCGGTGGCGTCCAGCTCGGCGACGCGGTTGGCGATGGCCTCGTGGCCGAAGCCCATGCCGCTGAACAGCACGACCACGCCGGTGGCCCAGTCGCGGGTCTCCTGGGTGATGGGCTCGCCGGTCAGCTCGGCGAACTGGACCACCAGGCTCTCGGCGGCGTGGTTCAGCACCGGCGGCAAGTTGTCGATGGCACCGGCGGGGCCATCCTGGCCGACCAGGACCGCGAACGGCGGCACGCGAACCCTGAAGCCGGGCAGGACCAGGTCGCAGTCCTCGAGCCCGAAGGTCTCCTGAACCTGGCAGAAGGCGTCCAGGACGTCCTGGAATTCGCCGCCGCCGGCGACGTAGGCCTCGAGCTCTGGCGCGTAGACCTCGAGCAACACGTACGAGATGGACTGGTTCTTCTCGATGATGCCGTCGCCGGCCACCGCCACGTCCGGCAGGAACAGCAGGGGCATGGACAGCAAGGCGGCCTTGAGGGTGTTCATCACGGGTTCTCCTGGGGGGTGTTCAGCCGGTCAAAGAACTGGCCGGGCTCGGGGTGGGTCTTCTGGAAGTCGGGGATGACCACGACCGCGTCGGGGTCGAAGGCCAGCTCGGCAGGGGTCTGCTTCGGCTCGGTGGTGGCCCGCGGTCGCTGCCAGTCCGGCACCGCGACCCGGGCGTCGTCTCCATCGAACTGGAAGCCGTGGCCACCTGACGCGTCGTTCCCGTCGCCGAAGACCTCGGGCGTGAGGTCCCGGCGCTCCGCGATTAGGTCCGAGGTCGGCATGACATCCAGTGCGATCGGGTCCCCCGCCGGGATGTCCAGAAGCGGATCCCCGTTCGAGGTGGGCCAGGTGGCCGCCAGGCCCAGGCCGAGCAGGCTGAAGCAGGCGCCCACGTAGAGCGGCAGGAGCCAAGGCGGCCGCTCGGAGCGAGCCTCCACGGGAGGCGGCGGGGTGAAGGTTTCTTCCGAGATCATGGACTCCTCCTGGAGCGAAGAGGGCTCCGCCGCGTCCAGCAGCGGATCGGTGGGCTCACCGTCCCGGATGGCCATCAGCACGGCCTCGACGACGATCAGGTCCGTCAGCCGCTCGGCGGGGTCACTGCACGTGAGCCGGCAGATCAGGCGCCGCCAGCAGGCCTCGGCCGCCACGCCGGGGTCGAGCTCCCGGGAGGCCAGCTTTGTCCGCACGATCCGCGCCATCATCTCGCCCAGGCTCTCGTCCGAGGGACCCGTAAAGGCAGCGGTGCCGGTGACCACCTCGTAGAAGACCACCCCCAGCGCATAGGCGTCGTACCCCAGCGTGGGCACCGGATCGTCGCCGAAGGCCTCGGGCGGCATGGTGGCCGGGGAGCCGGGCACGGCGCCCAGGTCGGTCACGTGGGTCCACGCGGCAGAAGTGCACAGCCCCATGTCGGTGAGCACGAAGCCACGCTCGACCACCATGACGTTCTTGCTCTTCAGGTCCCGGACCAGCACGCCCTCGGCGTGCACGGCCCGCAGCGCACCGACCAGACCGAGCAGCAGGTCCGCGAGCTCGGCGGACGACGTGGGCAGGGCCCCGTGGGCGACGGCCTGGTCCAGGGTCTGACCGTCCAGGAGCTCCAGCACCAGGTAGGGCTGGTCGTCGTCGACCCCCCAGTCGTGAAGGCGCACCAGGTGAGGGTGGTGCACGATCAGGAGGAGCTGGGCCTCGCGCCGCCAGCGGGCGCGCTCGGTGGTGTCGACGATCGGCGCAGGCGTGGTCTTGATGACCAAGGACTGCTCGGGATCGTCGGGATCGTGGGTGTCGTACACCACGCCCTGGGCACCGAAGCCTCGCGCGGTCCCCAACGGGAACCGGTGGCGGTAGTGACTGCGGGAACCGGACATGGGTGTGCCTCTTCGTTGCCATTCTGTTACCTTTCGAACCGCAACGCAAGCGCGGGTTTACTTTCATTTTCGAACTGCCTTGTGTCCGCTAACAGCCAGAATTGAGGTCAAGTTTTGTGACCCGCTCCATGGCGGGGGAATCCCGGGTGACGTTCTTTGGTCTTTCGCTCCGACCTGTGCTAGGCTCCCTGCGGTCCGAGACCGGGTGTGGGATCCAAGGAGAGCCGATGGCAATTCACCCTCCCCTCGCGCAGCTAGAGGCACTCGTGCAACAGGGCCGTGCCGGGGGCGCGATCACGGACCGGGACACCGGGGAGCTCCAGCTCGCTGTGTGGGAGTGGGTCGGGGGCCTGATGTCCACCCAGGACGCCAGCGAACTCGACGAGCTCCTGGTCCCCCTCGATCGGGCGGTCGACCAGCTCAGCCGCCTGGGCCGCGAGCACCGACGCCGCTGCATCCCACTGGTGTCCTTCCTGTTGGGCCTGCACGACCAGCTGGGCGCACTCCAGCGGGGGGCCGATCCGACACCGGCCGTGCCGAGCACCAAGGACCCCACGCTGTTGTCGCTCAGCCCCACCAAGCAGGCGGTCCTGGTGGCCCTTCGCGACGCCATGCCTCACCACCTATCACCCGCCAAGGTCCACCGCGCCTTGCCCGAGGGGATCCGCAAGACCCCGCAGCGCATCGGTCAGATCCTGGGCAAGGAACTCAGCGCCCCCGACGTGGCGCTGGTGAGCGTGGCCTTGAAGCGCGGCACGAGTCGCCCGATCTACAAGCTCTCCACCCTGGGCACCGCCTGGCTGGATCACAATGTGCACCAGGGCCAGCCGCTGACCGCGACGGCAGTCCGGGCCCTCTTCGACCGCAGCGGGCGCAGCTGGAAGCACCGCATGGTGCCGCCCACGACCGCTGTGCAGCCCAGCGCCATCGACAATGCCCGCGTGATCGCCGTCTACGGAGACGGGCGAACCGCCGAGCTGACGGCCGCGATCGCCCGCCGGGTCGCCCACCACCAGCGGCTGCTCGACGCCGACGAGCCTGTGCTGGTGGTGGACCTGGACCTGGCCGGTTGCCGCCTGGAGCACGCCTTGGCCCTGGCCATGACCACCCCGCCCGAGTCAGCGCCGGGTCGGGGTCTCGCCGGTCTGCTCAAGGCCGCCGTGGATGCGCCGCCACCCGAGCGTTCCGCGGTGCTGACCCCGCTGGTCACCGACGACAGCATCGTCGACACGCCCTTCCCCCGGTCCCTGCCGAACCTGAAGCTCTTGGGAACGGGGCTGGTCGCGCCACACCTCGAGACCCAGGCCGTGCTGCACCACCGGCTGCTCCTCGAGCGGGCGATCGCCGAGCTGGAACCCGATCCCTCGGCGCCTGGGGACGCGCGACGCGCTGTGTCGGACCCCGACGGCCGGTCCGCCCTCTGTGCGCTGCTGGGGGCGCTCCGCAAGCACTATCGGGCGGTGATCCTGCACCTGGGCAGCGGGCTGGGCCCGGCCACGTGGGTCGGCGGCGTGGCCTGGGCCGACGCGCTGGTCCTGTGCAGGTCACCCGGAGAGGTCCCCCCAGCCGGCTCCCGTGAGATCGTGGGCACGTTGCTGGCGCGAGACGACGCGACACTGGAGGCGCCCAGAGCGCCCATGGCCTGGGTCGAGCTGAGCTCCGAATTCCCGCTGGCACCCGGCACCTCCCTGGGCGAGGCCTGGATGTTGGAGGCGCTGACCGCCGGTGGTGTGGAGCCAATCCAGGTCCCGTCACGGAGTGCCGCAGGGGTTCGGGGCCGGTTCGTGGATGATCTCCACGACATCGTGGAGTCTGCCGAAGGGGGTCTCAAGGCCCTCATGGCCAGGATCCACGCCTGGCTTCAGCTCCCCGATCTGACGCTGGCCGGTGTGATCAAGGCCCATGCGGAGCGGGTCCTGCGCACGCAGGACCAGGCGCAGAGCCGGGGACTCTTTGCGCTCATGAACGCTCACAACACCAATGACCGACGACGGATCCGAGAGGTCATCCTGACCCGCGATGGCGCCACGCCGGTGGCCCGCGCCGGGGCGCGGAACTGGATCATCTTGGACGGGGCACAAAGCCGGGCCAATGGCTGACGAGTCCGTCGAGAGCCACCGCTGGCTCGCCAGGCGCCTGGTCGACCTCTTTGCCGCACTGCCCGGGCGCAGCCTGCAGCAACGTCTCGAGGACCTCGTCGAGCTGGCCAGTGATCTTGACGGCGCCAAGGGCGCGCTCGCCCTGGCGGTGGACAGCGCCGGCCACCCACTGGCCTGTGCCCAACTCCGCTGTCCGCTTGCGCCCGATAGCGGCTCTGTCCGGAACCTGGAACTGCTGGCCACCAGCGTCGCCAAAGGCGTAGATCCCACGCTGCTCCTGGACCTGGACCGCAACTTGCTGGACCTGGAGGTCGACGACGCCATCGACGCCTTTGCAATTCGCCTCGAAGGGCGCACCCTGGGCCTGATCGCCGTGCGCCGGGGCACAGATCCACTCCTGGACCTGGTCCAGCTGGAGCGGCTTGCCTCTGTGGCCTGGATCCCACTCCAGGACGCTCTGGAGAGCGTCTCTGAGACCCGGATCCGACAGCTGGAGAGCCTGGCGCGCACCCAGGACCAGAGTGGAAACCTGGGCGGGCTGGTCCGAGAGCTCAAGGAGATCTTCGACGCCGACATCGTGACCCTGCTGTTCCAGGCGGGCGGCCTCCTGCGTCTCGCTGCAACCACCGACCAGGCACTCTGGGCTGGACCCAGCGTGCGCTACCCCTCCTGGACCGGGCTGACCGGATGGGTGTGGTCCAGCAAGCAGGCGCTGCGTCTCTCCGACTCCCTGAATCAGGAGGAGATCAACGAACAGACGACGCTCCCAGGCGAACAGGACTCCCGGATCAAGGACCGCGAGGGCCCACTTCATGCCGAGCACGGCCCCGACGGTCAGCCGGCCACCATCTTCCTGGCCGTGCCCCTGGTACGCGGAGGTACGTGTGTCGGAGTGCTCAGGATCTCGCGCTCTCCCAGCCGGGCGCCCTTTACCGCCCAGGACCAGACCGCTCTGGCCTTTCTGGCTGATCTGTTGGGCGTGGTGCTCCAGGACCGCGAGGACCTGCTGCTGCTCGAGCAGATCTTTGAAGGTGCTGGCGAGTCGATCATCGTCTCTCACCGCATGCCAGAGGATCCTGAAGGCATCAACCGGGTCACCCGTGCCAATCCCGGCGCGGTGCGCATGTTCGGCACGCCCCTGGGGGAGCTCAGGACCAAAGATGCCCTGGCCCTGTACCTGCCGGCCGATCGCTTGCGCGTGCAGAAGCTCCTGCGGGCTGCACTGAGGCGCGGCGAAAACGACGCTGGCCCGCTCGAGGTCCATGTGCAGCGGCCGGACGGCACCTCCCGCCCCGTCGAGATCCGCTTCAGGATGCAGACCGACAGCCGGGTCCACCCCCCCATCCCCTATGTGGTGGGCATGGCTCGGGAGATGTCTGAGTCGCTCATGCTCGGTAGCTTCGGTTTCGCCTACTACCGGGCCGATGCCGACGGCCGCACGCTCGTGTCCTCGGATCGAGAGTCCACCCTCACGGGGTACAGCCGGGTCGAGCTGGCCCGGATGGGCCGTTCCGAGCTGTTCGCCAACGACAACCAGTATGCCCTGTTGATGAAGAGCGCCTCGCTCAACGGAGGTCGCCTGCTCAACAAGGTCGTGAACTGGAGGGACAAGCAGGGCGAGATCTTCGCGATCGAGCTGAACCTGCTGGTGACCACCGAGCCCAGCTCCGGCAAGATCGAGTTCGTCGAGGGCATCTACCGAAGCATCCAGGACCGGATCCAGGTCCAGAAGATGCTCGGATCCAGCGAGCTCAAGGTGCTGAACGACCAGGAACTCCTCCGACGTCTCGAGGCCCAGAACAGGTCGCAGAAACGCTTCGTGCTGTCCGTCGGCCACCAGATCGCGTCACCATTGACCGCAATCGACGGCCGGCTGAAGCTGATCGAGGAACAGCTGGCAGATGGCGAGGACGTGTCGAAGAACCTGGAGTACGCCCTGGGACAGACCCGCGTGGCCACGATGCAGGCCATGAACATGTCTCACCTCTTGAAGCTGCACAAGGGTGACCCCTTCCCCAAGGCGATGGAGCTCCTGCGCAGACCCTTGGCACTGCTGATGACGGACTACAGGGTGATCGCCGATGTCGAGGGAATCCGACTGAATTTCGTCGAGAAGAACAAGGCTGGCAAGGCGAACATCACCGAGGAAACGCGGGTCTGGGCCAACCAGGATCTTCTCCGTCAAGTTCTTGGAATTCTTATTGAAAATGCAATAAAATACTCGGATCGCGGCACGACCGTCACGGTCATTCGCGACGAGAAGCCCAA
>Ga0209992_10003349_pt1 | contig 13557 bp, 6 predicted proteins | sample 2SBtaG_2_FD_182564 | JGI IMG/M metagenome (GOLD analysis project Ga0209992, IMG submission 182564) | Deep subsurface microbial communities from Kolumbo volcano to uncover new lineages of life (NeLLi) - 2SBTROV12_ACTIVE470 metaG (SPAdes)... | ecosystem: Environmental > Aquatic > Marine > Volcanic... | reverse complement strand
TGTGGAGCACGAATGTCGATAGCGTGCCCGGTTTGACGAGCGGGACGACGCCGGCGGTGATGGCCTTGTAGTCGCTGGCGAGAGGTTCAGGCAGCGTCGTTTCGAGCTTGCACGTCGCCGAACAGCCGTCGCATGTCAGCGTTCCGCCGTCGTCGCAGGTCTCGCCCTTGCCGCTGTTGAGCAACAGGTTTCCGCACAGCGGTTTGGCCACACACTTGCCCGCAGCGCACCACTTTCCGGTTCCGCAGGCGGTCTTGTCGGCGGCGTTCTTGAAGCCGCATTTGCCGGTTTTCGCGTCGCAGGCGCCAGTCGTGCACGGGTTGCCGTCGTCGCACTTCTTTGGAATGCCTGCACCGCAGCTTCCCGCCTTGCACTTGTCGCCGATGGTGCACTTCTTGCCGTCGCTGCAGGCCCCGCCGGACGTCGCTTTGTGCGCGCATTTGCCGGTCTTTGCGTCGCAGCTGTCGGTCGTGCACGGGTTGTTGTCGTTGCAGGCCTTCGCCGCACCCGGCCCGCAGGCGCCCTTGTCGCACTTATCGCCGGTCGTGCACGCGTTACCGTCGTTGCAGGCCGGCCCAGATTGCGGCTTGTTGATGCAGCCCTTGGCCTTGTCGCACCAATCGCTCGTGCAGCCCTTGCCGTCCTTGCAGGACTTCGGTTTGCCGATCGCGCACGTACCTGCCTGGCATTTTTCAGCGGTGCAGACGTTGCCGTCGGTGCAGGCGGTCCCGTCGAGCTTCTTGGAGACGCAGCTGCCCGTCTTCGGGTCGCACGAATCCGCGGTGCAGGCGTTGCCGTCCGAGCACGAGGTCACGGCCGCACAAAGGTCAACCGGCCCCGCATCTGCTCCCGAACCCGCGCCGCCGGCCGCATCCGTCCCGCCGCTCGAGTCCGCGTTGCCGCTCCCATCGTCTGCAGCGCCGGCGTCGCCCCCTGAACCCGCATCGGCCACCACTGCGGTGTCGCCGGTGGTCCCTGCGTCGACGATGGTTCCTGCATCGCCAGTGGTCCCCGCATCCGCCGCGGTCCCCGCATCCGCCGTGGTTCCCGCATCCGCCGTGGTGCCGGCGTCGCTGCTTGTCCCGGCATCTACAACGGCTCCGGTGGTGTCCGCTTCAGTCCCGGCATCGACGGCTGTTCCGGTGTCGGTTTCAGTCCCGGTGTCGGTTTCAGTTTCAGTCCCGGTGTCGGCGGCGGTTCCGGTATCCGCCCCGGTCCCCGTATCGGCCGCCTCGACGTCCGCGACGATATCGGCCGCCGGCGTCGATTCCCCCTCGTCGACCGGATCGCCGCATCCGAGGACAACCACGCCAAACGCGGCGCACAACCAGGACAACTTCGTCGCTTGCATAGACGTCTCTCCGAGATCGGGGCGCAGAGCCTACCAAAAGGACCCGCCGCGGCCGCCGCGAACGTCCGAACATTGCGCGCCCTCCACAATTCGCAACAAGCCGACAAGCCGGGTCTGACCCTTACATATGATTCATGTGGGGGCTGACCGGGGTTGAGCGGCTCGTCAGCCGTCGCGACGATCGAGGCAGCGTCCGGTCGGTGCGCCGTCATTGGCGTCTGCGGCGGTGTCGAGGCGATAGAGTTTGGCCAGCACGTCGTACAGCTCGGGCAGACGCTGCTTCATCTGGCGCGGCTTCTCAAAGAACGCCTCAGTCGCGACGGCAAAGAACTCGGCTTCGTTGGTGGCGCCGTAGTCGCGCAAGACCTTGCGCTCAGCTCGCCCAGCCCGCTGCAGCCGCCGAAAATGCCGGTCCAGCACCACCGCCCAGGGCCGATAGTCGTCGCGATCATGCAGCCGCGGTGTGCCGTTGAAGGTGCCCGACGCGATATCGAGCACATGGGCGAACTCGTGCGTGGCGGTATCGTGGCCGTCTTCCGGGTTGCGGAGGCCGCGCAAGACGGCTGGCCAAGACAGCACAACCGTGCCCCACGTGTGGGCCTCGCCGAGGATGATGCCGTCGGACTTGGGATGCTGATAAGCACCCGGATAGACGACGATCTCGGTCAGGTCGTTGTACACCGCGAGGTCGAGGTGCAGGACCAACCTCACCGCCGCGGCCGCGATCGTGACGCGCATCTCATCGCTAACGTCGAGCTCCGCCGCCCCGATCCAGTACTTCTCGCGGACAAACGCGTGGACCATGCCCAGGAAGCGCGTCCGTTCCGGTTCACCGATGCAGCCGAAGAAGGGCACGTTCGAGTCGAGGTGCGCCAGCCAACCCGGCGGAAACGGGTCCGCCGCCCATTTCGCGCGCTTGTGAGCTTTCCACCAGCCGAGCATCGAATGAGCGTACCCCAAAACCGCGGGGGCGTGATTCACAGCCGGTCACGGCCTGTGAATCCGCCCCCTCTTGTTGCAGCTGCCGTCTCGCAAGAACCACAGACTCGTTTCGAATCAAAAAAGAACCACAAAAACAGGCGGTTGGGGTAAACGGGGAGAGGGGTTCAAGGGGAGAGGACCGATCAGGGGAAGGCAGTCTGTCGTCGCCTGAAGACGCGTGTTTCCGAGCCACGACCCGGTCGGCAGATCAAAAAATGCCTTCCCCTGTTGGGTCCTTTCCCCTTGATCGAGGCGCCGTCTGCCAAGACAAAACCTCGGATCATTGAGCCGATCCGTCGCAGCGACGAAAAAACAGGGGAGCCCTCCGGGTCAAACCCCGTTGCCGCCGCCGCCGAGCTGTTCGGCGATGACCTTGGCGAGCTCCGGACCGATGCCGTTGACCGCGCTCAGCTGCTCCACGGACGCTGTTCGCATCCCCTTGACCGAGCCAAAGGCCTGCAGGAGCGCTTTTCTTCGCGCTGGACCGACGCCTGGGATGTCATCGAGCGCCGATTTCAGGGTTCTCTTGGCCCGGCGCTTGCGGTGAAACGTGATCGCGAAGCGGTGGGCTTCGTCGCGCAGGCGGGTCAGCAGGAACACTTCGTCGGACGTTTGCGACATCACGACGGGATGCTGTTTACCGGGCTGGAAGACGCGTTCTGGGCTGCGTTTGCGCTTGGCTGAATCGTCGGACGACTGGGTTCGGGCCTTGGCGAGACCGACCACATCCACGTCGTGAACGCCGAGGTCTTGCAGCGCCGCCACCGCCATCTTGAGCTGGCCGATTCCGCCGTCGACAACAACGAGGTCTGGCAGCGCGGTGCGTTCTTTGAGTCCGCGCGAGAAGCGGCGGTTGAGCACTTCGTACATCATCGCGAAGTCGTTCGGGGTGTCTCCGTAGCGGATCTTGTAGCTGCGGTACTCCTTGCGCGCGGGCTCGCCGCCTTCGAAAACGACCATCGACGCGACCGGATCGGTGCCCTGGATGTTGCTGATGTCGTAGCACTCGATGCGTTCGGGTACGGCGCGGAGCTCGAGTTTGCTCCGGAGGCTCTGGAGCACCGCCCTTGCGCCGCCTGCACGGAGGCGGTCTTCGAAGACCTGGGCGGCGTTGTCGTTGGCCGCTTGGACGAGGCGCTTCTTGGAGCCCCGGCTGGGCACGGCGATCTTGACCAGGCGTTCCGCGGCGCCACGGTCTCGGCGGGTATCGGTCAGCCACTCCGCGAGCACATCGGGGTTGTCGATCGCGTCGGGCAGCAGCACGTCGTCGGGGATCTCGTGGCCGCGGTTGTAGAAGTCCTGCACAAAGCCCGCGAGCACCTCTTCATCCGGGAATTCCTGGCCCTGCAGCGCGTAACCGTGTGACCCGAGCAGCGTTCCGGTGCGGAAGCGAAGGACGGCGATGGCCAGGCGCGCGCCCTCGCGAAAGATGCCGATCGCGTCGATGTCCCGGCGGCTTCCGAGCAGGACCGTGTGTTGTCGCTCAAGGCTTCTTTGCACCGATCGCCATTGGTCGCGCAGCATCGCGGCGTGCTCGAATTCCTCGTTGCCGGCGGCGCGGAACATCCGGTCCTTCAGTTCACCCACGAGCTCCGCGCGGCGGCCGTCGAGGAACATGGCGACGTCTTCGATGTGGCGGGCGTACTCGTCCGATTCGACCGGCAGCACGCAAGGCGCGGGGCATCGCTTGATTTGGTATTCGAGGCACGGGCGGCTGCGGTTGCGATAGACCTGGTCGCTGCAGGTGCGCAGCTTGAAGTAGCGGTTGACCTGCCGGAGCGTCGCGCGGGCCGATGATGCTGACGCGTAGGGACCGAAGTAGCGGGCGCCATCGCGGGCCGGTTTGCGCACGACCTGCAGGCGTGGAAATGCGTGTTTGCGCCCGATCCGCAGGTGAATGAACCGCTTATCGTCCTTGAGCTTGACGTTGTAGCGAGGCTGGAACTTCTTGATGAGCTCGTTTTCGAGCAGCAGCGCGTCCTTGGCGGTGTTGGTCAGCAGCAGCTCGATGTCGCCGAGCTCGCTGGCCAGCAGGTGCACGAAGAAGCGGTCGTCCTGCCGCAGCAGGTATTGGCGCAGGCGCGCGCGGAGGCTCTTGGCCTTGCCGACGTAGATGACTTCGCCGGCCCGATCTTTCATCAGGTAGACGCCAGCGTGGTCAGGCGCCTGGTCGACCCGCTCCTTGAAGTCAAAAGCCTGCAGGTCACCGCTGCCAGCGGCGTCGTCGTCGCTGAGCGCACCGGGTCGGGCCACGGGTCTGTTCCGCGAGGTGTCGAAGCGGTCGGCCGTTGAGCCGGCCGATACGAAAGCTTATTCGGGCTTGACGGGTTCGGGGGCGGCGGGCGCCTTGGGAGCTTCGGGAGCGGCGGGCGCCTTGGGAGCTTCGGGAGCGGCCTTGCCACCTTCGGGTGCGGCCTTGCCACCTTCGGGTGCGGGGGCCGGCGCGGGCTCGGGCTTGGGCTCGCCAAACGTCGGGTTGCCCACTTTGACGTTGAACGGGTTGGCCGCGGGTGCCGCCTTCTTCGCCGCGACCTTCTTGGCGGCGTCGGCGTAGCGCTTGCGGTCGCCCTGCTTGATCTGCAGCCAGGCGTCGGTCCGCTCGATCTCTTCATCCTTGTCAGCCGCGGTCATCAGCGCCTTGACGTAGGTCTGCCACGCGGCCGTACGACGCATGCTCTGAATCGTGCTGCGAAGGCTGTCGCGCTCTTCCTTCTCGACCTTCTTGCGGTCTTCGGCGGACGCATCACCGGACGGCTTCACCTCGGCCCAGCGGACCACGTAGCGAATCTTGCCATCGGCGCTCTTGAACACCTTGTCGGCGAGCGGCGCGTCCTTGTTGAGCTTCCAGGCGACGGCCTCGACCTCGGGCAGGTTGCCCATGCCGGGGATATCGCCGGGCTTGGTTTCGCGGGCGGGCAGGCCGAGCAGCGCTTCGAGGCTGCCGGTCATCGCGCGGGTCGGCGCAGTGCCGATCTGGCCGCTGGTCGACGCGATAAGCGGGCTGTCTTCTTTGCCAGTGGCCTTCTTGTTCCAGCCTTTGACGACCTCGGACAGCTTCTTGTCCTTGGCTGCCGTTGCGGCGGCGAGCACCGACTTGGCGACCTCGTCCAGTTTGCCCGCCGCGCGCTCTTCGGCGACCAGGCCCTTGGCGAGCTTGACCTCCACGGCGGCGAGCGGCGTGACCTTGGCGTCGATCTTGCCCTCGACGCGGATGACCCACCAACCGTGGCTGCCTTCGACCGGTCCGACCACGTCGCCGACCTGGGCGGCCTGCACGGCGGTCGCGACGGCGGGACCAAACGGCGAGCGACCGAGCGCTTCGACGGACTTGTCATCGGGGAACAGGCCACCGACGTCTTTGGTCAGGTCGTGCTCGGTCTTTTCACCGGCGACGCGCGCGACGTGCTCCTTGATCCAGCGGGCGCGGTCGGCTTCGGGGACGTCGGTGATCTTCTTGGATTCGCCGGCGTCCTTGGCCTCTTTCTTGTCTTCGTCGTCGCCACCGCTCGTTGCGGGAGGAGCCGCGATGGCGATCTTGCCGGCGATGGCGTCGTCGAGCTCCTTCTTGAGCCCGGCGGCGGCGGTCTTCTTGGTGCTCCACTCGGCCTCAGCTTCCTTGAGCGCGTCGCCCGAGAGCCCTTCCTTGTTGGGCGCCTTGAAGAGGATGCCGCGAACGCTCCATTTGCCCGGCTTGTTGTATTGCTCGCCGGCCGCTTCGTAGGCGGCTTTGACCTTGTCGGCGTTCTTCTTGGCCCACGCGGCGGCGTCTTCGTCGGTCACTTCGACGGTCACCTTGGCGGCGTTGGCGTCGATGCTGACGTACTCGAGCTGCGGGCGTTTCTTCTCGGCGACCTGCACGGCGTCGAGCTCTTTGTCGCTGACCTTGATACCCGTGGTCGCGATCTGCGCCATCTTGTCGCGCAGGATCTCGCGGCGCAGGAAGTTTTCGAACATCGTCTTGGTGGTGCCGAGCTGGTAGCGCACGAAGATGTCGTACTTGCGCGGCTCGAAGTTGCCGTTGTCGTCGGTCCACGTGGTGCCGAAGATCGCCTGGAGCCTGAGCACGCGGGCGGTCAGCTCCTTGTCGCTGACACTGAGGCCACGTTCACGGGCGTCGCGGCCCACCAACACGGACTCGATGAGCTCGGTCATCACCTTTTCGCGCTTGATCGGCGGCACGGGACCGTCGAATGGCACGAGACCGAACAGCTCGTTGGGCACGCCCGAGAAAAGCAGACGCGTCTTCTCGTAGCGGTTGGCGGCCTGCAGGCGGTCGACACCGGATGCGCCCAGGGGCGGGGGATCGGCGGACACGCGCATCGCCAACTCGACATCGGCCGAGGTGATCGGCTCGCCGTAGACCTCGACGAGAACACCCTGCTGTTCGGCGCCCGGACGGCCGGTGATCGGCCCGCCAGACGTGTTGAACGTGAAGATGAACGCCAAGATGATGATGCTGAGCAGGGTCCAGATGACCCACGAGCCGGATTGTTGGCGAAATGTCTCGAGCATGGCGGTTGCTCCGGGAATAGCGGCGTACACGAAAACTGTGTAAGCCCGCGCAGTTGGCGGCGGCTTGCGGATAGCAGCAAGACGCGATCATCAAGCCGCACGCGCGCGAGGGTCGCGCATATTGGCCGCACACTGCCCACAGGTCAATGATCGATGACAGGTCTCGGTGAGATGAGAGGCTTCGGTGAGTTGGGTCGGCCGCCGGTTACCTTGCAGCGGCTCGGTCAGCCCGTGGTGCGGCGCATTTTCCAGCCAACGAGGCCCGCGATGGCGAGCACGGTGGCGTCCGCAGCGACCAGCACCGGCGTGATGTGCGTGCCGAGCCCGATCGCGACGACGAAATGCAGCAACGGCACGACAAACAGGCCGAGGGTCAGGCCAACGGCGCCGAGCTCGAGCGGTGGACGGTCCGGTAAGGCCGCCATGGCCAGCGCGATTCCGGGGAGCGCGGTCGCGTACAGGAAGAGCAGCGTGTCGATCGCGATTGTGCCGAGCATGGACCGATGCTATGGCAGCGGCCCGCAAACCGCGAGAGGGCCCGTGAGCGTCGTATCCGCCAGTCCGCAAACCGATGTCCCCGACGGGCAGGGTCGAGACACCGCAAGGACCCGGCCCGAGGTCAGCGTGGTCATCGCCGCGCACAACGAAGTCGACGCCATCGCGGACGTGGTCAACGGTGTCCGTGCCGTTTTGCCGGCCGCTGAGCTCATCGTCGTCGATGACGGCTCGATCGATCCGACGGGCGCTCGTGCGCGCGAAGCCGGGGCCAAAGTCATCTCGTTGTGGCCCAACCGCGGCAAGGGCGTCGCGCTGCGCGAAGGCATCGCGGCGTCAAAGGGGCGCTGGTTGCTGTTCATCGACGGGGATGGCCAGGACGATCCCGCCGACATCCCGCGTTTGCTCGAACATGCAGCAGACGGTGTCGGGCTTATCAACGGGTCGCGTTTCCTCGGCACGATGCACAGGGGCGCGATCAGCGGGCCCAACCTCATCGGCAACATCGCGATGACCGGCACACTGGACCTGCTTTTCGGCGCAAAGGTCACCGATAGCCAGGCGGGTTTTCGTATCTTTGACGGCGATCTGGCGCGTCGAATGCCGTTGCGGTCACGCGAATATGAGATCGAGACCGAGATGCTTGCCAAAGTCCTGCGCAGCGGCATGCGCGTGGTGGAAGTGCCGGTCGATCGCTATCAGCGCAGCAGCGGCGTAACGGACTTCCGCCGCGTCCGCAACGGCCTGCGCATCCTCGCCACCATTATCCGCGAGCGCCTTGAGCCGCCTGTCCGGTGAGCCGCGCAAACAGCGCCGCCTGTCCAGTGAGCCCTGCAAATGGCGTCGATGACCGAGAGGATATGGCATCATTCGCGGCGCCTACGACGATGACCCGGTCCGGGACAACCTCATGAACAACGAATTCTCTCTCGCGCGTCCCGTGGCTGGCGTGCTCGTGTCCATCTTGGCGGGTTTCGGTCTCGCTGGCTGCGTGGGTGGCAGCGGCGGTGGCGGTGGTGGCTTCGTCGCGCAACCGGTGCAGACCTACGACGTGAGCGACGGATCAAGCAGCGGCGCGGTCGATGTAAACGGCACCTCGGACGGGGCAAGCTCGGGCGGGGCAAGCTCGGGCGGGGCAAGCTCCGGCGGCGCGAGCTCGGGTGCAAGCAGCGGCGGCGCGGACGGCGGCTCATCGACATCGGGTTCGAGCGGGTCATCTGGCGGGTCGTCGGGGAGCGTGGACGCCGGTGGTCCGATCGATGCTGGCCCCTGCGATCCCCCGACCTGTTGCGTGAACGCGGCGCAGTGTCATGACGGCAACCCCTGCACCGACGACAGCTGCACCGGCGGCAAGTGCAAGAACACCGCGATCGCTGGATGCGCCGGGTCCAAGGCCCCGTGTTCGGCCGTCACCGGGTGCGCGACCGGCGTGTGCGATCCGGCTTCGAACGCGTGCGTGGCCTGCCTGGAATCCAAGCACTGCGGGGCCGGCAAGCTCTGCCGTCTCGGAGTCTGCAAAGCCGCGACCGCCTGCGATTCGGACGTCAAGTGCAAGGCGACCAAGCAGGTGTGTGCCAAGTCCGAGGGCGTGTGCGTCGACTGCATCAGCGACGCCGATTGCGGCGACAAGAAGCGATGTGTGGCGCACGGTTGCCTGCCGAAAGTCGCGTGCCAGAGCTCCAAGCAGTGCGCCAAGGTCTGCGACACCAAGGCCGGCGTGTGCGTCGATTGCACCAGCCACGCCGATTGTGGCGGCGGCAAGATGTGCGACGGGCAGACCGGTACCTGCGTCGCCGCTTTGTGCAAGGCGAGCGCGTGCGGCAAGGGCGAGCACTTCGCCTGCAAGCCCGACGGCAGCGGCTACAACAAGGCGGTGCCGTGCGTCGACAACAAGCTCTGCACCGACGACAGCTGCAACAGCAAAAGCGGGTGTGTCTACGCGCCCAACACCGCCGGCTGCGACGACAACGACAAGTGCACGACGTCGGACAAGTGCAGTGGCGGCAGCTGCAAACCCGGCGGCAAGCTCAACTGCGACGACAACAACACCTGCACATCCGACAGCTGCTCGCCCGCTTCCGGCTGCAAACACGCCAACCTGACCAGCGCTTGCAACGATGGCGACAAGTGCACGCTCGAGGACACGTGCAGCGGCGGCAAGTGCGTCGGCGGCGCGGCCAAGGAATGTGGCGATGGCAACGTCTGCACCGACGACCAGTGCGACAAGAATTCGGGCGCGTGCAAGTACCCGCACAACACCGCCGCCTGTGACGATGGCGACGGCTGCACGAGCGGCGACAAGTGCAGCGCGGGCGCCTGCAAATCCGGCGGCGCCAAGGACTGCGACGACGGCAACAAGTGCACGACCGACACCTGCGACGCCAAGACTGGCAAGTGCGAATCCAAGACCAAACCTGACACCTGCGACGACGGCAATCCGTGCACAACAGATGGCTGTCAGCCCAAGATCGGCTGCGCGCACCCCAACGCGCCCGACGGAACCGGCTGCGGGGCCGGGACATGCGGCGGCGGCTTATGCATCGCGGCGGCGCCCGCCCTCGGAACCGGCTTCACCTGCGCGATCAAGAGCGGCGGCGTGCGCTGCTGGGGGCGCGGATCCAACTACCAGCTCGGCAACGGCAAGGGTGTGACGTACGGCGTCTTCGATGTGCCCGGCGTCAAGGAAACCGTGCAGCTGGTGGCCGGACGCCAACATGTCTGCGCGCGCGACAAGAACGGCAGCGTCCTGTGCTGGGGCAGCGACAGCTACGGGTCGACGGGCACCGGCAAGTACTCGGTCTCGGTTCCCACTGCTCCCAAGGGCCTCGGCAAGATGCTCGGAATCTCGGCGCGCGAGGTGAACACGTGCACCTGGGACGCCGCCGGCACCGCATGGTGTTTCGGCCGCGGCAGCTACGGGCAGATCGGCAACGGCACAAAGCTGTCGAGCAACAAGACGCCCACCAAGGTCTCGCTCACCGACAAAGTGCAGCAGGTCGCCGTCGGTTACCGGCACGCGTGCGCCGTGGTGGCGGGCGGCAAGGTCTTTTGCTGGGGCTACAACTACTACAACGGCGTCGACGGCGTTTCGGGCAGCAGCGTGCTCAAGCCGGTCGAGGTCAAGGGCGTCAGCGACGTGGTCCAGGTCGGCGCCGGCTACTATCACAGCTGCGCGCTCAAGAAGGATGGCACCGTCTGGTGCTGGGGCTACAACTCGAGCTACCAGGTCGCGGGCAAGTACGTGTCGGGCAGCAAGGTTAAATCGCCGCTGCAGGTCGTGGGCGTGAGCAACGTCAAGCGCATCGTGGTCGGCCACAACACCAACTGCGCGATGCTCATGGACGGCAAAGTCGTGTGCTGGGGCAGCAACTCCTCGGGCGTGGCGGCGACCGGCACCGGGTCCAGCTCGTCGACCAAGCCGACCGAGATTCCGGCGCTCAAGGGCACGACGGCGATGACGATCGATACCCAGCATGGCTGCGCGTTTCTCGGGGCGAAGCTGAAATGCTGGGGCCACAACGGCGAAGGCCAGCTGGGCTTGGGCCAAAAGGTCGGCATCAACAAGGTCACCGAAGTTGGCGCGGTTCAGTCTGTGAGCCTCGGCGAGAGCCACGCGTGCGCGGTCGACTCAGCCGGCGCCGGATGGTGTTGGGGGCAGGGCACCAGCGGTCAGGTCGGCAACGGCAAGAGCGTCAACCAGACCACGCCGCAGAAGGTCGCCACCGTCGCCAAGTTCAAGTCCATCAACGCCGGTTACCAGGCGAGCTACGGGATCGATGACAAGGGTCAAGGCTGGGCGTGGGGCCGCGGCAGCTACGGGGCGTTGGGCAACGGCAAGTCATGGTCGAGCCAGAACAAGCCGGGGCCGATCAAGAACCTCGCGGGCGTGACCAAGGTCGTCGGCGGCCGGGAATTTGCCTGCGCATTGGTCGGCACCAAGCCGAGCTGCTGGGGCCGCAACAGCTACGGGCAGATCGGCGACGGCAGCAAGACCACACGGACATCGCCAACCGCGGTCACGGCGGTCACGTCGGCCATCGACATCGCGGTCGGCAACTACCACACCTGCACCGTCGCCTCTGACGGCAAGGCGTGGTGCTGGGGATACAACTATCGCGGCCAGCTCGGCGACGGCACGACGACCCACTCGCTCAAGGCCGTGCAGGTCAAGACGCTGACCGACGTCGCGTCCATCAGCGCTGAAGACGACAACACGTGCGCGTTGCTGAAGTCCGGCAAGCTGTACTGCTGGGGTTCCAATTCGTCGCGCAAGCTCAACCCCAAGGCCAGCTCGAGCTCGTCGCCGCTCAAGGAGCCGTTCGAGATGGTCGGTTTCGGCACGCCCGTTGACGCCAGCGTGGCTCGCTACCATGTGTGCGTCGTCGCCAAGGACGGCTCGTTGTCGTGCCAGGGCTCCAACAGCTACGGCGCGTTGATGACCGGCCCGCCGCCATGGAGTCACGGCAACAAACCGCTGAAGTCGCCCCTGACCAACGTCGTAGCTGTCCAAGCCGGGCCGTACTTCAGCTGCGCGATCAAGAGCGACAAGTCGTTGTCGTGCGCGGGCCGGGATTCAAGCGGCCAGCTGGGAACAGGCATGGCGTGGCGTCTCAACCCGACCACGTCAACCGTCTATTGAGGCACTTCAGGTGGTGGGACTGACCTCGCGCGACGTCCACAGCCAGGCGGCGAGCACGGGTCCGGCAAAGTTCGCCAGGCCCATGATGTACCAGGCCCACGGCTGCCAAACAGCGGCGAGCACGGCGGCGGCGAAGAAGATCACGGCGGATGGCAGCAGCCGCTTGTCGACCGTCATCGCCATCGTCATGAACCACAGCCCGATGGTCTGCGTGTGCAGGATCACCACGTGCATCGGATCGGCGCCGACCAGCGCGCCGGTGCAGGCGTAGGCGACGTCGGCGACTCCCAGCCCGATGACGGCGTTCGAGATGCGCAGGTTCACGGCGGTTCGCTGCAACACCTCGCGTCCAAACCACCGTGTGCCGACCCCGAAAACGACGAAGAGCACCGCCAGCACCAGGTTGTGGCCGTGGTCCCAGCGCAGCCATCCCGAATTGACGCCGACCGCGACACCCACGAGCCCGGCGCCATAGACCAGGGCGAGGATTCCGGCTGCGACCGCTCGTGTTCGCGCGCCGGTGGTGAGGTTCAGGCTCGCTTTGAGCTCCTTGAGTTGCGCCAATTCGCCCGCCTGGGCTGCCTTTTCGGCGACCAACTGTTCATAGGCGGCGACGAGGTCCGGATCGGGCATCTGGATCTCGAGCAGCAGCGACCGGGCCATCGCTGCACGCCTTTCGCGCAATTCGTAGCGGCAAGCGGCGGTCAGGGCACGGCGCAACCCTTCGTAGGGACCGTCCAACGTCGGCGCATCGCGGATCGCGACCTGGAAACCGAACCGACATTCCGCGAGCAGTCCGGCGATCTCGGTGCGGCCCACCTCGTCGACGTCCGCTGACTCGCACAACGCCACCAGCTGCTCGAGTCGATCCTGAGCCTTCGCCGCCATTTCGAGCGCGTGGCGTTGCCGGACGAAGCGCTGCAAGGTCTCGCAGAATTCCGTCGCGTCCTTGTACCGGCGGGCAGGATCGCGGTCGGTGGCCTTGTTGGCGATCTCGGCGAGCTCTCTGGGCACTTGCGATGCGTATGCGAACGGTTTGACGCCGCGTGCGGAGCGGAGCATCTCCACCACCGTTTCGCCCTGGTTGCGCCGCTGACCGGTGATGACCTCGTGCAGGGTCGCGCCGAGCAGGAAGACGTCGCTGGCTCGACCGATATTTGCCGATGTCGCCGCCACCATCTCGGGTGCCATGTACGGCGGTGTGCCGGCGATGACGTTGATATCGCGGACGTGTGGGATGCTCTTTTTGGCGTCGGGATCCACGCTGACAGCGAGCCCCCAATCGAGCACGTAGACCTCTCCGAAGGGGCCGAGCATCACGTTTTCTGGCTTCACGTCGCGGTGGATGATGCCGCGGCTGTGCGCGAACGCGAGGGCCTGGCTGACGGCGACGAGGATCTCGAGGTCGCGTCCCAGCGAATCGACGGCATGGCGGCCGATGAGGCGGTTCCAGCTGGTGCCCTCGATGCGCTTCATGACCAGCAACGGCTCACCGTTGGCGTCGCGGCCGAGGGTGTGGACCGGCACCACGTTGGGGTGTTCCAGGGACCCGGTGATCCAGGCCTCGCGCAAGAGGGCG
>Ga0209992_10003347_pt1 | contig 13576 bp, 16 predicted proteins | sample 2SBtaG_2_FD_182564 | JGI IMG/M metagenome (GOLD analysis project Ga0209992, IMG submission 182564) | Deep subsurface microbial communities from Kolumbo volcano to uncover new lineages of life (NeLLi) - 2SBTROV12_ACTIVE470 metaG (SPAdes)... | ecosystem: Environmental > Aquatic > Marine >... | reverse complement strand
GCAAAAGTCCCAAACAGGACCAAGCTTCTGGTTATCGGGGTTCTGAGAGTTAGAAGCCCTTCGTCAAAAGTATTCACGGCGCTCACCATGCCGCATCGTTACGATGCGATCCAGATATGCGGCCGCCCCCTGACCTAGAAGTTCAGACCCATCCCAGTTGGGCCGTGTGGATTGGGTGTTAGCAAAAACCGGGTGTCAGAGAAAGGTAAAAATGTCCCAAATGTGACGACAATTGGGCTGGTCGCCCGGCAAAGCCGCCAAACTCCCCACCCAAATTACCGCACATATTCCGACGATAATTGTTTCCATTTCCGTCTAAATATCAGGATTTTTGGAAATATGACCGGACCGCTGGTCGCAGGTTTTCATCACACAACGGGCAGGCATATGCGTTGTAATTCTAACGATCCACCGACATTAAATCTCTGCGATCGACGGGTTCCAATTGTGGCATTGTTTCTTATCAATCACCAAACCGCCACCTGACGGTTGGCGCTGTGTTGGGCAGGAACGGGCATGAAATCTGCCCAATTTGCGGCAGATACCTGTTGAAATTAAGTTACAGTTTTTTGAATGATGGCAAGCGGTTGGCCGATGATTTGTCCGATATGGCGGTAAAGATGGCAAAAACTTCATGAATTTGGCCAGAAATTTGAAACCGTCAGAAAAGTGATTCGATTACGGCAACGTCTGCCCAGAAATATCGCTCAAAACAAAAAAAACGCCGTTGCCGGATGCAGGGGCGCATCCTTGGGCAACGGCGTTAAAGTGGGGGTATTAACCCCGGGGGATAATCAGGTTTCGGCCGGTCTAAATCTCTTTTTCCAGCAGGTGGTCGTAGTATTCGGATACATGGGCGCCATACTCGTGCTCAAAGTTTTCCTTGGCGGTCGCCCACAGTTGCCTGTAGGCCGATGTGTTTACCAACTGGGCGTAGTTTTCTATCCTGATTAGGTGCCCGTAGGCGCCCGGCTGCATCCAGTAGGCATAGGTCTGCGGGTCAACCAGCACGGCGTAGGTGTCGAGCTTTAGCCATTTCTTCAGTACCTGCCGGTCGGTCATCTTGGCGTAGGTGGCCAGTTTGGTGAACTGGCCCCAGGTTTCGGGATTGGTAAATGCCGCGTGCATCATGGAATGGGTTTTGGGGTTGGGAATTTTCATCCAGAAATCGGGATCGGCAAAGTTGATGGCAATGGTCACAGGTTTGCTGTGGTCCATGCCCTCGCCGCCGTCCCACCATGTGGCCGGGTCAAACGGATTGGCGATGCGCACACCGGCAATCCGCCAATTGCCATCGGATGAGATATTTTCAGCCGGTACCGCTGCAGAGCCAAACGACACTGCGGCAGCCAGAAATGTTCCTGCAATTGAATGTTTCATTGGTTTCCCCTTTTTCTGATACCAGTCTGTATCATAGTTAAATACTTAAATATATACGAATGTATTAATATGCGGCACTCTGTCACCGCAATTCCGGCGTGCGCAAAACAAATCTGACCAACAGGTGGGAGATCCCGTTGGTCAGATTTTAAGGCGTAGTGCCTTGGAAGCCGCCGCTGAACTTGGCTTGATTGGTTCTTACAGCGGCTTTCACTTCAGGGACCGCTGATTGCGGTCCCTTTAAATTACTTCGCAATAATCGAAGTCGTTGTTTCCATAGCCAGCATTGCGGTATCCACGGCAGCACTCATGATGGTCATGTATGCTGTTGGGTTCATCAATTGTGCATAGCTGTCAACGTCGATCAGGTGCAGGAATGCGCCGGGCTGCATACGGTAGGCATATGTTTGTGGGTCAATCATCACTGAATAGCTGGATGGTTTGAACCATTTTACCAGTACTTTCGGGTCAGCCATGGCAACATAGGTTTCAGGCTTAACGAACTGGGCCCATGTGGCCGGGTTCAAAAATGCGGTGTGAACCAGCGTGTGGGCTTCAGGCGAAGGCAGCTGCATCCAGAAATCAGGATCGGCAAAGTTGATTTTCACGTCGACGGTGTGCATTTCGCTTTCGGCAGCATCGTACCAAGTGGATGCGTCCAGCGGGTTGGCAAATTTAACACCGGCAATAACCCAGCCGCCTTCAGAAGAAGAGGCTTCAGCCACTTTGATGGTTGGTGTTTCAACAGTAACTTCCTGTGCGGTCGCAACGGTGAAAGCAACGGATGCTACAGCGGCAAGACCAAGAGAGATGATTTTAGATGTCATTTCATTTTCCTAGTTGTGTCGACAAGCGATCGCGTCCTTGCGGTTTTAAACTTGTCAGGCTTCGTTTCGTGCCAGCCTTGTGCTGACAAGAACTTATATAGAGAAGGTTAATACATATTGATATTAGAATGTATGTAAGTGCGGCGTTCTGACACCATCTCTGGAATTGAAGTTACAGGCTGATGTATCCCCTAAGCCCCTGAAAACAAACGGGACTCTGTGATTCACAGAGTCCCGCTAAAAGTGCAAATTATGGTAAATTTTAGAAATCGCCGGTGGCGGCAGCTTCCATGATGGCTTCCATATTCTCGCGAACCCTAATCGCGCTGGCCCGCAGCTCGTCGGAAATGATGTTGGGATTCGGGCTTGTGTCCAGCCAACGGATGTCCCAATCCAGCGTGGCCAGCCAAATATCGCCATGCGCATCCTCCATCACCGAAATGCGGCACGGAACGAATGCCGAGAACTCCAGCGAGTAGTCCAAAATCTTGCGCATGGTAATCAGATCGCAAAAGCTGAGGAACTCAACCCGCGGACTTTCCGGATCAAACGTTTCACGCAGCACGATATAAGGCGTGTTGTGTCCGGTGGGGCGCATATTCAGATCAAACGCCTTGGACTGCATGCTCTCGATCACCTCATCAAAGGTAATCCCCGGCAACACTTTCTTTTTGGCCACCAGCAGGTTCATCATATCCCGCAGGCTCAAAGGATTGCCGATCATCAGCGACTGAAACAGCTTCATCTTTGCCTCAGCTGAGATCGGAACCATCATGGTGTTGGCCACATAATCCTGAGCCGGATTTGTTGGCATGATCGAAGAGCCGGGATCAACCCGTTCTGTAATGGGTGCTTCCAGCATATAAGATTGCTGGTTGAACTCCATTATTTCTTCTTCTGTTTCCTGGGCGCCCAATGCGCCCAAAGAAAACAATAGTGCCGTCGCAGTTCCAACGGCCAATTTGGTAATATTCATTTATCTCTCCCGAACTTTGGATGTCAGTTATCGGGCAAGGCGGTGCTGCTTTACCCGATACAATATCTGCTGTCAGCCATCGCTGTCCGCACCCGGGATCAGACCATCGGTCATACCGGGCAGTGCATTCATCATCGACATCATGGAAAACATCATGCTCATCATCATCTGAGGATCCATCATTTTCATCATGGTATCCATCATCTTGGGATCAGTCATAATGCCCATCCAGTCATTCATCATGGCCGGATCAACCATCTTGAACATCGCCTGCATCATTTCAGGGTTGGTCATTAGCCCCATCCAGGACTGCATCATTTCGGGGCTCATCATGCCAAACATGCCCTTCATAATATCCGGGTTGGTCATCAGCCCCATGAATGACGTCATCATTTCCGGTGACAACATGCCCATCATCGAGGTCATAAAGTCCTGATTGGTCATCATGCCCATAAAGGCATTGACCATTTCGGGCGACATCATCCCCATCATCAGTTTGATCATCTCAGGATCCGTCATGATCTTCATGAACGGTTCCATGATTTCAGGATCCGCCAGTTTCATCATGGCGTCCATCATTTCCGGATTGGTCATCAACTTCATCCAGTTGTTGATCATCTCGGGCTGACCGGTGCTTAAGATGGCCTTCATGAAGTCCGGATTGGTCATCACGCTCATGAACGGCAGGAACAATTCAGGATCAGCGAATTTCATCATCGCTTCCATCATCGCCGGGTTGGTCATCACTTTCATAAAACCGGCCATCATGTCCGGATTGATCATCGACGTCAGGCCGCCCAAAAGCGCGGGATCGGTCAAAGAGCCAAGTCCGGATGTCTGCGCAATTACCGGGGTGTTAAAGCCGGATACCGGCAGCGCCAGAACAAGCGCCGTGCTTGCAACCAGAGCCATTTTTTTTGCTGTCATTTTTTTCACGATAGGTCTCTCTGTTTTTGATCCAATAAATAGAGCGTTGCCCGCCCTGTGTAAGTCTGGTCCTCACGTGCCGCAATTTGTTACACCTTTATGGCGACCAGCACTGATATTTACCGCTTGCTTTGGCCGTCGGTCCGCGTGCGGTAATAAGCGCAATTCCGCAATTGGACTGCGCGAAGTATATTCATTTTAGTGAATATGTAAATAAATCATTCATCGCAGCGGGTGCGACATTTATTCTGAGCCGGACAAAACTATAGCCGCGCGCTGCTGCGCAAGCCCGAAAAAATGCGCCGCCGCTGCGTGTAAATCCACACTGCCAACAGGTTTAAAGTCCAGCATGTCCAGCCAACCAAAGCATAGGCATCGGCAAATTTCATACCCAACTCACGGTACAGGGGAAGCTCCACCCGGATCATCACCGCCGCAAATGTCATGGCGGCTGAATAAACGATCCACTTTCTGTGCATGATCAGATTGCCCGTCATGGCGGCGCCGATTGCAATGGCGGTTACGGTGATCCAAACGATATTGCCTATAAAAAATCCGGCCACGCCAAGACCGCTGATTTGCATGCTCATGGCCAGGGGGATCGAAGCCGAACCGCCGATGAGAATTGACAGGGCATAAATGCGCCCCATCACCCTGTGCACCTGCGGCTTTTGCATCCGCAACCGGGTCCAGAACTGAAACGGCATGGTGAACATGGCAAAGGCCGAAAACGTCATATGTGCATAAAGCGCATAATTTCGCTCCGGCAGGTGATACAACACCCCGGGAAAGGCTTTTTCAATCCCCATCGGAATATAGCGCAGCGCCAGAACCACAACGATCATCGGCAATATCCAAAACGCCCGGCGGCCGGCTTTGGTCATTTCAATGTTCAGTCTGTGCAACTTTGGGACTCCGGTATTTGGGCGAGCGACAACTGAAATCGCTGAATTCCTAATTGCCCCAGATAAACCCTTGATCCGGCATCGTCGAGTCGTCCAGTGCCGCCCGTTGACCGCGCTATGTTCTTTTTGTCACGAAATACAGCGGATGTCGTTGCCAGTCGATAGAGACTTTGTGGCCGGGGCCCAGATCTGGATGCAAGAATCTGGATTGAGTATGGAATATTTTCCGTTATGGTTGAAATGATTTTTGGAGTTTCTTTAAATGCGTGCAATTATTCCCAGGCGAATGCGACAAGAAATTTCCGCCGTCCGCGCCCGCCTGCACCTAAGAGGCGCACCGCGGCTGGATCCGTTCTTGCGCAGCCTTGGTCGCGCACTTGATCAAATAGATGTTGATGTGGTTTTTGACGTTGGTGCGCATACCGGCAAGTTTACCGAGGATTTGCGGCAATCGGGATACCTTCGACACATCGTTTGCTTTGAGCCCTTGCCGAAAATGCACAAAGTGTTGAACAGGAAATTCGCCCACGATCCGGATACCACCGTGCATCCGCGCACCGCTTTGGGGGCTAAAAATGCCAACAGTACGATCAACATATCTGAAAACTATTATTCTTCCTCGCTGTTGAAGGTTTTGCCCGCCAACGTCGCCAGTGCGGCGGGCACTGCGGCTGTCGGCAGCGTTGATGTCAAAGTCCTGACTTTAGACAGCATTTACAAAAGTTATACTGGCGCAAACAAAAAGACCTTCCTGAAAATAGACACCCAGGGGTTTGAGTGGTTTGTCCTGCAAGGAGCCAAAAGTGTTTTGCCGGAAATCTCCGGTGTCATGGTGGAATTGCCGCTGCTGCCGCTTTACTCCGGGCAGTATCTTTGGAAAGATATCATCGGTCTGCTGGAAAACTCAGGGTTCCATTTGTGGAAACTGCGCCCCGGCTACACCGACAAAAAGACCGGCCGCACGCTGGAATTTGACGCCATATTGTTTCGGCAATCTGAAATAGACAAAATTTGACGCGCGCTGCAATTCCAGTGTAAAACTATCATTCGGCTTTTCTGAAATCTGGCACCCGAGGGCGGGCTCGAACCGGCAAGCCTTGCGGCGGCGGATTTTGTATCCGCCGCATTGCGCTAGACACTCGAAACCCAAGCGTTGTCCGAATTGTCAAGCTGTGCCAGCGACATTTCAAAAAATGCACGTCGGTCTTGTGTATCAAATTAACGCGAGGCCCACCGGCCATGTTTGACTTTCGCACCCAAATACAACCACAATTTGGCACAGATGGTGTTTCAAAGTTCATCCGGAACGGGGGTTGCCATGAAATTCAGTATATCCAGTCACCCTGCCAAAATTTTCATTGGTCTTTTTGCATTTTTGATATCGGTTGGATCAACATTTGCGCAACCCCGGCTGGCTGCTTTGGAAACCGGAACCTTTCCAGAGACCTGGGATCAAAAAAATGATGATTGTGACGTGGATGCGGAATTTCAAATTCATGCCTACAACCATACTTTTCATATCTTGCGCCAGTCGCGCTGCATTTCCAACCAAAAGCCTTTTTTGTACCTCATTTTTGGCAGTGAACGCGCGCTGCTGTTTGATACCGGCGCTGTGGGTGACCCGCCACAGGAATCTACGGTTGGCAAAACCGTAATGGCCCTGCTTGAAGAATAGAAGACAGCAAACGAAGTGTCGAAATACCCGTTGACCGTAGCGCACAGTCACAACCACGCTGACCACGTGGGTGGCGATCGATATTTCAACAATCTTGTTGATGTCACAGTATTGCGGTTGGGGAAAAAAGCGGTTTCGGAATATTTTGGCCTTGTCGACTGGCCGCATAAGCCCGCCGCGTTTGACCTTGGCGACCGGGTATTGGACGTACTGCCAATCCCCGGGCACGATTCAGCTTCTATCGCGATCTATGACCGTAAAACCGGCATTCTTTTAACCGGAGACAGTCTTCTTCCCGGCAATATTTATACCGATGGCGGTCTGACAGCGGTGCGGTCGTCAAACCAGCGGCTTTTGGATTTTTTGGCGGACAAGCCGGTGACCCATGTGCTTGGTGGCCATATCGACTATGCCGCGGTTCCGTTCAAGTTGGCAAAACCTGCTTTGGTGGAACATCGTCTGCAATTGGGTCGCGCGCATTTACTGGAATTGCAGTATGAACTAGACAAAATGGAGAAAAAAGTTGTTTCCACGCGACTGCGCGACTTTCGCATTTGTCGGACATTTTTTTATGGGTGTTGATAAAAAGCCCGTGGAAAAGATAAAAATCTCGCCGGAAAATAATTAAGCAAAGAGACTTTGGTACCCGAGGCCGGACTCGAACCGGCAAGCCTTGCGGCGGCGGATTTTGAATCCGCTGCGTCTACCAATTCCGCCACTCGGGCACACGCTGGGCCTGCATTTATAGGCGCATAACTGGGGCGTCAACGCACAAAGGGCAAATTGCGGCGGCAATATTCTTACAGCCGACACGCCTGTTGCCAGCCCCGCCGCTGACCTCTAAAAGCGCGCGCATGTTGCGCCGCCTTTACGACTGGACCTTCTCTCTGGCTGAGACCAACTATGCGTTGGCGGCCCTGGCACTGGTGGCGTTTTTGGAAAGCTCGGTCTTTGCCATTCCGCCTGATGTGCTGTTGATACCGATGGTGCTGGCCAACCCGAAAAAGGCGTGGGTTTACGCTGCGGTTTGCACCATCTGTTCTGTTTTGGGCGGCGCATTTGGTTATTTCATTGGCGCTCAACTGTTTCAAACCGTCGGCCAGCCTATCCTTGATTTTTACGGAAAAGGCGAAGCCTATGAAACCTTCCGCGATTCATTCAATGCCCAGGGCGTCTGGGCCGTGCTGTTTGCCGGGGTCACCCCGTTTCCCTACAAGGTGATCACCATTACATCCGGTGCCACCGGCCTGCATTTCGCCGCCTTTATGGGATTTTCGCTGCTGGCCCGCGGCATCCGGTTTTTTCTGGTCGCGGCATTGCTTTGGAAATTCGGCGAACCCGTGCGGATGTTCATTGAAAAACGTCTCGGCATCCTGTTTACACTCTTCATGATCCTGCTGATTGGCGGCTTCTTTTTGGTGAAATACCTGTGACCCACCGCAACATTGCCCTGTTTGCCGCCTTTGGTTCCTTCGCTCTGCTGATGGGCGCGTTTGGATTTCAATATATCGGAGACCTGCCGCCATGCAAAATGTGCATCTGGCAGCGCTGGCCGCATGGTGCCGCCATCGCGCTGGGTCTGCTGATCCTGATCCTGCCGCGCAAACCCTTGTATGTGCTTGGCTTTGCCGCCGCCGCAACCACTGCTGCCATTGGTTTTTATCACGCCGGTGTCGAGCTTAAGTGGTGGGAAGGCCCCAACACATGCACGTCCCAACCCATTGGCGGGCTGAGTTCCACTGAGCTGATGGAGCAGATCATGAACGCCCCACTGGTGCGCTGTGACGAGGTGGCCTGGTCGATGCTTGGCATTTCCATGGCGGCGTGGAACGGCATCATTTCCCTGGGTCTTGCCGCCCTTTGGCTGCTCGCCCTTCGCGCCAAATAATTCATTTCTTATTGGCCCAAATATCCTCGCCGAAGGCGCCTAGTCCTGCCCCGACCACCAGTCTCTCGGCTTCAGCCGAACGCGGGTTTTACGCCGGTCTTCCCACCACGCCGCCAGCGCCCGGCCGCGCCTCACCGCCAGCCACCGCCACAAGCGTTCGCTCCATCGGTCATACCGGCGGTTAAACGGACAAACCCGCATGCAAATCGCGCAATCGGTTTTTAGTTTGGCCCAGTAACCAAAGCACTTTTCACAATTCGCAGACCATTTTTTTACGCCCTTGATGGTGGATATACTATCCCCCTCAAACGCCGGTGGTCCTGTTGGCAAGGCCTTTGGCGGGCAGGCATCGGCGCATTTTGTGCAGGTCTTGCAATAGGCTGCCAGTCCCAGTGTACGCGGCACGTCGGCTGCAAGCGGTAAGCTGGTGAAGACTTTGGAAAAGCGCACGCGGGGGCCAAATTCCGGTGTTAAAACCATCTGGTTGCGCCCGTATTCACCCAAGCCCGCCTTGATCGCATAAGGAATGACCAGTGCCGTGTCATTCATCGAGGCCACAGCTTCATACCCCAGATTGCGGATATAGGTGGCCAGTTGAATGACAATCGCCGCCTCGTGTGAATATTCCCGCCCCGTAGAGGCCCCGGCCAGCGCCGATGGATAGGTTTCCACCAGATCAAAATCCATCGCATGGGCCATAACAATCACGTGTGACACACCTTCCGGCAGTGTATTTTCAACCTCGCTCATATCCCGCGTGTCCACACGGCTTGCGTAATGCCAGCGCTCGTCAACCTCGGTGATGCCCACCAGATCGGCCCCAAACAGCCGGGCCATGCGCTTTATTTCGGCGCTTTGTGCCGCCGGATCGGTCACCGCCACCTGTGTTGGCGCAACCGGCGTGTCCGCAGAAATGGCCGCCTGAAATCCCTCGCGCTTACCTTTGCCCGCTGAGCGGTTGGATATAATATCGGAAATCACCCAGGACGCATTCCGCAGGGCAAAATCCTTTTGCGAAAATCCCGCTCCGCCGCGCGGCTCTGCCCCCATCCGGTAAGAGGCAAAAAACCCATCGCTGTCTTTGCTTTGAACCGTATCGTCCCACATGGCGCGGGTGAACATGTCGTTGATCTGGCGAAACGGTTGAAAATCGTCAGAAACCTCAAAACCAAGTACCGCATCGCTGCGTGCAAACCGCGCCCGCCAATCTGCGCGGGTTTCGTCAGTCACATTATTGGAATTTCTGGGCCAGTTCATCGCCTGCAAACCCTAGCGCCAAAAACCCTAAGCTTCCAGTTCCGCGTCCCAATACAGAAAATCCTGCCAGCTGTCGTGCAGAAAATTCGGCGGAAACTTGCGTCCCTTGTTCAACAACGCGCTTGGGCTGGGCCGCCTTGGGGGGCGCTGCAGGTGCATATGCGCCGCCTCCAGCGACCGCGAACCTTTGCGCAGATTGCAGGGTGAACAGGCGGCAACCACGTTTTCCCAGATGGTTTTGCCGCCCCTCGCTCGCGGGATCACATGATCAAACGTCATATCGCCTTTGGAACCGCAATACTGACAGGCAAACTCGTCCCGCAAAAACAGATTAAAGCGCGTAAACGCCGTTGATTTCACCGGTTTGACGTAGTCTTTCAGCACCACCACCGACGGGATGTTGATGGTAACAGAGGGCGAATGCACCACCTCGTCATACTCCGCAACAATATCCACCCGGTCCAGATAGGCCGCCTTGATAGCGTCCTGCCAGCTCCACAACGACAGCGGCAGATAAGAAAGCGGCCGGTAATCCGCGTTCAGAACCAGGGCCGGATGCTGTGTAAGGGGGGCCGTATTGCGCACAAAATTTGTGCTAAAGTCACCGTCCATGTCGTCGTCAAGCCTTCGTACATCCAGACGCCAATGCCACAAAGCCATCCTCAGAGATCACGCTCCGGCATGGGCAAAACTATATATAGTCTGCTTTGAAGGACAACCCCCTATATGGGAAAGAGGGTTATGGCGCAAAAAAGACAGGTGCAATCAATTATGATAGGCACAACCATCACACGGTTTTCCGAAATCCTGACCTCTTTAACACCAAGGTTTCACCACAACAGGGAATTCAAAGACATGCAGATCGTAAAGATTGCACTTACCGCGCTTTTGCTAAGCACACCCTCCGTGAACGCTGATGATATTCCAAGAATTATTATCATAGACAGCACAACTCCGGCCAAAGCTCTAATCGATAAACCCGGCACTTTTCTTGGCGAAACTTTTGTTTTTTCTGAGGAACATACAGCGGATGTGCAGGTGCAAATCGGGGTTTGGGAAGCAGGCATCGGAAAGCTGACCTTTGATGATTTTTCATTCACTGAATACGTTCTGATGATTGGCGGCAGCGTTATTGTCACCGAAACAAATGGGGTTTCGATGACGTTTGACGCCGGTGACACCTTCGTCATCCCCAAAGGCTGGAGCGGGACCTGGGATGTGCAAGAGCGCATGAAAAAGCAGATTGTGCGCATCGGCAACGGCGGGCAGTAAATAAAAGGAAGACGCACCGGCACCGTCCTGACCGCCGCAGATGCCAGTGCTATTTCAAAGCACCCGCTTACCGCGCGATAATCTCTACCCTACGGTTCAGCGCCTGACCATCCGCGGTGGTGTTTGGCGCGACCGGAGCAAGAAATCCAGCACCGGCAAATAGCATCCGGTCCGCCGATATTCCATATTTTGCCACCAAAGCATCTCGTACAGCCCGCGCCCGACGTTGCGAAAGTCCAAGATTATATTCAAGGCTTCCCTGATTGTCGGTATGGCCAACAATCACCACAGTAAGCTTGGGCGCATCGCCAAGAAAGGCGGCAATCTCTGCCAAGGTCGGCTCGCTTTCGCTGCGGATTGTGGCGCTGGCGGAGTCAAATTGTATCCCGTAAAGCGCCACGCGGCCGTTTTCCAACAGCTCATTTTGCATCTGCGCCGCGTCGATCATCCTGATCTCAAGCGGTGCCGTTTCAACAACACCCGCCTGCACCCTGACCTGTTTGCTTGCGTCCACGCTAAGCACAATCTGAGCGTAAACATCGCCTTCCGCACGTTTTTGCACCGCCGACAAAATCCGGTAATTGAACCTGTCGATGATCATTTTTGGGATCGGGAACTGATCCAGATCATAGCTGGTTTCGCCGCATGTTTTGGTTTCACACTCAAAAACCGTGGCAAATCCACCGTCTGCCAGCGCCGTCTGAAAATTTCGCGCCGCCGCTGCCAGTGATACGCCCACAGGCAGGATATAGGCGATGCGCGTGACTTTACCTTCGACATTTCGAAAGCCTTCAACGCCTGCAGTTTCCGCAAATCCAAACGCGTCAAAGTCCTGAAAATCATAACCTTTGATGAAGCTGCCGTCATAGCGCCCAATCAGCGGGTGGTCAGTCGCGCCAGCAATATCTTGGGCCCAAACGGGTGTTACGCTGGTTATAAGAACCAAAAACAGCCACAATCGAATGGTCACAGTACAACTCCCCTAAATCACCAATTTTTCTTTGATTTCAGCATGCATTTCAGTCGATCTTTCAATTTCACACATACCAATAAATGAACGCCGCTGCCTAGGTGGATAAATTCCCCACCATAAACTGCAACGCCAAGCCAAGCCCATCGGGCGCTATCCCGTGCGCGGTTCCGGGCGATATATGCGTGCGCACCTCAAACCCCGCCGCAGTCAGCGCCTCTGCAGCCTGTGGCATGGACGCGGGCGGGACCATTTCGTCCTGATCGCCATGCACCAGCAATATCGGAAATTTGCTGACAACCTCTTCCGCCAGTTTTTCCGGCTGCAACAGCCGACCCGAAAACCCAACGACGCAGGCAAAGGGCGCATCCCTTCGCGGGGCCAGATGCAGTGACATCATGGTGCCTTGGGAAAACCCCAGTAAAACTGTCTGCGCAGGCGTTACGCCTTCCTCTGCCATCACCTTATCAAGCCAAGCGCTCAGATCATCCAGCGATTTGGCCATCTCAACGTTGGCGATTTTCTCGCTTGACCCATCCAGCCACGGAATTGGAAACCACTCAAACCCCAACGGGTTGCCGCCACATACGTTGGGTGCATCGGGCGCTAAAAACACCGTGTCTGGCATGTGTTCGCCCAGCGGCGCCGCCAGCCCAAGTAGGTCCTGCCCGTTGGCGCCATAGCCGTGTAAAAACACCACCAGACTGGCGCAATTGCCGGAATTTGACGCCACGCGCCCCGCATTCAAGTCCCGCATTTACCGTATTCCCTCGCGTTGTTTGGCCACGCGGTAGTACGCCCATAAAATCCGCGCCGCAACCGATTGCCACGGCGACCAAGCACCGGCCATGACCCGCATTTCTTTTTCCGTTGGCCGTTCGTCAAGTTCAAACAACATTCGCGCCGCTTCCTGCAGGGCCAGATCACCCGGCGCAAACACATCGGCGCGACCCAATGAAAACATCGCGTAAATCTCTGCCGTCCAGCGGCCGATGCCCTTGACCTTGATAAGGGTTTCGATCACCTCAATATCCGGCAGTTCCGCAAGTGCCTTGTATTTGATGCCGCTGCCCGCCAGTTCCTGTGCGTACAGGATTTTTTGCCGGGACATGCCACAGGCGCGAAAATCCGCCTCGGATGCCGCCATGACTTTGCGCGGCCCGGTCAATTTTGCCGCTTTCAGCCTGCGCCAGATCGCGTCTGCCGAAGCCACCGACAGTTGCTGTGACACAATCGCGCCCAGCAACGCCTCAAATCCACCCTTGCGCAGACGCAGGGGTAGAGGGCCGGTCAGGTTCAGCGCACCGGCAAATCGCGCATCAAAGCCCGCCAAAAATGCAGCGCCCTCGGCGACATCCTCATGGCAGGTGATAACGCGGTTGCTCATCGCCCCTGAATTCTTTCGTTCAACCAAATCAACGCCTCGGCGACAGTTTTAACCCGCGCACACTCCAGCGGCGGCGGACGCTTTATCATTGCCACTGGAAGACCCAGGCGGC
>Ga0209992_10003346_pt1 | contig 13580 bp, 11 predicted proteins | sample 2SBtaG_2_FD_182564 | JGI IMG/M metagenome (GOLD analysis project Ga0209992, IMG submission 182564) | Deep subsurface microbial communities from Kolumbo volcano to uncover new lineages of life (NeLLi) - 2SBTROV12_ACTIVE470 metaG (SPAdes)... | ecosystem: Environmental > Aquatic > Marine >... | reverse complement strand
ATCGCCGGCTGAACGAGGGCGGCGGTCGGGTGGGGGACTAAACCGCGATCTTCGCCGCGATTTGGCAACCGGTAGTGGCCCATCGCGGCCGGCACGGGTGGGGGATTCTTAGGCCGCGTTCAACAGACGGCGAGCGGGATCGCGTCTGAACCAAGCATCGGTCTCGACGGCCCACGCAAGTAGGCGCTCCGAGTTTTCGGCCGTGCAGCGACGGACGAAGTCCACTTCCGCCGTGCCCAGTGTTGACCCGTGCAGGATGGCAGCTACGCCACCGACCAGGATCACGTCGGCACGACAGGCGGACAGCGAGGCGACGACCGCTGCCGCATCAGCGATTCGGGGTCGGTCCACGTGCGAGTCCGCGCAGCCTTGTGACGTTTGCGACGCCCTTTAGACGGTCGAGTGGATCAAGCTCAAGTTGGCCAAGGTTGACGCTGACGTCGACGTCAGCGCTCATCTCATAGAGTTCCGGATAGTCCCTCTGAATGCGGCGCAGGAAGGCTGAATCGCTGTCTCGGGCGGCTTCAGCCAGGTCAGGATTCGTCGGGTCGCTGCGCACGGACAGATGCTACCACATTGCCTAAGAGGGGCCACCGGCCATGCACAACCGTAGCGACGCCGGCAGCCCCTGCATCAGCTCGCCGACAGCGACCGCAGCGTCCTCCGCCACGGCGGGACCGGGGACGTGCGCAACTGCGCTCCAAAGCGGCTCAAGCGATGAGGGCAACTGGCGTCAATCTACCACGCGAGAAAAGGCCACACATGGCCTCTTGTCACCTGTTTTCCGGTTGAATGGGCCGCATCTGACCTGTTGACCGATCCAGATTAACCGGCCATATTCAGCCGTATGAGAGCCGTTTGCCGCATTTATCGGCATCTTATGGCCGGTTGAGGATCGATGACAACGCCAATCCAACTGGAGATCGGGCGACGCCTGGCGCGGGCACGGCTGGCTCGAAACGTGACGCAGGTTGCCCTCGCGAAGAGGGCGGGCATCGGCGTTCGAACCTTGCGTCGCATCGAGGGAGGCGAGCCGTCGACCCTGGACACGTTCCTTCGCGTCGCCACTGCGCTCGACCTGGACGAGGCCATCCTATCCGCGTTGCCGAAGGGAGACATCCGGCCCATCGAACGCGTCTCGAAGACGGGGAGCGAGCGTAGACGGGCAAGCCCTGCATCCAAGAAGCCAGCGTCATCAACCTGGACATGGGGGGACGAGTCCGATGACTGACGCGAGCGTGCTGCTGTGGGGTCGGCGTATCGGCGCGGTGAGCTGGGACGACGACCGGGGGCTCGGCGTCTTTCAATACGATCCAAAGTTTGTAGGCGCCGGCATCGAGGTCGCGCCGCTGACGATGCCGGTCCGCGAGGCTCCCTTCGAGTTTCCTGCGCTGCCAAGGGAATCGTTCAAGGGACTTCCGGGAATGCTCGCCGACGCGCTGCCGGACAAGTTTGGCAATCGACTTATCGACGCCTGGCTAGCCGAAACGGGTCGCCGCGCAGACCGCTTCAGCCCGGTGGACCGCCTTTGCTACATCGGCAGTCGCGGAATTGGCGCGTTGGAATTCGAACCCACCATCGGCAAAAACACGCGGTCGAGGACGCTGCAAGTCAGCCAGTTGGTGGACCTCGCCAACAGGGTCTTGCAGGCCCGCGGCGACCTCGTTGGGAGGCTCGGGGGCGAGGCAGACGGGCAGGCGCTCGAAGACATCTTGAGTGTCGGGACATCGGCCGGCGGCGCGCGCGCCAAGGCTGTGCTCGCCTGGAACAGGGAGACCGGCGCGTTCAAGTCGGGACAAGTAAAGGTCAACGAGGGCTACGAGCACTGGCTCTTGAAGTTTGATGGGGTGTCCAACAACCGCGACAAGGAGCTCTCGGACCCCCAGGGTTTCGGCAGGATTGAGTACGCGTACCACTTGATGGCGACGTACGCCGGCATCGACATGTCGGAGTGCAGGCTTCATCACGAGGGCGGCCGGAGTCACTTCATGACCCGTCGCTTCGACCGGGACGGCGGCGGGCGGAAGATCCACATGCAGTCTCTCGCCGCGATGCAGCACTTCGACTTCAATGCCCCAGCGTCCTACTCCTACGAGCAGGCAATACGGACGCTCCAAGACCTGGGGCTGGGCATGGATGTCGTGGAGCAGCAGTACAAGCGTGCCGTGTTCAATGTAGTGGCCCGCAACCAGGATGACCACGTCAAGAACATCTCCTTTCTCATGGATCGGTCAGGAACCTGGCGATTGTCGCCGGCCTATGACGTGGCCTACGCGTACAACCCCAAAGGCGCCTGGACGCGCGACCACCAGATGAGCCTGGCTGGCAAGCGGAACAACTTCACCCACCAAGACCTCATGGTCTTTGCATCGAACGTTGGTCTCAAGCCCACCCGCGCTCGCCGGGCCATCGAGCAGGTGGTGCACGCCATCGAACAGTGGGGCGAGTTCGCAGGCGAAGCAGGCGTCGCGCCGCAGGACGTGAAGCGTATCGAGCAAACGTTGCGCCCCGAGCTCCGCAGATAGGCAGCAGCCCAGCCTCGGGATCCGCTGCGGGTCGCTGGATTGTTACGGCAACAGCGGGCGAGCTTTGCGCCTGTACGCCGAACGGGGCTTGCGGATGAGCGCGGACCTGCGCGGCAAAGAGGCAACCAAAGGCGAGATCGCCGCAAACGTGCGCGCCTTCTCGGGTATGTCGGTGGTCGGGGAGTCCGTGGACAAACACCTCGCGCTCCGCAAGCCGCTCGCGGTCGAGGCCGGTGCAATCGGCCACGTTGGTCCCGGGATATGGGACGCGACCGACGACGCTGGATACGCCTGCCTCAAGGCCTGGCTGCTCGGGGAAAGCGACGCACAAGCCGCCCAGCAAGCGTGCCAGGGCGCACCTTGTGAACGGTGCAGCGTTGGCGCGGGACCTGCGGCGATTGCGAGCTGAGGGCAGCGAGCAGGCCGGCGTCGCCGTCGGTGATGACCAGGCTCAGGTCCGCCACTCGCAGCCCTCGCATCGTCAGTCGCGAGAGCATCGTCGTCCAGCTGTCGGTGCTCTCGCTGGCCGCGTGCTGGATGTCGAGCACTTCCTTGTAGCCGTCCTCCGTGACGCCGAGGGCGACGAGCAGCGCCTCTCTCCGCGAACTGCCACGGACAAACGGCACGTACAGCGCGTCGAGAACCACGTAACGGACGTCCTGGCGGACCGGCCTGTTGAGCCAGCGCATCGTGTCCTCGGCGACGTCGCGCACCCAGCCATTCACCGACTCGTGGGACCACTGCCGGCCCGCCACATCGGGGCTCACTGCGGCCAGGTCGCGGCTTGAGAGGCCGCGGAGCCAAAGCTGCCGGCAAATGTCCTTCAGTGGGTGGGGAGCGCGCTTGAGCAACGGGACCCAACCCGGGCGAGAAGCGCCGGAACGTGGCTTGGGCACGCTGACCGTCACGGGCCCGACTGCGAAGTGGAACGTGTGCGCGCGAGAGCCGCTACGGTGCCCGACACGGCTGCCGGAGCGCTATTCAGGCGCAGTTGTCCGGTGGCCCGGCTGCTGCTGCGACGGCCTCGTGCATGCAACAACGCCCCCTCGCAGGACGGTTCGTGCCGTGGTGAGCAACTCAGGCTACACCGGCTCCCAATGCTCATGCAGCCAGCTTGAAATCTGTTCGAGGCTGGCGTGGTTCGCGATGATCTCGACGATCAGGAATGACTCGGCCTCGCCCGGTGGCACGACAACGCGGTAGCCGTTGAGCCGCAAGAAAACCATGGTCAGCGCAATGGCCACCCTCTTGTTGCCGTCGATGAAGCCATGGTTCCTCGCCAAGCTCTGCAACAGCGCGGCGCCCTGTGTGGCCAACGTGTCGTAGTAGCCAGACTGCGGGCGATGCAGGGCGCTCTCGATCAGCCCAAAGTCACGCACGCCGTGCTGACCACCGAACCTGTCGATGAGCAAACGATGCAGGTGCAACGCCTCTTCCAACGTTGGGTACAACACCGACTTCATCTGCGGCTACTTGGCTAAACGCCTCAGAAGCTCGTCATTCTCGTTCATGACGTCGGTGGCAGCGTCGTGGAACGCAGGTCGAACCCGGACACGCGCTAAGAGGAGCTTTGCCGCCTCAGTGAGCACGCTGCTCAGGGTCCGACCTTCCGCTTTTGAATACGCACGCAGCTCGTCGAGGACATCGGCTTCGATTTGCGAGCTGAATTTGGTGAGGTTGCCCATAGCCAATAACGTAGTTACGTAGGCCTGCAGCGTCAAGGTGTTTCATGAACTGTCATGATGCCGTCATGCAGAGAGCCGAGCCTGGCGTTGGCTCTAGGCGGTTCTGCGAAGCAGGTTCGCCGACCGGATCCCGAACGGGATCCGGGGCCGCCGTGCCCCATCGCAACGTCAACGCTGCGTCGCAGACGCCTCCAACCGGATCCCTGTCTTGCCGACGCTAGAGTGTCCCGCCGGCAATGGCCGCTACGGCTTCGGATGCGGAACCGGCTTCGGCTCCGGCCACCGTCACGGAAACGGAGCGCATCGAGGCGCCAGCCGCGATGCTGCGACCCCAGGCCGACCAGCGGCGTCGCAGACGCCTCCAACCGGATCCCTGTCTTGCCGACGCTTGAGTGTCCCGTCGGAACAGGTCGCCACGGCTTCGGATTCGGCAACGGCTTCGGCCACCGTCACGGAAACGGAGCGCATCGAGGCGCCAGCCGCGATGCTGCGACCCCAGGTGATCGGGCGATCGCGGATTCCTTCTCGAAACGTGTGACTGAGAGGCCCCGTTCGGACGGCCTGTGTGAAGCGATCGGGGGACGGACCCTTGCATATTACATTTTCATCCAAGCACACGAACGGCCGTGTTCCTTCGTTGGAAAAAGTAATATGAAAGGGTCAGACCCCCTTGCCGCCGTGCCCCATCCCCGAGGTTCACCGACCGGATCCCGAACGGGATCCGGGGCAGAACCACGAGAGTAAAACTGATCCCGATAACTTTTACTCTCGTGATTCTGAAGCTGGCTGGAACGTGCGCCGCGAACCGCACTCCACCAGCGGCGCTCGTCGCTCTCGTCTTGCCCCGCTTGGACCCGGGACGTAATCTCGCGAAAACCTCAAACAGGGCGACAAACGCGTGGTCAGCAAAAAGAACAGCCCATCGGGCACAAAGGCCAAATCCAGCAGGCGCACCGTCGCATCGCTGGGCAAAGAGGTCGTGGAGCTTCGCGCGGAGGTCGCCGAGCTGCGAGAGTCCCTGGCCGCATGGCGAGCCGCACAGAAACCAAGCGCCCCCGTCCAGGTCCCTGCCTCCGTCGATATCCCGGCCCCCGTCGTCGCTGCCGCCGCAGCCGCCGTCGTCAAACCTGTCGCGCGGTCCGCAGCCACTGCGCCGCCCCCCGCCGCTGATGCGGTTGCCGAGGACCGCGGCAACGACCCCGTCGCCGAGCTACGCGCGTTCCTCGTCGAGATGTTCCGCCTCGCCCTCGTGCCGCTGCCGGAGGACGAAGACGACCGCGAGGAGCTGTTTGGTCGGTTCATCTCGATGATGCACAGCGACCGCCGCGGCACCGCCATGCTCAATCAGAACATCCTGTCGTACGTCTGGGATCCGTTCCGGCGGCGCGTGGCGATGTACCTCAAGGACGCAGGCGATCCCGGCAGCTTCACCGTCACCCGGATGCACCCCGACGAGCTCGACGCGAACGCCGACCACGTCAAGCTGTTCATCAAGGCACGTGCCCGCATGCCGACGCCGATATCGGTGCGCCGCGACGCCAAGCTCGACAACGCCTGGCGCCTCGAATCGAGCTCGCTCTGAGTGCTGATTTGCGCTGAGCTCTATTTGAGGGTTCGCGCGCACCGAAAGCCGATGAATCGCACCTTGTTGAGCGGTCCGTAGCCGTTGCGGGCAGCGTAGACGGCCTCGTTGCTGCCATATTTGTGGCTGCCACCGCGGAAGACCTTGTTCTTACCAGTCGCGGGGCCCGTCGGGTCAGCGAGCGGACCGGGTTTGTAGTCGCCTTGCCAGTCCCAGACCCACTCCGCGACGTTGCCCAGCATGTCGTAGAGGCCCCACGCGTTGGCTTTCTTCGTGCCGACCTTGTGGGCGCGGACGCCGCTGTTGTTGTCGTACCAGGAAACGTCGCTGGGTTTGTCGGGGAAGTCTCTGCGGTGGCCGGCGCGCGCGGCGTACTCCCACTCTGCCTCGGTGGGCAAGCGATACCCGCCGCACAGGAGCTTGGCGACGCCGACGCGCCACTGCACCTCTTCGGGCAGGATCGTGTAGCACTGGGGCAGGCCGCGGCGTTTGCTCAACCGATTGCAGAACGCGGCCGCGTCCACCCACGAAACCATCTCCACCGGGCAATCCTCGCCGCAGTGTTTGGCCCAGGCTGGGTTGTTCGCCGTGACGGCCTTGTATTGGCGTTGCGTGACTTCCGTTTTTTGAATCTCGAAGGGGCGCGTGATCTTGACGACGTGATGGGGCGCGTCGGCGTTGTTGCCGATCGGGACCTTGAAGCCCATCGTGAAACGGCCAGGCTCGATGCGCACAAACCCGGGCGTCACAGCGCTTGCGTCAGCTTTGGTGCCCGTCGCGGCGGCCGGGATGACGGCGGCTGGGGAGTCCCCTTCGCCCAGCTCGACGATCTCTTCGGCGGTGCTTTGGGCGGGTGGCGGCCCTTCGTCCGGGTTGCGCAGCAGCAACCACGCGGCCACAGCGATCACGGCGACGACCCCAATCGCGACGTTGCGCGCGTTGGTGTTGTGCGCGGTCGGCAGGTCGTCTTCGGGCGCTTCGGGCTGTGGTAGTCGTGGCTCAAGTGCCATCCCATACCCCCATCTGCACGACACACAACCGCATCGCGGTCCGCGATCGATAACACACCCCACGACGATGGCCCATGCAGGCTTGGGCGCGGATCGTTTGAGTCGGCGCTCGCCGGGGATCCGCAAAGCCGCGATGCCGAAGGCCCGCCTGGCGCGCAGCAGCGCCTGCGCTGCGCAGAAAACCAACTACGCATGGGGGTCGGCTCAGTTCGGGAGGGCGGCGCGGCAGCGCCCCGGACTGAATCGAACCGCACCATGCAGGCTTTGACACGCCTCCGCGCCGCCGTATGCTTCGTTCGACCGGCCCCGATGCAGGCCTCTTGGACCGCCACCTGATCCCGCACAGCCACACGACCATGAACCACACGGGCTCCACTGGGATTCCCGCCGCCCGTGCGCGCCGCCGCGGTGTCGCCGTTGTTCGGGCCGCCGTTGTTGGTGCAGTGGTCCTCGCCATCGTGGCGTCGACCGCGTCGTCAGCGGTCGCCCAGAGCAAGAAGGACCTCGAGCGCGCCGAAGCCCGGGCGACCGAAGGCAAGGCGTACTTCAAGAGCAAGCTCTACAAGGAAGCCGCCGAAGCGTTCATGGACGCCTACGCCATCGCGAAGCGCCCCACGCTCGTCTACAACGCAGCACGTGCGCGCGAAGAGCTCGCCGACAACAAGCGCGCGGTGGCGCTGTTCTCGATGTACCGGGGGCTCAAGGGCGTCAAGGCCGACGGGCGCCGCGCGGCCGACAAGCACATCAAGGCGCTGCAGGTGAAGATCGCGGCCGCGGACAAGGCCGCTGCTGAAAAAGCCGCCGCCGAAAAGGCCGCTGCCGACAACGCTGCCGCTGCCAGGGCCGCCGCTGCCAGGGCCGCTGCCGACAAAGCGGCTGCAGACGCCAAGCGTCGCAAGAAACGTCGCGGGTCCGCGAGCAACGGATCAGGCTCCACGGGTCCGGGCTCGACGCGGGTGAGCACCGGCAAGAAGCTCCCCATCGTGCCGATCGCGGGCGCTGGCGCTGTCGGGATCTTCGCCGTCGTCGCCCAGGTCACCGCGCTCGGCCATGCCGATGACGCCAAAATCGCCAATATCAAGAAGAAAGCCGACGCATCCGCCGTGCGGGAGAGCCGCGACGCCGCCAATCTGTGGCAGGGCATCGCAATCGGCGCTGGCGTGGTCGCTGTCGGGCTCGCCGGGTGGGCCGCTTACGAGCTGCTCGTCGCCAAGCAAAGCGCGTCCAAGTCGAGCACCAAGAAGAGCGCGGCCTGGCGCATTCGCCCATTCGTAGCCACCGAAGTGGGGGCCGACAGCCCGGTTGCCGGTGCGCTGATCCGAGTGGGGCTCTGAGGCCTCGCGTCGGTCGCTGCGCGCGCTGATGCGCCGACCATGCCGCCGGGGAATCCGTACGTTGACGAGGGGGAGGGGCCCATGAAGAGCCACCGATTCGCTGTCCGCCGTCTCGTCGCAAGGCGCGTCGACGTGTCCGCACGGCCGGTCAGCCAAGGCTTCGCAGCCACACTTATGATCTGCGCCGCTCTTGCCAGTGGCTGTGTCGGCGACTTGCCCTCCGACGAGCAGATCGACGAGAAGGTCGACTCGTTGGTGCAGGGCGATATCGGGGTGCTCGACGCGACCAGCGCCAAAGACGCCGCTGTGTCGGACGCGGGGCCTGGTGAAAGCGACGCGCCGCCGTCGGGCGACCTCGGATCGCTCGACGGGCTCGACGAAGACGTCGCCGACGATATCGAGGAAGGCGACGAGTGCATCACCGACACCGATTGTGTCGGCGTGAGCAAGGGCACATCGGCATGTCGCGTGCCGCGTTGTGAGCAGGGCTTTTGCAGCACCAAGCAGCTCGCCAAGGACACTCCGTGTGCGCCGCTGGTGGGCGCTCCGACCGAGTGCGAGCAGGCGCTTTGCACGTCGACTGGCGAATGCACCATCCAGGACAAACCCAAGGGCACCGCCTGCGGACCGTACAAGTGCGGCAAACAATGCGCGGCCGGCAAGTGTGACGCCGTTGGACCCGAGGCCTACGACGACGGCAACCCTTGCACCAGCGACTACTGCAAAGACGGCAACGCGGTCGTGCACGACCCGATCACCGACGTCACCGGCAAGTGCGACGACGGAGACGTGTGCACCGAATCGGGCTTCTGTTTCGACGGCAAATGCGAAGCCAAGAAGGTCACGTGCGACGACGGCAACACCTGCACTGTCGGCGTGTGCAAGACCGGCGAAGGCTGCAAGTTTCTGCCCAACGACTCGCTTTGTGACGACAAGGACCCGTGCACCCTCGACGTTTGCGATGTCGCGGCCGGCTGTGCGGTGGACGGTTTCGCAGCCGCGACGGTGACATGCGACGACGGCAGCGCGTGCACCAAAGACGACCACTGCGGCGACAAGGGCACCTGCACCGGCACCGCCATCTGCGCCTGCAAGGTCGCGACCGACTGCGCGCAGGGCAACCCGTGCCTCGGCACCGTCGACTGCAAGGCCGGCAAGTGCGTGGTGGACGCGTCCAAGGCGGTCCAGTGCGACCCGAACAAGGACACCGCCTGCGAGAAGAACTCTTGCGACGCGAAGACGGGGCAATGCGGGCTCAAACAGCTCGGCGACGGAAGCACCTGCGACGACGGCAGCGTCTGCACCAGCAAGAGCGCGTGCAGCGGCGGGCAGTGCATCGGCAAGGCCGACACGGTCTGCGACGACAACAACCCGTGCACCAAGGACGTCTGCGACGCGGCGAAGGGCTGCACGAAACAGCCCATCGATGGTGGAAAATGCGACGATAAGAACGCGTGCACTTCCGGCGACGTGTGTGCCAAGGGTGGCTGCGGCGGCTCGCCCAAGGACTGCGATGACGGCGTCGCTTGCACGGCCGATTCCTGTGACAAGTTGACCGGCACGTGCGCCAGCAAGCCCCAGGCGACCGCTTGCGACGACGGAAACCCGTGCACGACCGGCATGTGCGACGCCAAGAAGGGCTGTCAGTCCAAGGCCAACGACAAGGGCGCGTGCGACGACGGCAACGCCTGCACCAAGGACGCGTGCAAAGGCGGCAAGTGCATCGGCGTCAACACCTGCGAGTGCAAGTCAGCCAAGGACTGCAATGACGGTAACCCCTGCACGATCGACACATGCACCAAGGGCACGTGCACCACAAAGGCGGTCGCCGACAAATCCAAGGTCAAGTGCAGCACCGGTGACAAATGTCAGCAGCCCAACTCCGGCGTCTGCACGGCGGGAGTCTGCGCGAGCGGCAACAAGCCCAAGAACTGCAGCAAGCTCGCCGATACCTGCAACCTCGGCGTCTGCGACGTAAAAACAGGCGCGTGCGTCAAGAAACCCAAGACCGAAGGCGCGCCCTGCTTCGCCGACCAAAACGGCTGCACCGTCAAGGACTTCTGCAAGGCCGGCAAATGCGTCCCCGGCCTCCACCCCGACTGCGGAAAATCGTCCGACCCGTGCTTCTCGGCCGGTTGCGCGTCGCTCAGCAAGTCCAAGTACAAGTGCACCAAGTACCCGCACAAGAAGGGCCACGCGTGCGACGACGGCAAGTTCTGCACGCTCAACGAAAGCTGCGACGGCAAGGGCAAATGCGCGGCCAGCTCCTCGCGGTCATGCGCCGAAGTGGCGGACGTCTGCAACTCCGGTTTCTGCGACGCGGCGGCCAGCAAGTGCGTGAAGAAACCCAAGGGCAAATCGGCCAAGTGCAGCGACGGCAACCAGTGCACTCAAGGCGACTACTGCAGCAACGGTAAGTGTGCGTCCGGCAAGCTGAAATCGTGCCCCGCCGGCGGGACCTGCAGCCTCGCTTCGTGCGACGTCAAGAGCGGGCAGTGCGGTCTCAAGCCCAAACCTTCGGGCGCCGTGTGCGACGATGGAAATAAGTGCACCAGCGGCGAAAAATGCGACGGCAAAGCGTCGTGCAAGGGCGGCACAACCGCGCCGTGCAAGCTCAAAGCCAAGGCCTGCCAGACCCAGTTCTGCAACCCGCTCACCGGCGGGTGCCAATACGAACCGATCAAGGAAGGGACCGGGTGTGACGACGGGCAGAAGTGCACCAAGGGGGACAAGTGCGACGCTTGGGGCCAATGCCAGTCCGGGGTCTGGGACAACAAGCAAAAGGGCTGCAAGTGCAAAGATGACAAGGACTGCATCGACGGCAACCAGTGCACCAAGGACAAGTGCGACAACGGCGAGTGCGAAAACAAGATCGACGACGGGGAAAAATGCGACGACGGAAGCTCGTGCACGACCGAGAGCAAGTGCAACAAGAGCGGCAGCTGCGTAGCGACCAAGTCGTACACCAAGTGCAATGACCAGGCCAACGCATGCAACACCGCGACGTGCGATGGATCGGGGGCCCTGCCCAAGTGCATCAAGACGCCCAAGGACGCCGGCGCGACCTGCGATGACGGCAAGTGGTGCACCCAGTCCGACGCCTGCAGCGTGGTTGGCGTGTGTGTGGGCAGCAATCCCAGGGTCTGCAACGACAACAAGAAGTGCACGATCGACACGTGCGACAACGCCAAGAAGAAGTGCAGCTACGACCCGGTCAAGTGCGATGACAACAACCCGTGCACTCTCGACAAGTGCTACCCGAACTACGGCTGCTACGGCACGCACAACGCCGAGATCTGCAACGACGGCGACCCCTGCACGTACGACAAGTGCAACCCTGCGGACGGCCTCTGCAGCTACACCAAGGCCAAAGACGGCGCCTACTGCATCGACAGCAACCCCTGCACGTACAACCAATGCAAGTCGGGTAAATGTCTGTATTCGCGCGACAAATGTGTGGGTGCGGCGTGCTACGACAACACCTGCACGGTCAAGACCTCCAGCAACGGGGTCAAGTACGGCCAATGCAGCATCAAGCCGAAATTCGGCGCGACGTGCAGCGACAACAACAAGTGCACCGCCAACGAAAAGTGCGTGAAGTACGGCGCCTACGCCAAGTGCGCGGGTGGGACAAAGGTTCAGTGTGACGACAAGAACCCGTGCACCATCGACTACTGCAACTACAAGCAGGGCTGCCTGACCAAGGCCGGCAACAACAACACCAAGTGCGACGACGGCGACAAGTGCACCGTGATCGACCGCTGCAAGTCCGGCAAATGCAAGGGCACAACGCGCACCTGTGACGACCGGACGCCGTGCACCGCTGACTCCTGCGACGGCGCGACCGGGCTCTGCAAACACACGAAAGCCGACGTGAGCTGCACGGGACCGGCGTGCAAACCCAATGGGGTCCCGGCGTGCCACAGCTCGTCCGATCCGTGCCTGAAAGCGACGTGCAAGCAAGGGTCGGGGCCCAACGGGTCCGCAGAAACGGGCTACACGTGTGTCTACACCGAGAAATGCGCAAACACCGTTGGAACGGGCGGATAGCCACCGGTTTGAGCGTGGATCCTGCCGGGTTGCGTGGTAATGTCGCGCCGCGGGATGGAGGAATCGATGAACACTTTGCTCACACGCGCGCCGCGCTGCTTGGCTGCGTTTGCGTCTTTGGCCCTGTGCGCGAGCCTTTCGGGGTGTGAGACGCACGGCGATTCGTTCTGCGATGGCGAGGCGATGACCGGCAACAACAAGGTGCCGCCGAGCTTCGAAATGGAGCTGGGTCGAAACGGCGGCACGTTCGATTTCTACTACGAAACCCGCAAAGCCCAGGACCGCATCCAGGTGTTCTACGAGGGCAAAGAGCTCTACGACAGCGGCTGCGTTTCCGAGGCGGGCAAGAGCGTCAAGCTGCGCTACGGCCCCGGCCGCACTAGCCACGTCGACGTCAAGGTCTCGCCCAACTGCGACGGCGGCCCGATGACCAGCTGGATGTTCAAGGCCTCGTGTCCCACGCCGCTCGTCCGCGGCAACCGCCCGCGCCCCAAGACGTCGAAGAACGCCAACCAACCCCAGCGCCAATGACCTGACGCCAATGACCTGACGCCAATGACCTGACGCCAATGACCTGACGCCAATGACCTGACGCGATTGACCCGACGCCCCTGACCTGGCGTTCGTCGGTCAGCCGCCGGCGTTCACGGTCGCGATCACCTTCTCAGCATACATCTTGAGCGCGCCGATCTTGCGCTCGATGGGTTCGTCGTCCTGCGCCATCTGGTAGCTGTTTCGGAAGCCGACGATGACGTCTGTAACGCCAAGGTCCGCGAGACGCTTCACACCATCAGGACGGTAGGCGTCCATCGAGATAACGCCGATGCGAAATGGGCGGTCAGCTGTCCCGTATTCGTCTCGCAGCTCATTGAGTCGCGCGATCAGCCTGGCCAGCTCTTCCGCTGAGCCTCCAGCGTGTAGCCAACCATCTCCCGACCGTGCCGCACGCTTGAGCGCGGCTTCGGAGTGGCCGCCGATGAGAATGGGCGTGGGCTGCACGGATACCGGACAAATCTGCAGCGACTCGAAGCTGTAGACCTCGCCATCGAACTTGAAGAAGGCGCCTTTTTCGAGCCCGCGGATGATCGCGATCGACTCGTCCATGCGCTTGCCGCGGCGTTTCCACGGTACGTCCAGGATGCGGTAGTCATCGGGCCACGGACTCGAGCCGACCCCAAAGAGCAGCCTGCCGCCTGACATCACCGACACGGTCGACACCGCCTTGGCGACATGGACAGGGTGGCGAAGTGGCAGCTTGTAGACGAACGTCGTGAACGTCAGCGATTCGGTGACAGCTGCGAGCGCACTGACCAGGTGCAGCGGCTCGAGGAAGGGCTTGTCCTTGAGGAATTCGCGGTTGCCGTCGGGCGTGTACGGGTACTTGCTGTCGCTCT
>Ga0209992_10003345_pt1 | contig 13583 bp, 14 predicted proteins | sample 2SBtaG_2_FD_182564 | JGI IMG/M metagenome (GOLD analysis project Ga0209992, IMG submission 182564) | Deep subsurface microbial communities from Kolumbo volcano to uncover new lineages of life (NeLLi) - 2SBTROV12_ACTIVE470 metaG (SPAdes)... | ecosystem: Environmental > Aquatic > Marine >... | reverse complement strand
CCCAGACGCCGGCGGTGATGATCACCGCGGTGAGCAGCAGCAGCGAGACGCCCCAGCCGTCGACCCCGAGCTTCCAGGAGATGCCCATCGAGGGCACCAGGTCCAGCTGCTCCCGGAGCTGGATGCCCCCGGTGGCCAGGTCGTAGCGGCGGATGACCTCCAGCGTACCGACCAGCGACACCATCGCCCCGACCAGCGACACCAGCCGCACCACGGCCCGCGACGCGGTCGGGATGAACAGCAGCGCGACGGCCGCGGCCATCGGGGCCAGGACGATCAGGGAGAGCAGGCCCATCAGATGCCGCTCGCCGTGTAGAGGGCCACGACCAGCACACCCACGACCACCGCCGCGACGTAGTCGGTGACCAGGCCGGTCTGGAGCTTGCGGGCCCGCTCGGCAGCCACGATGGACCCCCACCCGACCAGGTTCATGAGCCCGTCGACCACGTAGCGGTCGACCCAGGCCAGCCACGCCGCGCCGACCAGCAGCACCCGCCGCCAGACCGTCTCGTAGAAGCGGTCCAGCGGGCTGCTGAAGATGTACTCGCCCAGGCCCTTGAGCTGGGCCACGCTGCCGCCGTCGGCCAACCACTTGCCGATGGCCAGCCCGACCAGGGCCAGGACCAGGCCAGCGACGCCGACGGGCGCCACGTGGAAGGCGCCGTCGGGGGTGCCGTTGACCAACCCCGAGAACTGGGCGCCCAGGAAGCCGACGATGATCGTCGCCGCGCCCAGCAGGAGCATCGGGCCCATCATGGACGGAGGACTCTCGTGGGGGTGGGCGTCCGGGCTGCGGAGCTCGCCGAAGAAGATCTTCACGACGGCCCGACCGCTGTAGACCGCGGTGAGCACCACGCCGACCAGGCACAGGGCCAGAGGCCCGAACTGGCCACCGTGCAACAGGCCCTCGAGCACCAGGTCCTTGGAGAAGAACCCGGCCAGGGGCGGGATGCCCGCCAGCGCCAGACACCCGATGGTGAACAGCACGAAGGTGCCCGGCATCTGCTTGCGCAGGCCGCCCATCTCGCTCATGGCGTTCGTGCCCACCGCGTGGATGAGCGAGCCGGCGCCCAGGAAGAGCAGCGCCTTGAACATGGCGTGGGTCGTCAGGTGGAAGTAGCCGGCGACCAGCGCCCCCGAGCCCAGCGCGGCGACCATGTACCCCAGCTGGGAACAGGTCGAGAACGCGAGCATCTTCTTCACGTCGTCCTCGACGAGGGCGAAGCACGCGGCTGCGAAGGCGGTCACGCCGCCGAACCAGCACATGATGGTGAGCGTGGTCTCGGCGCCCTCGAACAGGGGCCACGCCCGCACCACCAGGAACACGCCCGCCGCCACCATGGTCGCCGCGTGCAGCAGCGCCGAGACGGGCGTGGGTCCAGCCATGGCATCGGGCAGCCACACGTGGAGGGGGACCTGGGCGCTCTTGCCCATCACCCCGACGAACAGCAGCAGGGTCACCGCGGTCAGGAGCGCCGGGTCGAGCTTGGTGGGATCCCACTCGAAGCTTCCGGTGGCACCACCCAGCACGATGAGGCCCAGCAACAGGCCACCGTCGGCGACCTTGTTGACCCAGAAGGCCTTGACCGCGGCCTTGCCGACGTAGGCTTCCTTCCACCAGTACCCGATGAGCAGGTAGCTGCAGAGCCCCACGAGCTCCCAGCCGATGAAGGCCTGCATCAGGTTGGGCGCCATGACCAGGGTCTGCATGGCGACCACGAACAGCGCGTGCCAGGCGTAGTAGCGGCCCAGGGCCGGACCGGGCTCGTCGTGCAGGTAGCCAAAGCTGTAGATCTGCACGCACAGCGCCACAAGCCCGACCACCACGACCATCGGGGCCGACGTGCTGTCCACCAGCCAGCCGACCTGGGCCAGGTCCTGGCCAGCCGATGGCATCCAGCGCCAGACCTGGTGCGCCACCGGGCGATCCAGGCCCTGTTGGCCCACCAGCATGAGGACCCCTGCCAACAGCGACACCGAGGAGCCGGTCACGACGGCCAGCCCCGCAGCCGGACCCCGACGCCGCAGGGACGGGTAGAGGGCCACGACCGCGAACGCGACCAGCGGCGCCAGCAGCACCAACGCGGGCAGCGGGAGCATCATCCGGCCAGCTCCCGGGCCGAGTCCACGTCGATGGAGCGGTTGTGCCGGTGGAGCTGGATGACCAGCGCCAGCCCGACCACCACCTCGGCCACGGTCAGGGCGATGCCGAACAGGGCCAGCACCTGGCCCGTCAGGTCCCCGCGGAAGTAGCCAAAGGCCACCAGGTTCAGGTTCACGGCGTTGGCCATCAGCTCGACGCTGATCAGCAGCCCGATGGCGTGCTTGCGGGTCAAGAGCCCGAACAGGCCGGTCGAGAACAGGGCCGCCGACAACAGCAGCCAGGGGAGCACGCCCAGGGCCATCAGGCGTCCCTCCGGCGGGCGATCACGATGGCCGCGATCATCGCCGCCAGCAGCAGCACGCTCAGGGCCTCGAACGCCAACAGGTGGTCGGTCAAGAACAGCCGCCCGACCTCTTGGGAGTCCGACACGGCGACGGCGGTGCCGCCCGGGAGCTCGGCCTGGAGCAGGGCCATCGCCAGGGCGAAGAACATCAACAGGGCCGCGGCGAAGCCCCGCTCGGGATTCACCAGGGCAACGGTGGGCCGTTCGTCGTCGGGCCGCGGGGTCAGCATCACGGCGAACAGCATCAGGGTCACGACCCCGCCGGCGTAGAGCATGATCTGGATCGCCGCCAGCATGTCCGCCGCGAGCTGGGCATAGGCCCCGGCGGTGACCACCAGGGAGAGCCCGAGCCACAGCACGGCCCGCACCAGGTCCTTGCTGGTCACCACCATCACCGCGGTCACCAGCAGTGCCGCGGCCGTGACGAAGAAGGCGATCACGACTTGTCGCCCTTGGCTTCGGGTTTGGGCTTGGGCGGCTCCAGGCCCCGCTTGGGGTCCTGCATGGCGACCAGCCCGGTGCCGGTGCCCCACGACGCGGCGTCGCGCTTCTCGTTGTCGTAGAGCTTGTCCATCGTGAGGACTAGATCCTCGCGGGTGTAGCCGGGCCCCTGGGGCACGGTCAGGTGCAGGATCGCGTCTTCGGGGCAGACCTGGACGCAGAGCTCGCAGACGATGCAGGCGTTCAGGTCCAGGATGAAGTCGTCGGCGTAGCCGCGCTTCTTGCCCGTGACCGGGCTCTCCTTGCGACCGCCTGCGACCACCGTGATGATGTCGCTCGGGCAGATCTTCTCGCACATCTTGCAGCCGATGCACGCTTCCTCGCCCAGGTCGTTGTGGACCAACGCAAAGGTCGACCGGTACCGCTCGCGACGCTTCCGGGTCTGCTTCCACGGCAGGATCTCCGTGGTCTTGGGGCGGAACACGTTCTTCATCGTGGTCCACATCGCGTTGAGGATCTGGTCGCCCATCAGGAGGGAAGCCCCACGAGCGCGGTCCAGGTCCCGGCGGCCGCGACCAGCAGCAGCGACAGGGGCAGGAAGTAGACCCAGCAGTACCTGAGCAGCTGGTCGCTGCGGTACCGCATCAGCGTCCAGCGGGCCCAGTAGATGGCCACGAAGAGCCCCAGGGTCTTGGCCATCATCCACCACCAGCCGTCGGGCCCCGGGCCCTCCCAGCCGCCCAGGAAGAGCACGCTGGCGACCGCGGCGGAGATGAAGGTGTGCAGGTACTCGGCCAGGTAGAACAGGCCGAACTTCATGCCCGTGTACTCGGTGCTCACACCGGCCACGAGCTCGGCTTCGGCCTCTGGGATGTCGAAGGGGATGCGGTTGGCCTCGGCCAGGGCGCACAGCATGAACAGGCCAAAGGCGAAGAACCCCGGGCCCGGTGGCCACCACAGGAACCAGCCCCAGCCCTGCTGGGCTTCGACGATCTCGGTCAGGTTGAAGGTGCCGGCGTAGATGACCGGCACCGCCGCGCACAGCACCAGCGGGATCTCGTAGCTGATGCCCTGGGCCATGCCGCGCATGGCACCCAGCAGCGCGTACTTGTTGTTGCTCGCCCAGCCAGCGACCCAGACCGGCACGATCTGGATGCTGCCGATGGCCAGCAGGAACAGCACCCCGACGTTCAGATCGGCGACCAGGATGTTCTCGCTGAACGGCACCACCGCGAGCATGACCAGGGTGAAGGTCACGGTCAGCGGTGGCATCAGGTTGAACAAGCCACGGTCGGCCTTGTCCGGGACGATGTCCTCTTTCTGGAGCAGCTTGACCAGGTCGGCGATCGGCTGGAACAGCCCGTTGGGGCCTACCTCGGTCGGGCCGGGGCGGTTCTGCATGCGCCCGGCGAACTTGCGCTCGAACAGCATCAGGAATGCGGTGCCCAACATGACCACGTTGAGCATGACGAAGCCGACGATCACCGACCAGAGGAAGGGCGAGATGCTCACCGGTCCGCCTCGCCCATGATCGGGTCCAGGGACCCCAGGATCGCGATGATGTCGCTCAGGTTCTCGCCCGGCGCGATGTAGGGCAAGAGCGAGAGCACGTGGTAGCTCGGCGGCCGGATCTTGCAGCGGTAGGGGTTGGGGCCGCCCTTGCCGCGCTTGCCCGGCCCGGCGACCACGAAGGTGCCCAGCTCGCCGCGGGGGCTCTCGATGGCGGTGTAGGCAAAGCCGGGCTTGGGCTTGACCGCGCCCGGCAGCTTGACGGCCTTGAGGGCGCAGATCGGGCCCTCGGGGATGTCGTCGATCAGGCAGCGCACGATGCGGATGGACTCGCGCAGCTCGGCCAGCCGCAGCAGGTAGCGGGCGTAGATGTCGCCCTCGGTCCGGACCTGGACGTCGACGTCGACCCGGTCATAGGCCGCATAGGGCGCGTCCCGCCGCAGGTCGTGGTCACCGCCGCTGGCCCGCAGCACCGGGCCCGAGACGCCACAGGCCATGGCCAGCTTGGGGTCCACCACGCCGACCCCGATGGTCCGGGCCTTGAAGACCGGGTTCTCGGTCAGCATGTCCTCGTACTCGAAGGTGCGGCGCTCGATGTGGTCCAAAGTCTGCTTGACCAGGGTGTCCCAGCCCGCCGGGATGTCGTGGCGCTGGCCGCCCACCGTGTGGTGGTTGTAGTGGAAGCGGCAGCCGGTGAGCTCCTCGAAGATCTCGAGGATGAGCTCGCGCTCTCGGAAGGTGTGCATGAACGCGCTGGCGCCGCCGCCGATGGCGCCGCCGATGTCCAGGCAGAACGTGCCCACCCACAACAGGTGGCTGGCGACCCGCTGGAGCTCGGCCACGATCGTGCGGATGACCTGGGCTCGCGGGGGCGGCTCGCACCCCATGAGCTTCTCGAAGGTCATGTTGATCGCCAGCTCGTTCATCATCGGCGAGACGTAGTCGTTCTTGTCGACGATGGGCGTCACGTTGGCGTAGCTGAGCTTCTCGCAGAGCTTCTCGACGCCACGGTGCAGGTAGCCCAGGTAGGGCACGGCACGCACGCAGACCTCGCCGTCCATGAACAGCTTGACCCGCAGCACCCCGTGGGTGGACGGGTGCTGGGGGCCCAGGTTCAGGGCCATCACGTCGGACTCGGCGTCGTAGTCGTCCAGGTCCAGGTAGGGATCGCCCCACGCCGGGCGCAGCAGCTCGACGGGCAGCTCCAGGCCCCCGACCCGCTGGGTCGCCGGCTCTGGCGTCGGGGAGGGGGTCACCGCCACGGGTGGTGCCGGGTGTCGATGGCGTAGTCCCGCCGCAGGGGGTGGCCCGGCCAGTCCTCGCTCATCATGATGCGCCGCAGGTCCGGGTGACCGTCGAAGACCACGCCGACCAGGTCGTACTGCTCGCGCTCCTGCCAGTCCATGCCCGCCCACACGTCGACCAGCGACGGGCAGGTCTCGCCGGTGGGAACCCACAGGTGGAAGCCAAAGGTGGTCGTGCCGGGGCCCAGGCGCCGGACGCGGTAGGTGACCAGGCAGCGGTCGGGCTTCGCGGGGATGACCGGTGGGGGCTCTTCGCCCTCCTTGAACTTGGGCTGGATCTCGTCCTCGGCCGGGTAGTGCACCGCGACGCAGTACACGACATAGGCGAAGTCCAGCTCGTCCCGCAGGGCCGTGGCCAGAGCCACCAGCTGATCCGCGGGGACCTGGGGGCCCAGCTCGGGGTCGGCGGTCTGCCAGCCGAAGCGCTCGGCGACCCATGCGGCGGTGTCCGGGTGGTCGACGATCATTCGTCGGCCTGGGGGGCACGGGTGGCCTCGCCGTGGATGCCCAGGTTCAGCACGCTGTCCAGCTGGTCCTGGCTGGTCCGGGGGTCCCGATCCGGATCGCCCAGTCGGCCGATCTCGGGACGCTTGAAGCCCGCGGTGTCCGGGGCGAGCTCGGGCTCGACCCAGGTGCCTGCGCGGACCTGGGTGATCTTTTCCTGGAGCCGCCGCATGCCCATGAGCAGGTCGTCGGGGTTCGGCGGACAGCCGGGCACGTAGACGTCGACCGGCATGAAGGTGTCGACGCCGGGCACCACGCTGTAGATGTCCCGGTAGAAGTCCCCGGAGATCGCGCAGCTGCCCATGGCGATGGCCCACTTGGGCTCGGGCATCTGGTCCCAGAGCTTCTTGACCCGGGGGGCCATCTTCACGGTGATGGTGCCGGCGATGATCATCACGTCGCACTGGCGCGGGGTACCGCGGGCGATGGAGCCGATGCGGTCCATGTCGAAGCGGCTGCAGGCCGCGGCCATGAACTCGATGCCACAGCAGCTGGTGGCCATGGGGAAGACCCACAGGGCGTTCTTGAGGCCCCAGGTCAGGAATTCGTCGGCCTTGGTCAGGAACAGGTCGGCGCCGGGCAGGGACTCGGCGTAGCCGTAGACCGGGTGCGTGTAGTTCCGTCCGGACTCGTCTACTGCCACTTGAGCGCTCCCTTCTTGAGGGCGTAGACCCAGCCCAGGGTCAGGATGCCCAGGAAGGCGCCCATCTCGATCAAAGCCAGGCTGCCCAGGGCTTCGAGGTTCAGGGCCCAGGGAAAGAGGAACGCGGCCTCCACGTCGAACAGCACGAACACCAGCGCGACCACGTAGTAGCGGGGGTGGAAGCGCAGCCAGGCCAGGCCGTCGGGTTCCTCGCCGCACTCATAGGTCAGGCCCTTGGTGGGCAGGTCGACCTTGGCCCGGACCCGGAGAGCCCACGCCGCGAAGATCGTGCCGAACGCAATGAGTGCGCTCAGCCCGAGAAAGACGAGGATCAGCAGCCAGGGGGAAGGAGCCATCGGCGGGGTGGGCATAGCGTGCTCGGATCGGGGGGACAAGGACCCGATCTCAAGCCCTTGCAGCGCAGAGTGTCCAGCGTCCCCGGAGGCTGCGCCCTCCCGCCCCGCACAGGTCCTCCTCGAACGCGACACCCGCCACACAGGTCCGGGCCCAACGCGACAAGGGACCCCTCCCGAGCGCCCCAACGGCCGGATTCAGCCGTCTTGGCACCGATCGGGGGCCGATCGGGGGTCGCTGGTGGCCATTCTGTCGCGTCGAGGGGGGACCTGCGTCGCCACTGTCGCGTTCGACCGGGACCTGTGCTGAAGAGCGCTCTGCGCGGTACCCTCCAGCTGTGCTCAGCCTCCTCCTCCTCATCCAAGGTTGTTCCGGGCCTTCGCTCCAGTCCGGGGACTCCGAAACCTCGGCGGCCTCGGACTCGGGCTCCCAGCAGACCGACACCGCCACGGCCCCCACGGACACCGCCAGCGGCACGACCGGGGACACCGCCACCACCTCGACGGACACCGCCACGACCGACACCGGCACGGCACCCCTCCCCTGCTTCGCCGACATCCAGAGCCCGGTCGACTACGCGATCAGCGGCGCGGTGCTCAACGCCACCTGCACCGGCACGAACCACCAGGACATCGCGGGCATCGAGCGCGTGGTGTTCGTGGGCGACTCGATCACCGCCGGCGCCCCCCTGCCGGCGGACTGGACCACCCTGGACCTGGCCGAGCCCGAAGAGTGGTACCGGAACCGCCTGGCGCTGGAGCTGGCGGCCCGCTGGGGCCTCGAGGCCCCCGACTGGTTCTGGCAGAACGTCGACCTGACGTCGGGCGAGTCCCTGTCCAAGCTGTCCGGGGACTTCGCAAACTGTTCCAAGTGGGGCGCTCGCACCGACGACCTGCACAAGGACAACGACCAGCTCGCCGACTGCATCCCCGAGGACGCTCGGGACCAGCACAACCTGGTCATCATGACCATCGGCGGCAACGACCTGTACAGCCTGCTCAACGACGTCAAGGACGCCGTCGACCAGGAGACCATCCGAGCGGAGTGGCAGGAGGGCATCGACGATCTGTCCGACGCGGTGCACTGGCTCACCGACGACCCCGCCACCTTCCCCGGGGGCATCGACGTCATCGTCGCCAACATCTTCGACGTGACCGATGCCGATGGTGCGGCGGACATCGCCGACTGCGAGGGCGCCCAGATGCTGGGCCTGGACGATCCCCTGAAGCAGCCCTTCACGCAGGAGCTGGTGCTGCACTGGCAACAGTCCCTGCTCGCGCTGTCCGCCGAGACCGGCATCGACGTGGCTCTCATGGGCGAGAACTTCTGCGGCCACGGCTACAACTGGGACGACACCACCGGGCGCTGCTATCGAGGCGGGGACGCCACCTTGTACCTGGACGCCACCTGCGAGCACCCCAGCCCCGACGGACATGCCGCGATCGAGGCGCTGATGCTGGGCGTGATCGACGAGTAGGCCCCTGCTCAGCCCCGCCGCGCCGCGGTCTTCCACCCCACTTCGGCCGGGCGGTCCAGCGCCACCCCTGACCGCTTGAGCACAAAGGCCCGGACCGCCGGCGAAGAGCCCTCCAGTGCCCTCAGAAGGGTGCGCTCCAGGGGCCGGAAGCGACAGGACAAGAGCCGATCCATGCCTCGGTCCAGGCAGGGCCGGAAGACCTTCCAGTCTCCGGGCGGGCCGTCCCGGCGAGCGATCGGGGTCACCTGGAGCTCGGGGAAGCCGTCCTCGTCGACCGGGTAGAACTGGTCGTCGCCGTCGTCGTAGTCCTCGACCGGGTCGGCGCCCTCGTAGCGGGTCCAGCGCGGGTGCTCGCCACCCAGGGCCACGCAGATCGGGTACTGCGCACTCGACAGCTGGCGAGCGGCCTGGTGCAGGTCGCCCAGGAGCTGTTGGCCCGACAGATCGACCATCACCGCGGCGACCCCGCCCGCGTGGGGCTCGGGCACGACCAGGGCGAGCACGTCGGGATCGGCCCAAGCCACACGCGAGAGCGCCCGCGCGACCCGCTCCGAGGGGGCGTCGGCGGCGATCAAGGCATGCACGGCGGCGGTCATGGGGGCTCCAGGCCTGCAGTGGACCCTACCGTGCCACCGTCCGCGGCCCCGCACGCACTCTTCACACTTCTCCGGATAGCCTGTGGGCATGGTCATCCTGGCCCTGCTCACAGGCTGTCTCGACGCGACGGTCTCCTCGACCGACGATCCGCCCCAGGTGGCCTGGATCTCGCCGGTCGACGGCGCCGCCTTCCAGCCCGATGAGCCGTTCAACCTGTGCGCCCAGGTCTCCGACGAGGACAGCCTGGAGTGGCTCGAGCTGAGCCTGACCAGCAGCATCGACGACGTCATCTGGACCCACGACGACGGCTTCGACAGCTGCCCCAGCGGCAACGTGGGCCTGTTCCTGGGCCTGAGCGACGCCGACCAGGACCTGGTGCTGACCGCCATCGACACCCGGGGACGCGCTGGCCAGGCCACCCTGCGGCTGGTGGCGGACACCAACTCCGCGCCCTGGTGCGAGCTCCACACGCCCAGGGACGGCCACACCGCCGAGCTGGGCGACCTGCTCGACGTCGAAGCCAGCGTCGGCGACGCCGAGGTGGACCAGACCGAGCTCACAGTCCTGGTCCAGTCCGATCTGGACGGGGCCATCTGGAGCGGCACGCCGGACAGCGACGGCAGCATCGACACCACCTGGACACCGGGCGCGTCTGGGACCCACACCCTGACCCTCACCGTCCAGGACCCCCGCGGCAAGGCCCAGAGCTGCCAGGCCGCGGTGGTCGTCGACCTGTGCCAGGACCTGGACCTGGACGGCGTCACCAGCTGCGACGGCGACTGCGACGACGACGACGCCACCAGCTACCCGGACGCCCCCGAAGAAGCCGACGGCGCCGACAACGACTGCGACGCCATCACCGACGAGGGCACCGTGCTCTACGACGACGACGGCGACGGCACCAGCGAGGTCGACGGCGACTGCGACGACGACGACGCCAGCGTGTACGAGGGCGCCCCCGAGACCGCCCACGACGGCATCGACCAGGACTGCGACGGCGGCGATCTGATCGACGCCGACGCCGACGGCTACACCGGCTGGGAGAGCGGCGGGGTGGACTGCGACGACACCGACGCCAGCGTCTACCCCGGTGCCACCGAGGTCTGGTACGACGGTATCGACCAGGACTGCGGCGAAGACAGCGACCTGGACGCCGACGGCGACGGCTTCGACAGCGACGACCACGGCGGGGACGACTGCGACGACGACGACATCTGGGTGAACCCCGACGCCACCGAGACCTGGTACGACGGGGTCGACGCCGACTGCGACGGGTGGAGCGACGACGACGCCGACGGCGACGGCCACGACGCGACCGAGCAGGGCGGCGACGACTGCGACGACGTCGACCCGACGGTGTCCCCCAGCGCCACCGAGGCTCGCGACGGGCTGGACAACGACTGCAACGGCGCCTGCGACGAGGGCCTGATCAGCGAAGGCGAGCTGGTCGTCACCGAGGTGCTCCAGGACCCCGACGCGGTCAGCGACAGCGCCGGCGAGTGGTTCGAGCTGCACAACCCCACGGCCATCGACATCACCATCTGTGCCGACTGGACCTTTGCCGACGAGGGCATCGACAGCTTCGTCCTGCCCTCGGACACCCAGGTCCTGGTCCCCGCCGGGGGCTACGCCGTGTTTGCCCGCGAGACCGACACCGGCACCAACGGCGGCGTGCCCGCAGACCACGGCTTCGCCACCGGCATGCAGCTCGCCAACGGCTCCGACGAGCTCGTGCTCCTGCACGGCGCCACCGAGGTCGACCGGGTCGCCTGGGACGACGGCGCCACCTTCCCCGACGCCACCGGGGCCAGCATGAGCCTGGACCCGGGCAAGCTGACCGCCGACCAGAACGACGAGGGCGAGGCCTGGTGCACCGCCACCAGCAGCTACGGCGACGGGGACCTGGGCACGCCGGGGGCGGCGAACGACGGCTGCTGAGGGCGGCCACGCGGCAGGGCCTCCTGAAATTCGCGCCCGGCAGACCCCTTCTCCAGGGTCTCGACGACACCGTTCCGTTCGTCGTGACCCTGGAGGTCCTCATGCGCCTCTCGCCCCTTCGCCGCGGCCTGGCCACCCTCTGCCTGTGGTTTCTTCCCCTGAGCGCGTGGGGACAGGACCAGACACCGTGCGAGTACCGCATCTTGCTCGAGTCCTACGAGGTCGGTGCGTCCCTGGCCGTGGAGACCCAACCAGAGCTGATGTTCGGCTTCGACTGGGGCCAGGGGCTGCGCACCCTGGACTTCACGGCAGCGAACCTGATGGACGGGACCACCGCTGTGGTGATGCGTGAGCTCGGCCGGTACCGGGTGCCCTGCGAAGGGTCAGACACCTTGGACGTCGCGATCACGGTCCGGGAGCTGGACGGCGTGGATGACGGCATCGCCACCTCGACCCGACTGGGCGAGACCATCTGCCTGAACGTCGATCAAGAGACCTGCCCCCTCGACCAGGACTGGCCGGCCATGACGATCCTGGCAGAAGGGGAGTCCTGCGACGAGTCCTGCTACTCGATGGTCATTGGCAACCATGTCTATGACCCGATCGAGGGGGCGGAGTTCTGGAACACCTGCGTGCTCTCCCAGCTGAATGGCGACTGCCTCTGGTGCGCCGAGGGCGACGCCCAGCTCTCGTTCCCCCTGACCTGCCTCGCAGGCGCTACGCCGGCCTGGTCCCAAGAGGTCACGGTGGACGTGAACGATCCCACGCTCGGCGTGTGGCGTCACCAGGTGACCCTCGAGCTCCTCATCGAACCGGTGACCGACGCCATGTATCCGTCCTGCACCCCCCACTCCCTGCCCGGCGGGACGACCCTCTCCTGTCTCTTCGACGCCGCCGTGACCACCCTGGACCATGCCAGCTCGCCGGGGCTCGACGGCATGCGGGACTTCCAGGTCACGGCGCAGGGTACGGACGACAGCTGTGGGGGGGAGCTGTGCTCCGGGAGGGCCGGTGCCGTGGACGGCCTGCCCGTGGGGCAAGAAGCCTTCATGCCCCTGGGCCTGCCGATCGACAACGTGCAGTGCGGCGAGAGTGTCACCCTGGACCTGACGGCCCAGGTCGCCAAGACCGATGGCTCCGGCTCCCAGGGCGACGTGGCCGTCAGCCACGAGCTGACCTGTCCTCCCGAGGACCTCAACGGGTCGCAGGCCACACACGTCGTGTCCCTCCAGACCGACGACGGCACCCACGACGGCGACGTCTCGCTGGACCTGGGCCACCGGCTGGCCGACACCAACTACTGCGTGCCCTACAAGGAGCGGTGCAGCTTCACCGTCGAGGTGACGGACCTGACCCATGACTGGGCGCTGATCGTGGACAGAAACGGCTTCTTCAACGGTCGGACGTGGGTGGGTGCCGACACGTCAGTCCTCCGCGCATGGGACCTGGCTGTCGGCTGGAACGAGCCGGACCCCCACATGGGATCGCACCTGTGGATGCTCGCAGAGGGCCAGAGCGCCGATATCGTGCTGGGCGGAGAAGTGACCGAGCGGGACACGCTGATCGTGGCTCGCGACGACCATGGCTTCTTCCTGCACACCCAGCCCATGACCTGTCCGCCGAGTGCCTGGGTCACGAGCGCGGTCGTCCCGGTGGACCTCCTCGACCGCTGGGGCAACACCGCCCACAGCGTGGGCCTGACGGTCGATGTCACCTGGAACAACCCGTGGTGAGCGCGGCGGGTGCGAGCGGGGTTCAGCCCAGGAACTGCACCACCCCGATCAGGCCCTCCCGCTCTCGGTAGCGAACCAGCAGGATCCCCGTTCGGCGCTCGCCGGTCTCCGAATCGACCCGCCACCAGTGCTCTTCGTCCACACAGTGCCCGCCGTGGTCCAGGCGGCTGGGCACGGTCGCGCCGAAGCCCCCCGCTGCGAACAGGTCCGCGTAGCGCGCCCGGAAGGCATCGCGGCCCTCGCAGTCCAGCTCCTCGCCGTCGAACATCTGGACGTGGGGGTGGTAGCAGGCGCAGAAAGCGTCCAGGTCGGCGGCGTTGTACGCCGCGAGCTGGCGGTCGGCGAGGTCGGTGATGACGGACATGGACCGGCCCGGTATCCCGAGTGGGTGGGCAGCCTCCTCGAACTCACCCCAGGGCGGTGAGGGAGTTCGTCCAGGGACTAAGGCAGGAGCCCCTCGGTCAGGTCCCCCAGGTCCATGGCCCGGTAGCCCCTTGCGGCGGCAGCACGGCGCTGGTCGGGCCGTAGCTTGGGCGCGATGGCCACCCGGACCAATGCCAGCTCTCCAAGGCGCGGCTCGCGGCTGAGCAGTTGTTCCACGTGCCCGTCGAAGCGTCCCAGATCGGCGATGAGCTT